>OJQJ01001481.1_pt1 | contig 12069 bp, 6 predicted proteins | sample 1598671 | NCBI WGS metagenome assembly OJQJ01 (sample SAMN03922499, study PRJEB24848) | human gut metagenome | isolation source: stool sample | host: Homo sapiens | place: Germany | collected 2011-11 | reverse complement strand
ACGAGATAGGAGTCCGTCTCGTGGGCTCGGAGATGTGTATAAGAGACAGAGTCTGTGCAGATATTCGTCTTTATCACTTCTTTCCGGGACCAGTACATGACGGATCCAGACTGGTTTTCCGATCTCTGAAAGATATTCTGCCATATCAAGAATATTCTTATTCGTCTGTCCGGTAAGGATCTTATGCTGCTCGTCATCAATATGCTTGATATCCAGCATAAGCATATCTGTATATTTCATCAGTTCTTCCAGTTTACTGAAAAAAGGCTCTTCTCTTGTAAATACAGCTCCGCAGGTATCAATATTCGTATGAACCCCTTCTGCTTTTGCCTTTTTGAACAGATCGATCATAAAATCCATCTGCATCAGCGGTTCTCCTCCACTTACTGTGATCCCGCCTTCTTTTTTCCAGTAAGACCGGTAACGAAGTGCTGTTTTCAGCAGTTCATCTGTCGTCCTCTCTTCTCCGTCCTGCATCTTCCATGTATCCGGATTATGACAGAACTGGCAACGCATTGGACATCCATTTACAAAAATAATAAAACGTACTCCCGGTCCATCAACTGACCCAAAGCTCTCCGTTGAATGGATATAACCTTTCACTTCTGACATAACTTCACCTCCCGCAACTTTTCAATAAAGTTTCTCCAATATCATTTTCTGTATTCCGACTTGTTAAAAAGGACGCAGCTTATAAAATGGCTGCGTCCTGATCTAAGTCTGATTCTTCTTAGATGATACAGATTAGTTTTTCAATATCTGATCATACTATTCTTAACATCCTCGAATCTCATTTGTATCGCTAATTACATAGTCTCGTGACATGTTCTTGCGATAACGTCGAGCTGCTGTTCACGAGTCAGGTCGATGAATTTAACAGCGTATCCTGATACACGGATCGTGAAGTTAGCATACTCAGGTTTCTCCGGATGCTCCATAGCATCTTTCAGTTTCTCAACACCGAATACATTTACGTTCAGGTGATGTGCTCCCTGATCGAAGTATCCATCCAGTACATGAGCAAGGTTCTCTTTACGCTCATCATCTGTATGTCCAAGAGCATTCGGGCTGATTGTCTGTGTATTAGAGATTCCGTCAAGTGCAAGCTCGTAAGGAAGCTTAGCAACAGAGTTAAGAGAAGCAAGAAGTCCGCTCTTCTCTGCACCGTAAGACGGGTTAGCTCCTGGTGACAGTGGTTCTCCACCCTTTCTTCCATCCGGAAGAGATCCTGTAGCCTTACCATATACAACGTTAGATGTAATTGTAAGGATAGATGTTGTCGGTACAGAATGTCTGTAAGTATGGCACTTATTCAGTTTGTGCATGAATTTCTTCAGCAGCCAGATTGCGATCTCATCTGCACGATCATCATCATTACCGTATCTTGGGAAGTCTCCCTCGATCTCGAAGTCTGTTGTGATACCGTCTTCGTCACGGATTGCTTTAACCTTTGCATACTTGATAGCACTTAAGGAGTCTACTACGTGAGAGAATCCTGCGATACCTGTTGCAAATGAACGCTTAACGTCTGTGTCGATCAGGGACATCTGTGCAGCTTCATAGTAATATTTATCATGCATGTAGTGGATCATGTTCAGTGTATCAACATACAGCTTGGACAGCCACTCCATCATCTCATCATATTTTTCCATAACTTCATCGAAGTTAAGGTACTCAGATGTGATCGGCTGATAAGCCGGTCCTACCTGAACTTTTGTCTTCTCATCAACACCACCGTTGATAGCGTAAAGAAGACACTTAGCAAGGTTTGCACGAGCTCCGAAGAACTGCATCTCTTTACCTGTCTCTGTAGCAGATACACAGCAGCAGATGCTGTAGTCATCGCCCCATACCGGACGCATAACATCATCGTTCTCATACTGGATAGAACTTGTTGTTACAGAAATCAGAGAAGCGAACTTCTTGAAGTTCTCCGGCAGTCTTGAAGAATAAAGAACTGTCAGGTTCGGCTCTGGTGAAGGTCCCATGTTATTCAGTGTATGAAGGAAACGATAGTCGTTCTTTGTTACCATAGAACGTCCATCCTGTCCCAGACCTGCTACTTCAAGTGTTGCCCATGTCGGGTCTCCTGAGAATAACTGGTTGTATGATGGGATTCTTGCGAACTTAACCATACGGAATTTCATTACCATGTGGTCAATGATCTCCTGAGCCTCTTTCTCTGTAAGTGTTCCAGCCTTCAGATCTCTCTCGATATAGATATCAAGGAATGTAGAGATACGTCCTACAGACATAGCTGCTCCATTCTGAGTCTTGATTGCTGCAAGATATCCGAAGTACAGCCACTGAGCTGCTTCATGAGCATTCTTAGCCGGCTGAGAAATATCAAATCCGTAAGCTGCTGCCATTTCTTTCATTTCTTTCAGAGCTTTGATCTGATCAGCAAGCTCTTCACGAAGACGGAAATCCTCACCTTTCATGCCATGTCTTGCATAACGCTCAAAGTCATACTGCTTTCTCTCGATCAGGAAGTCGATACCATACAGTGCAACACGACGGTAGTCACCTACGATACGTCCACGTCCGTATGTATCCGGAAGTCCTGTAATGATCTTGTTGTGGCGGGCTTTCTTCATCTCTGGTGTGTAGATGTCGAATACTCCCTGGTTATGAGTCTTATGATATTTTGTAAAGATCTCATGCAGCTTCTCGCTTGGCTGATATCCGTATGTTGTACAAGCCTGCTCAGCCATCTTGATTCCACCATAAGGCATGAATGCTCTCTTCAGCGGTTTATCTGTCTGAAGACCAACGACCTGCTCCAGATCTTTCATGCTCTCATCTATATATCCAGGACCATAAGCCGTAAGACCGGAAACAACTTCTGTCTCCATGTCAAGAACTCCGCCTTTAGCTCTTTCTTCTTTCTGAAGTTCCTGTAATTTGCCCCATAACTTGTCTGTTGCTTCTGTAGGTCCTTCAAGGAATGACTCATCACCTTCATATGGTGTATAGTTCTCCTGGATGAAATCACGTACATCTACAGAACTTTTCCAGTTTCTTCCTTCGAAGCCAGCCCACTGTTCAAAATTAGCCATCGAAAAAATCCTCCTTTTTTCTCTCCAATAATAGTTTTGTATTTGTTTTACGGGCATAGTATAACACCACGTTAAATAAAAGACAAGCGTTATTCTGAGAATACTTTTCATGAAGGCTCTTGTATTTGATTTTGTACAAAAATGGGCGTTTTCTTCCAGTTTTATAGGTACTTTCCTCGAAGATTTTCTGTCTTTTTTACTGCATTTCAGTACATTTGTAAATTGAGCAATCAGCCCTGCTTTGCTATAATTAGGTTCATATCAATCAAATGAGAGGACGATTATGGAAATTAGAAAAACCAAACCTGAAGAACTGAATATTCTCATTCGTATGTATGAGAATGCACGTATATTTATGGCAAGTCACGGAAACCCTCTGCAATGGGGGAACACCTATCCTGCACCACAGATCCTGATGGACGATATTTCCTCCGGGAACAGCTATGTCTGTGTGGAGCATGATAAGATCATTGCTACTTTTTATTATAAAGAAGGAATTGATGATACTTATGTCCGGATCTATGAAGGGCAATGGCTCAATGAGGCTCCGTACGGAGTCGTACACCGGATCACTTCCGACGGCACGATCCGCGGTGCTGCTTCCTTCTGCCTGAACTGGGCTTTTAACAAATGTGGAAATCTGAAGATTGACACGCATCGTGATAATATCGTCATGCAGCATCTGCTTGACAAGAATGGATTTAAATATTGTGGAGTTGTCTATCTTGAAAACGGAAGTGAAAGAATTGCCTACCAGAAAGTATAAGATGCCAGGGTCAAAAGGTCTAAGCCCACATGAGCTTGCTCATAGGTGGGTGAAAGACCTTAGGACCCTGGCATCTTTTTATTAAATTATCTGTTTTTTCTTATAATATTCAATCTTTTTTTGCCAACTCGAATTATTGTTCCAGCCATTACAACCAATGTCATCCAAAGAATCGGTGTTGTTTCATCACCTGTTACCGGAACCTTATTTCCATTCGGTTTCTCTGGGGTTCCAGGTTTCTCTGGCTTTCCAGGTTTTTCCGGTTTCTCCGGTTTTCCAGGCACGTCTGCTTTTTCCAATGCAGCAATAGCATCTTCAATTCTCTGAGCCATAGCATCAACTTCTGTCTGCTCATCAATCTTCTTACCACGTACAACTGCGGCAATTGCTTCTTCTACCTTACTGAAATCCTTATAGTCTTTTTTATTTAGTTTCTCTGCTTCGGCAATGGCTGCATCTACCTTTCCATACTCTGCATCTTTCATAATCAATTCAGCTTTTGCAGCTTCCAAATTAGTCAAAGCTTCATTAACTTGCTCTTGAGTTGCTTTTCCATCTGCTAAAACTTCATTTGCAGCCGCTAATTCATCTGCAATCACATCAAAGTTTTCATAATACGCTTCATTTAAACCAGCCACTGCATCTACTGCTGCCTGTAATTCTGATTTATCTGCTTCAGGTTCTACTGCCTTTGCAATTCTTACAATCACAAAAGAATGTTTCTTCAGATTGATGATTGGATTTCCTTCCAATTCAACTTCTGCATCTTCTGTAACCTGCACAGCTGTAGGCTCCTCCGGTGTATTTGCAGCTGTAATAGAATCTGTTTCCAGCTTTTGGATTGTCATCTTATTCCCTGCAACATCAGTTCCTTCTATCTGTAATGCAATATTACGATCTCTATCTCTGTCTGCATTAACAAGCGCAATATACAAATTTCCTTCTGCATCTTTACTTGCAAGAGCTGATAATGTTTCTGCTCCGTTTGCCATGGTAGGAACTTCACTAAATTCCGTTTTTACGATATTATCCCCAAATCCAGAATTCAACATTTTAAATACATACGCTGATGGTGTTGAAAAGAATGTAAACGTACCTTCTCCAGTTGTTGTATTTGCATCCGCACCCTTAACCACCTGGATAACCGCCTGCTGTGTTGGTCCTAAAGAATCTTTGCCATCGCTATACCAATCCGAGAGACAATGTTTTTGAATATAAGGACTTCCCATGCGAACATATTCCATTAATACTTTTGCAATATAAATCGCATGCGTCTGCGACCGCAGCTGTGCCTCTGTATTATTATAAATTCCAAACTCACTGATAACCGGAACTTTTCCTTTTGGCTCTAACAATGCCATCTTATTTTTGACCTTGCCGATTCCACTGACTTCCGCACGCTTCATTGCATTATCATAAAATGCATTTGCATCATTTCCCCCATCAACATGGTCTGAATATGGATGAATTGTCATTCCGTCATACCACTGTTCCGCATTTTTCGCCTCCATCTTATTGATAAAGCCGACCGTTTCATAACTCGTATAAACATTTGCTGTATGTTTTGTACCTTCTATTTTATTGATTTTAGCTGTTGTATCTTTAATTGCTTTCGAAACAGTAATAAATCCATCCCGTTTCACAGAATATGTAGCATAAATATTATTTCCGGCTGTAGGGATTTTACCATTCTTGCCATCACCAAACTTGATGGCACCTGTACTATAATCTACTTCACAATGTGTATCGTTTGGTCCTGATTGACTCAAATCTTCTACCACAGTCCAAGGAGTAAGATGTCCATCTGTTCCGACTTTTACCTGTACACCTTTTTCCATAGCTCTAAACTTTGAATCATCTATAATTTTTCCGTCTTTGTATTCTCCTCCCGGATTTATATTTGCATATCGCAAATATCTTACTTGATTAGGTGAACCATCACTCTGTGATGCTGTTTTATTCCAGTCTTCTTCTTTCACAGTATATCGATCTGTAATCTGTATTGTTCCACCTTCTATGTATGCATCCTCTACACCTTTATTCTGAGCATATTTTGTCCAATATTCTTGAGATGCTGTTCCATCCTCTCCGCCAAGGTTCATCTCATTTCCAATTTCAAAATATCTTACATTATATGGCTCTGTATGACCATTATCTGCACGTACCTGCGCCCAATCAATTCCGCCATTTGGGTTTGTACCAACCTTTGCATTTAAGTACTCTACAAGATCTGCTGCATCTTGTGCATTTCCCCGTCCTAAACTATATACATAAACAATCTCAGAATCTACTTCGTCTGCAAAGGTTGCAATCTCTCCAATACCAAAATTGGGAGCAATTCCCCCCTGTCCCTGATTATTATAAAAGCCATGAATCTGTTTCTTTCTCTGTTCTTTCGGTCCTAAAGTCGTCTTCCAATTGAACAGATTAGAGATGGTACCACCCGGATAACGAATGGAGCCAAATCCTGCATCCTTATACAATTCTACAAATTCATCTTTCATCTTCATATTTTTAGAATCAAAGGTGCCATATCCATTAAACGCATAACGATGATTGATTCCAAAAATAGATTTTGAGTCGATATGCTGTGTTACTTCTTCTGTATTGATTTCCAAATCAATCGGCTGATTTGCCTTATAGTTTTCCATTGCCTTTGTTAGAGTATCTTTTGCAGATTTTAACGTCTCCATCACTGGAGTTCCTGCGGATGTCGCCTCTTTTGCCGCAGAAATCGCCTCCTGTAGTTTTACATGAAGTTCATTCTCCTCCGGCAAACTTCCACTGCTAAGTAACTTTTCGGCCTCTGTAATAAGTACATTTAAATCTACTTTATATAACTCTGTTGCTTTTTCTTCATAAAGGCTCTTTGCCTCATTGTCACTCAAAGCTCTATCATATACATATAGTTCATCAATAAATCCACGCATAGGATGAGGATCTGTAGAACCTGCACTTTTATGAGAACCTACTCTTAGGGTTAACACTTCATCTGTTGCACTATTCCCAATCGTTTTTGCAGTACCATCTAATTCCCCGTTAATATAATATTTTACGGTTTTAGCTTCTTGATCAAACACTACTGTAATATGCTGCCAGTCCCCCTTCTGTACAGCTTTTTCTGTTACTGCTGCACGCTCTCCATTAATAAATGTATCATACTTCCCATCTGATTTTAATGAAAGAAGAGTTCTTCCTGAACGATTTCCTTTATCTTCATGTTGTAAAAGAACCGCTGACGCATTTGTATTAGTCTCTGTGATACTTGTATCATATTTATACCACATAGAAAAAGAAGTTTGTCCGGTACCCGTATTGATATAATTTTCTAAGCTCATATATTTATCTGTACCTGTTCCAAACTTCAATGCTTTTCCAAAAACAGAATTTCCCGTTTCTTCTATTGTAATATCATGTAACACTCCTGTACTGCGATTTCCCTGATCACTTATATTTGAATCAAAATTCCAATGATCTTTTACATCGCTTTTCCATGATGTTTCTGCCGTAGTTTCAATGCTTTCCGCATATACCGGCACGCCCACCTGAACCAGCATAGTCAGTGCAAGAGCTGCACTTGCTACCATTTTCAAGCTCTTTTTTTTCATAAACTTCTCCTTTTTTCTTACTTTTTCGCTATCATTACATACTAATTTCCCCAAACCAGTACTTAAATCTTATCATTTTTCTTTTCTTAACTCAACCAATTCTTCTTGTTTATCAAAAAAAGAGAAAATGTGAATAATATTACACATTTTCTCTATCAGATTCAAAACCGATGTCTTTTTATTTTACCTCTATACTATTCCGAACATCATGCCAATTCCCTGTACGAGAAATGCCGCGACCCATGCAATAAAACATTGCCAGACTACTAATCCGACTGCCCACTTTCCGCCCAGTTCTCTTTTTACAGAAGCAATCGCAGCCACACACGGTGTATATAATAAGCTGAATACCAGCAAAGAGGCTGCTGCAAGAGGTGATAATGCAGAAGCAATTCCCCCACCGAACAAAACTTCCAACGTAGACACCACGCTTTCTTTTGCCATAAAACCGGAAATCAATGCCGTAGTGATCCTCCAGTCGCCAAAGCCTGCCGGTGCGAAAACCGGCGCCAGCTTGCCTGCAACCATAGCCAGAATACTGTTCTGGGAATCAACTACCATATTCAGGCTCAGATCAAAGTTCTGCAAAAACCAGATGACGATGGTGGCCGCAAAGATCACCGTGAAGGCCTTCTGCAAAAAGTCCCGGGCCTTTTCCCACAGCAGCTGTGCCACGTTTTTCAGGCCGGGCAGGCGGTAGTTGGGCAGCTCCATGACAAAGGGCACCGCCTCGCCCTTGAACACCGTGCTCTTGAGCAGCAGTGCCGCCAGCACGCCCACCACAATGCCGGTAAAGTACAGCAGCACCATCACAAGGCCCGCATACTGCGGGAAGAACGCCGCCGCAAACAGGCTGTAGATGGGCAGCTTTGCCGAGCAGCTCATGAACGGGGTGAGCAGGATGGTCATTTTGCGGTCGCGCTCCGAGGGCAGGGTGCGGCTTGCCATCACGCCGGGCACGGTGCAGCCAAAGCCGATGAGCATGGGCACGATGCTGCGGCCCGAAAGGCCGATGCGGCGCAGCAGCTTATCCATCACAAAGGCCACGCGGGCCATGTAACCGGTATCCTCCAGCATGGAGAGGAAGAAGAACAGCACCACGATGATGGGCAGAAAGCTCAGCACGCTGCCCACGCCGGTAAAGATGCCGTCGATGAGCAAGGAGTGCACCGCCGCATTGACGTTCCAGTTGGTAAGCGCCGTGTCCACGATGCCGGTCAACGCGTCGATGCCCGTTTCCATCAGGTTCTGGAAGAACAGGCCGATGACGTTGAAGGTGAGGAAGAACACCAGACCCATGATGGCGATAAAGGCCGGGATGGCGGTGTACTTGCCGGTGAGGAATTTGTCGATGCGGTTGGAGCGCAGCTGCTCTTTGCTTTCGTGGGGCTTGACCACCGTCTTGGCTACCAGCTCCTGAATGAAGGAGAACCGCATATCCGCAATGGCGGCGGCGCGGTCCAGCCCACGCTCCTGCTCCATCTGCACGATGATATGCTCGATCATCTCTTTTTCGTTGGGGTCCAGCTTCAACGCTTCCTCAATGCGGGGGTCGCCCTCCACCAGTTTGGTGGCGGCAAACCGCACCGGGATGCCCGCCGCCTTGGCGTGATCCTCGATGAGGTGCAAAATGCCGTGGATGCAGCGGTGCACTGCGCCGCCGTGGTCATCCTCGCTGCAAAAATCCATGCGCCCGGGGCGTTCCTGATACTTTGCCACATGGACAGCGTGGTCTACCAGCTCGTCCACGCCCTCGTTCTTGGCGGCGGAGATGGGGATGACCGGGATGCCCAGCATCGCCTCCATCTTGTTGATGCGCACCGTGCCGCCGTTGCCGCGCATTTCGTCCATCATGTTCAGCGCCAGCACCATGGGGATATCCAGCTCCATCAGCTGCATGGTCAGGTAGAGGTTGCGCTCGATGTTGGTGGCATCCACGATATTGATGATGCCGGTGGGCTTTTCGCCGATGATGAACTGTCGGGTAACGATCTCCTCGCTGGAATAGGGGGACATAGAATAGATGCCCGGCAGGTCGGTGACCTCGGTCTCCGGGTGCCCCTTGATGGCACCGCTCTTGCGGTCTACCGTCACGCCCGGAAAGTTGCCGACGTGCTGGTTGGAACCGGTGAGCTGGTTGAACAGGGTGGTCTTGCCGCAGTTCTGGTTGCCCGCCAGCGCAAAGGTCAGGGTCTTATCCTCCGGCAGGGGATGCTCCCCCTCCTTGGTGTGGTACTTGCCGCCCTCGCCAAGACCCGGGTGCTCCACCATCTTTTCCGCCACCGGGGCGTGCACCGCCGGGGTCTTTTCGGTGGGGGTCACGGTGATCTGTGCCGCGTCGTCCAGACGCAGGGTCAGCTCATAGCCGTGGATGCGCAGCTCCATGGGGTCGCCCATGGGTGCCAGCTTTACCAGCGTGACCTCCGCCCCGGGGATCAGACCCATATCCAGAAAATGCTGCCGCAGTGCTCCTGCACCGCCCACGGCATCCACAATGGCGCTTTTGCCGATCTGTAACTCTTTTAACGTCATATCTGTTTGCCCTCTTTATATGTGCCATTCTTATGTGTTAGTCTGTGTTAACAAATGTAGTATAGGCTAACTGGCAGCGGATGTCAATAGAGAATATAGACACAAAAAAAGCACCGCATCTTCTCAGGCGAGAAAATGCGGTGCTCCGTTTTTTACAAGTTACTTCACGGTATGGTAGCCATCGGGGTTGTTCTTCTGCCAGTTCCAGCTGTCAGCGCACATTTCCTCGATGCCGTACTCGGCCACCCAGCCCAGCTCGTTCTTGGCCTTGGTGGGGTCGGCGTAGCACTCGGCGATATCACCGGGGCGGCGGGGATCGATGACGTAGGGGATCTCCTTGCCGCAGGCCTTGGAGAAGGCATGAATGACATCCAGCACGCTGTAACCCTTGCCGGTGCCCAGATTGCAGATGAAGAGGCCGCAGCCGGTCTCCAGCTTGCGGATGGCGCACACATGGCCCCGGGCCAGATCCACAACATGGATGTAGTCACGCACACCGGTGCCGTCCGGGGTGGGGTAGTCGTTGCCAAAGACGTGCACCTTTTCCAGCTTGCCCACAGCCACCTTGGCAATATAGGGCATCAGGTTATTGGGGATGCCGTTGGGGTCCTCGCCGATCAGGCCGCTCTTGTGGGCGCCGATGGGGTTGAAGTAGCGCAGCAGCGCCACGTTCAGGCTGGGGTCAGCCTTGCAGACGTCCTGCAGAATGCGCTCGGTAAAGGCCTTGGTGGTGCCATAGGGGTTGGTGGTAGCGCCCACGGGGAAGTCCTCGGTGATGGGCACACTGGCGGGGTCGCCGTAGACGGTAGCGGAGGAGCTGAACACGAAGTTGTGGCAGTCGTGATGGCGCATCACGTCCAGAATGACCAGTGTGCAGTTGAGGTTATTGTAGTAGTACTCGATGGGCTTGGACACGCTCTCGCCCACAGCCTTGTAGGCTGCAAACTGGATGACAGCGTTGATGTCCGGGCACTCGGAGAAGATCTTTTCCACGTCCTCGCGGCGGGTCATGTCTGCCTTATAGAAGCGGAAATCCTTGCCGGTGATCTGCTTGACCCGGTCCAGAACCACAGGAGAAGCGTTATAATAATTATCTGCCACCACGATATCGTAGCCAGCGTTCAACAGTTCGATGCAGGTGTGGCTGCCGATGTAGCCGGCACCGCCGGAAACCAAAATTGCCATAGCCGAGTACCTCTCTCACATAGTATTATCAGTTTTATCTCTTTGCGCCGGGCGTTGTCCGGTCTGCTTAAAGCATACCGCTTTTTGCCGCCGACCGCAAGGGGCGCTTTCTTTATTCGGATATATTTTTGTTGCAGCTTTTTCCCGTGCACTTTTGATTAACAGAGATTTTTTGCACATTTCACATGGAGAGAATGCGCCGTTTGTGCAAAACATAGAAATAGCATGGCTGCTTGCCTTGCACAACAGCACGGATTCTTTTTTCTCTTGACATCTCCCCTTATCTGTACTATAATGCTTCAAAAATGAACTATTCATAAAAAGACAAAAAGGAGCGCCCCATGAATCCTACCATAGAGATCAGCTTCAAGACCGCACAGGCGTACAGCGCCATGTGCAAGCCGCTGTGTCAGGAGCTCAAGCTGCCCCAGACCGCCTTTGACATCCTGATGTTTCTGGCAAACAACCCGGACTGCACCACCGCCCGGGATATCGTGGAGATCCGCAAAATCAAGGCAAATCTCGTTTCGGTAAACGTAGACCGCTTGGTGCAGGAGGGGTATCTGGAGCGCCGCGCCGTGGCGGGCGACCGCCGCAAGACCCAGCTGCTGTGCACCGAAAAGGCGCAGCCGGTCATCGCACGGGGGCGCGAGGTGCAGGAGCGCTTTTTTGCCCGCCTGCTGGACAACACGGACGCTCCCACCCGGGAGGCGTTTTTCCGCACCATGGAGGTCATCGGGAAAAATCTGGACGAGATCTTAAAGGAGAATGGATAAAATGAGCTTGCTGTTTACGGTGCTTGTCACCTTTTTTGCCGGCATGGGTGCCGGCCTTGGCACCGGCTTTGCCGGTATGAGCGCGGCGGCAGTTATCAGCCCCATGCTCATCACCTTCCTGCACATGGACCCTTACATGGCGG
>OJQJ01001480.1_pt1 | contig 12070 bp, 10 predicted proteins | sample 1598671 | NCBI WGS metagenome assembly OJQJ01 (sample SAMN03922499, study PRJEB24848) | human gut metagenome | isolation source: stool sample | host: Homo sapiens | place: Germany | collected 2011-11 | reverse complement strand
TAACCGAACAGTCCACCGAATTCTACCTGTTCGCCAACACCTTTTCCTATGACTGGAATCAGACGGCAGGCTGTTGTTTTCTGATTGATCATACCGAGCGCCATCTCATCTGCGATCATACCGGAGATCGTAGTTGCTTTCGTATCACCTGGAATTGCGATCATATCAAGGCCAACGGAACATACACAGGTCATCGCCTCTAATTTTTCCAGCGTGATGGCACCAGCCTGAACTGCATTGATCATTCCCTGATCTTCACTGACCGGAATGAATGCACCACTCAAACCGCCGACATAAGAAGATGCCATGACACCACCTTTTTTCACCTGATCATTTAACAGTGCCAAAGCTGCGGTCGTTCCCGGTGCTCCGGCATACTCTAAACCAATCTCACAGAGAATATCTGCCACACTGTCACCGATTGCCGGTGTCGGTGCCAAGGACAGATCAACAATACCAAATGGAATATTTAAAAGTCTTGATGCCTCCTGTGCGACAAGCTGTCCGACACGTGTTACTTTAAACGCAGTCTTTTTGATTGTCTCGCAGAGCACTTCAAAGTTCTCACCACGCACTTTTTCAAGGGCTGTCTTAACAACGCCGGGTCCACTGACACCGACATTGATGATCGCATCCGCCTCTGTCACGCCGTGGAAAGCTCCTGCCATAAACGGATTATCATCCGGCGCATTGCAGAACACGACAAGCTTCATACAGTCCACGGAATCACGGTCTTTCGACTGTTCCGCCACCTCTAATAAAATCTCACCCATTAATTTGACTGCGTCCATATTGATACCTGTTTTGGTGGACGCAAGATTGACAGAACTGCACACGCGGTTTGTTCTGCCAAGTGCCATCGGAATGGAGCGGATCAGCATCTCATCTGCAGTTGTCATTCCCTTGGAAACCAGTGCAGAATATCCACCGATCAGGTTTGCTCCCACTTTTTCAGCGGCACGGTCTAATGTGTCGGCGATCGTTGCAAAATCTTCCGGTGTCTTACATGCAGAACCACCTACCAATGCGATCGGTGTCACGGAAATCCGTTTGTTCACGATCGGTATTCCAAATTCATGCTCGATCTTCTCACCTACTGCGGCAAGATCTTTTGCAACAGTTGTGATGCGGTTATAAATATTTTCATTTAATTTATCCAGATTGGAATCAATACACTCTAAGAGACTGATACCAATGGTAATGGTACGGACATCAAGATTTTCCTGTTCGACCATTTTATTTGTCTCATTTACCTCAAAGAAATTAATCATTTACTGCTTTCCTCCCTAGATTCTGTGCATCATATCGAAGATCTCTGCTTTCTGGCACTTGATCGATACGCCGATCTCCTCGCCCAATACGTCCAGATCTTTCTGGCAGTCTGCAAAAGCTTTTGCAGCCTTTGTCATGTCAACGATCATCATCATATTGAAGTATCCAGATACGATGGTCTGGGAAATATCTAAAACATTTACTCCATTTTCTGACAGATAAGTACAGACTTTTGCAATGATACCTACTGTATCTTTTCCTACTACTGTAATAATGGTTTTATTTGCATTATGTTCCATGGTTCATGCCTCCTCACTGTATTCTGCCCGGTTCCGTCAGATTTTTCTCACGTTACCAAGATAAATTTTAATTATGTTCCATATTAGCATACTCTTTTTATTATTTCCACTACTTAAGCTCTTTTTATTTATTAAATCATCTAATAAATGTTATTAGAATACTATTTTTTGCGATACTTCGTCACGCTTCGCCACAAACATTGGGAAATCATCGCCCTTATAAGGGTTATCTCCCAGCTCCACTTCCAGACGCACCGTCTCATAGGCAAGCTCCGGATAATTATTTTCTTTGCTCAGATGTCCTAACACGATATGTTTCAAATGATCGTGGAGCACTTTTCCTAACAATTGTCCACTCCGCTCGTTCGACAAATGTCCTTTATCCCCAAGGATACGCTGTTTCAGAGGATATGGATATGCTCCTGCCTGAAGCATGCGCACGTCATGGTTGGCTTCTAAGAGCAGCACGTCCACATTCTGCAGCTTCTCCACAATATGGTCGTCATAGGTTCCAAGGTCTGTCATGACTGCCACGTTCTTTTCCTGCTGTCTGATCTTGTAGGCAACCGGATCTGCCGCATCATGGGAGATGGACACCGGTTCGATCGTAAGATCACCGATTGTAAACTCCCTTTCCGGCTCGATCACCTGAAAAAGTGCCTCGTCTATTTTTCCAACGGTTTTTGTATGTAAAATAGCATCAACGGTTTCCCCTGTTGCATACATCGGAATGCCATATCTTCTTGCAATCACTCCGAGTCCTGCGATATGGTCGATATGCTCATGTGTGATGAGGATTCCCTGCATATCTGCAGTCTTTAGATCAATACTGTTTAAACCGTTCTCAATCCTTTTTCCACTGATTCCCGCATCGATCAGCACATGACAGTCATCTGAGCCGACACAGATACAATTTCCGCTGCTTCCGCTTGCAATACTGCATAATTCCATAAATCTATTTCTCTTTCCAAGCCAGTTCGATCACATCACCATCTTTTAATTCTGCGGTGTACTGTGCATTCTGGCCATTTAATTTTGTAATGATCGCTCTTCCTGCAGAGGCAGAAAGGTCAAATTCGTAAAATTCAAAGAGATCCACAAACATATAGGACTCTCTTCCTGTCAGCGTGACCGGTGTGCCATTGATGATAACTTTCACAGAATGCGTTTCCTTCTCTTTGGCTTCCTCCGAAGTTTCGTTATCTGCCGGACTTTCCTCCGCCGTCTGCGTTTCTTCATCCGTTGTCACAGATGCATCATCCGCTGGTACGCTGTCTTCTGCCTCACCTGCCGTTCCGCTGTCTGAAACATTCTCCTCCGGTGCCTCTGCCGTATCTGCTGTTTCTTCAATGCCTTCAGTGGTCATCTCCTCTATTGTATCAGACACATGTGTGCGGAAGGACAGGATCGTCCACTCAATATTAAAGTTCTCATAGACAAAATAATTCAGGTCGACCACCCGGTTATTCACAATGATCTCTTTTTCCGTGTCGATCTCCACATCCATAAATTCTGCGATCTGCTCGACGGTATAATAAGCCCTCGTCTCAATTTCGTCTCCCTCTTTGATCAGATAAGAGGCTGGTTCTAATTTACCATTTACCTCAACAAAACGCGGGCATACGATTTTCCTGCCGTTGACAATAAATGTTATGGTGGATGTATGGTACTCCTCTAACTGCTCGATGGTGATCATGGCATCCTCTCCCGCAGTGGATGGGCAGATCTCGATCTCTGAATTCGGTTCTAACTTAGTATTGATGCCTGCCGGTTTTCCATTCATGGTAATCACAGCAGATTCCCCCTGCAGACCCCGCTCCACTTTTGCCACGCCATTGACCGTATAATTCACTTCTTTTCCACGTTTCGGGAACAGATCTTCGTTGGCTACTCCCGCCTGCAGTGCCGCATCCATGATCAGAAGCTTGCTGTTGTCATACATCTTGATCCGTTCACCGTTCAAATGTACCATGATGAAACTGTTTTTCTGGTCATAATAATTCAGACAGATACCGATCGGTGTTACGATGAGCGGATCTTTTTCGATATCCGGCTGCTCAAAGGTTACTTCCTGCAGTACTTCCTCACCACGGAGAGCGACACGCTCCTTTGGAAGTCCGAGTTTATCTGCCAGCATCTCTGTAAAACCGTGGATTTTTCCGCCTCCACCAACGACAAACGTAGCACTGACACTCTGTCCGCCATTTAACTCTTTGATTTTCTCTGCCACTGCCGTTGTCATTTTATCTGTTACCGGCTCTACCAGTTCCCACACTTCCTTCGCAGGAATGGAGTGCTCGATCATCATGATATCTTTGTATGTGATCATCTCCCCGGTCGTACTTGCAAGTTTGATGCGCTCTGCGGTCTGGAAATCGACCAGATAATGCTGCACGATCAGTTCTGTCAATTCATCCCCTGCAAGCGGAATCATGCCATAGGCGATGATACTTCCATCTTTCGTGACAGAAATATCCGATGTTCCGGCTCCGACATCGACCAGTGCGATATTCAGCATACGGAATGTTTCCGGGATTGCAACATCGATCGCCGCAATAGGCTCCAATGTCATATTGGCGACGTCAAGACCTGCCTGCGCCACTGCGGAATACAGTCCGTCCACAACATCCTCCGGCAGGAATGTCACGATGATATCCTCGCTGATCACCTCTGCCTTATGTCCCTCGATGTTGGAATAAGCCTCCTCGTTCAGATAATACTTCACAACCGAATATCCCACGCAGTAGAACTTGTATCTTGTATCATTTTTTTCTTTTAATATGGACTGTGCCTTTTCAATTCCAAGCAGATCCAGCGTATGGATATCTTCCCTTGTAACAACAGTCTCTTCCGGATATTCATATTCTACATTTGTCGTTACAGTCTTTAACACACGACCGGCTGCTGCGATACACACTTCGGTCAACGGACATTCAATCTGTTTCTCCAATTCCTCTTTTACCGTCCGGATCACACTTCCCACACGTCCAATGTCGTGGATCTGTCCATCGATCATCGCCCTTGTCTCATGCTGCATGATATACTGTGCCACAACGACAAATTCATTTCCTTCCTTATATCCAACCGTACCTACTACATTTCGTGTTCCAATGTCCAGTCCAAATACATATGGCTGTTCGAATGTCTGTGTTTCATTCATCTGTAGTGCCCTCTCACTTACCTTTTCTTTGTAATTCCCTGATCCGTTCCAATTGTCTGCAAAATCCGTCAGATAGCGCACACTGCCGCATCGATCTGTCTCTGCATTTCCTCTAACCCTTCATTGTTGTCGATCACAACACTGCAATGTTTCCGGTACTCTGCTTCCTTCAACTGACTCGAAAAAATCTGCTGTACCTTCTCTCTGGAATACCCACGGGATTCCATCAGTCTTGCCTCGCGGATTTCCTCTCTTGTATAAATATACCAGAGTTCATCACAAATTTCATCATAATGTTCTTCAATTAAAAGTGCCGCTTCCAAAACAAGCAGTGCAAGCTTTCCTTCCTGTCTCTCTCTTTTCGCTTCTGCTATCACATATGCTTTCACTGCCGGATGTACGATCCCGTTCATCCTGGCACGCCTGTTTCCATCTGAAAAGATCACCTTCGCCAGTTTTATCCGGTCAAAATATCCATCTTCCTTATAAATATCATGCTCCGGAAAAGCCTGTCTGATCTGCTCATAACAGTCCGTTCCAGGTTCCATCAGTTCATGTGCGATCTCATCCGCCAGCATGACACGCACGCCCGGTTTGGTTGCCATATAATCTAAAACTGCTGATTTTCCGGCTCCTACACCACCTGTGATCCCTATAAATTTCATATTTTCCGTCCACCCTTATCTTCTTTCGTGCTGTCCGTTTCTGATGCAAAGCTATTTTGCCTCGTACCAGTTCTTTCCGGTGTGAAGGTCAATTGCCAGAGCCACCTTCAGATCTGCTGCCTGCTGCATACCTTCCGTCAGGATTTCTTTTACTCTATCAATCTCATCCTCTGCTGTCTCAATTAAAAGTTCATCATGCACCGTGATGATCAGTCTTGATTTCAAATGTTCCTCCAACAGCCTGTCATGCACACGTATCATAGCAATCTTGATAATGTCTGCGGCTGTTCCCTGAATTGGCGCATTCATTGCCACACGCTCTCCAAAAGAACGCTGCATAAAGTTACTGCTGGAAAGTTCCGGAACCGGACGCCTTCTTCCAAACATGGTTGTCACGTATCCGTTCTTTTTGGCATCCTCCACAAGTCCGTCTAAAAATGTCTTGATCTTTGGATATGTTTCAAAATACCGTTCGATATACTCTGCTGCCTCTTTTTTACTGATACTTAAATCCTGGCTTAATCCAAAGGAACTGATTCCATATACGATTCCAAAGTTTACCGCTTTGGCATTTCTTCGCTGTAAATCTGTCACCTCATCAAATGGAATGTGGAATACCTGTGATGCAGTGATTCTGTGGATATCCTGTGCCTCTCTGTACGCCTCGATCAGTTTTTCATCCCCGGACATGTGCGCTAACACACGAAGCTCGATCTGCGAATAATCGGCGTCCATGAACACACATCCCTTTGCCGGTAAAAATGCTTTTCGTATCAATCTGCCAAGTTCAATCCTCATCGGGATATTCTGGAGATTCGGCTCTGTACTGCTCAGCCTTCCGGTAACCGTGATCGTCTGGTTAAAGGAAGTATGGATTCTTCCATCCTCCTTAATATAATTGGCAAGTCCATCTGCATAAGTGGATTTTAACTTGGTAAGCTGGCGGTATTCCAAAATATCTGCAACAATTGGATACTCTGGTGCAAGTTTGTCTAACACATCTGCGGCTGTCGAATATCCGGTCTTTGTCTTCTTTCCGTAAGGCATTTCCAGTTTTTCAAACAGGATCACGCCTAACTGTTTTGGAGAATTGATATTAAATTCTTCCCCTGCTTCCTGATAAATCCGGGTTTCCAACTCTGCAATCCGGACTGCAAGTTTCTCCCCGTACTCTTTCAGATTGGCTGCATCAATGGCAATTCCTGTGTGTTCCATGTCTGCAAGCGTAAACACTAACGGCATCTCAATAGTTTCATAGAGATGTTCCATTCCGGCCGCTTTCAGATCTTCCATCATTGCCTTTTTGCTGGCAAATGCAGTGTATGCCATAAAGCAGACTGTCTTTAAAAATTCTTCCGGTTTCTCATCCATTGCCAAATCATAGCTTAACTTTCCAAGCAGATCCACTCTTGATGGGATCATAAGGCTGCTGTAATCCTTTGCGATGTCTTCATACGGATATTCATTTTTTAACGGATTCAGCAGGTATGCTGCAATGACGTTATCAAAAATATTTTTCTGATTGAGACATCCGTTTTCTTTCTGCTCGATCATATGGAGCAGTCCTAGCTGCGGTTTTAAATCCAGTGTCATATATCCTGCCGCCGCAGAATGTGTGAGAAAGTCTAATAACACACCGCTTGTCAGTTCTTCGCCTGCCCTGAAAAAATAGGTATCCTCCTCCCCAAAGCAGACTGCCATTCCAAGGAACTCCTTCGTCTGTGGTGCTGCAAAAAGATTCATCTGCCCACCAGCATCCATGTTCGCATCCTTTTTTTCCTCCATCGGAATGATCTGAAATGCACATTCTATGCCTTTGATCTTTGCAAAAATCTTTTCGGCTTCCTTCTTCTCTGTCACAAGCTTAAAATGTTCTTCCGCCTGATTCTTTGGTGCATCCACCTCAAATCTGCCAAGCATATTCTTAAACTCCAGACGTTTGCACAAAAGATACGCTTCCTCTGTATACAGATCTTTGATCTGCTCTAATCTTGCACTCTGCAGATCATAGTCAATATCTGCATGGATCTCGATTGTCGCTAATGTCTTACTCATCTGTGCAAGCTCATAATTTTCCTTTAAATTCTTGCTTGCCCGCGGTGGTTTGATCTCATCCACATGCGCATAACAGTTTTCAATGCTGCCGTACTGCGCAATGAGTGCTGTTGCTGTCTTTTCCCCGATTCCCGGAACGCCAGGAATATTATCCGAAGTATCTCCCATCAGTGCTTTCACATCAATAAACTCGATCGGTGTCACCTGATATTTTTCTAAAACTTCCTTCGTATTATAATCCTCAATCTCGGTTCCGGTGCGCTTTGTTTTCGGAATACGGATTTTAATATGATCAGTAGCAAGTTGCAATAAATCCCTGTCCCCTGACACAACGGATACTTCAAGTCCCTCTGCTTCGCTGCGTTTTGCAATGGTTCCCAAAATATCATCCGCCTCATAACCACCTTTTTCCACGATGGTCACACCCATGGCCTTTAACATTTCCTTCATCAGAGGCACCTGTTCGCGAAGTTCCTCCGCCATCGGCTTTCTGGTTCCCTTGTATTCTGCATACATCTTATGACGAAAAGTTGGCTGTGATACATCAAAGGCAACCGTCAGATAGTTTGGCTGTTCCTCCTCTAAAATCTTAAATAAAATATTTAAAAATCCATAGACCGCATTGGTATGAAGTCCCTCGGAATTCGTCAGATCCGGGATTCCGAAAAATGCCCGGTTTAAAATGCTGTGTCCATCGATCAGTACCAGCTTTTCACTCATAAACTTTGTGTCTCCTTCTTATTTTTTCACTGCTCATAAAAAAGCAGTAAAGGGGCTGCCGCATGCGGCAGTCCCATCCTGTGACAAATTAAATTGCGCGGGTATACTTCTTCAGCCATTCGTTCTCTTCCTCTGTCATGTAAGGAGAGAGCACTTCATATACCTTCTTATGATAATCATTTAACATCTGCTTCTCACGTGGGCTCATCTGCTCCGGATCGATTCCATCCAGATCGATCGGTGCGTAAGTGATGTTCTCAAATTCCATAAACTGACCATATTCATTCTTCTCTGCTTTGCGGCAGACCAGTTCATTCTCCGTGCGGATACCATACTTTCCTTCCAGATATACACCCGGTTCATCGGTTGTGATCATACCCTCTTCCAGCACACCGCTGTCATGGCGTTCCGGTACGATCTTCCAGCGGAAACCGTTTGGTCCTTCATGTACATTTAAGATATAACCGACACCGTGTCCTGTACCACATTTGTAGTCAATTCCCATGTCCCACAATGGACCTCGTGCGAGAATATCCAGATTCAGACCGCATGCACCATATAAAAACTTTGCATTGGCAAGCTTCATATTGGAACGGCATACTGCTGTGAAATGCTGTTTCATCTCATCACTGATCGTTCCTAACACAAAAGTTCTCGTGATATCGGTTGTTCCCTCATAATAATGTCCGCCTGAATCTACCAGTAAAAAGCCTTCCGGTTTTAATTCGGTATTGGATTCCGGTGTTGCAGAATAGTGCATCATCGCTGCATTTGCACCGTAGGCACTGATGGTCGTAAAGCTTAAATCAATAAAGTTCTCCTGCTCTCTTCTTCTTGCCTCCAGATAATCGGACGCAGAGATCTCTGTCATCGGAATCTTGCCGATATTTGTCTTCAGCCAGTACATGAACTTTGTCACTGCCACGCCGTCTTTGATATGTGCAAGGCGGATGTTATCCACCTCAACCGGATTCTTGACTGCCTTCATCAGCTCGGTAGGGTTTGGTTTATTTATAACCTGAATGTTCTTATTTAATTCACTGCAGATACGATAATTGACACTGCTCTTGTTCATCAGAACCACGGCACTCTCCGGAATGGTCGGAACATAAGTGTAAATATCATCGTATGGTCTTGTCTCGATATGATTTTCCTTCAGATAAGCGCGGATGGTATCATCCACCACTTCTTCCTGTAAAAACCAGATACACTGATCCCTGGTCAGAACAAGATAGGACAATACTACCGGAACGCTCTGAATATCACCGCCACGGATATTCAAAAGCCATGCAATATCGCAAAGGCTCGTGAGAATGTGGACATCTGCACCTTCCTCTGCCATCTTTGCACGCACATCTTTGATCTTCTCTGCAGTGCTCTTTCCGGAATATTTTTCTTCCAGTATAAATAATGGAGCTTTGGATAACTCAGGTCTGTCTGTCCAGATCAGATTGATCAGATCTTCCCCTACAAAAAGAGAACCTTTCTTTTCCTCTGCGATTGCCACAAACTTTTCACCCCAGGCACCGTTTACGGTTCTTCCGTCAAAACCGATGCAGCCGCCCTGTGGCAGTTTGTCTTTTACAAATTCTTCTACGGTAGGTACACCTTCCTCTGCCATACGATATAACGTGACAGTGCTTCCCTCTAACTGTTTCTCAGCCTGCACAAAATAGCGGCCGTCTGTCCAAAGTCCTGCCTCTTTTAACGTGATGACTGCCGTTCCTGCGGAACCGGTAAATCCTGTAATAAACTTTCTTGCCTTAAAATGCTCCCCAACATACTCTGACTCATGAAAATCAGCGGTTGGTACTACATAAATATCAATACTTCTGCGTTTCATCTCTTCGCGAAGCGCAGTTAATCTCTCTGGTATCATTGTTCTTCCTCTCTCTATGTCTCATTTATGCCTGTATGGCATATTATCAGTTACTGTTCACTCGTATCTCGTTCCAGTAACGATTATCACTCTTAATTCTCATCCGTGAACTCAAAAAACTTCGTGTCGATCTCCGGATAAGACCTCTTTAAGGAAATCGGTCTGCCGGAACGGTTCAAAAAGCAATGGGAACTCTTTGCCGTTGTGCGCAGCTCCCCGGTCTCTTTGTCTGTCATCCGGTATTCCACATCCATCTTGATTCCGTTATACTTTGTGATCTTCGTCTCGATCACCACCGTGTCATCAAAATGAACCATACTGTGGTACTCGCAGGACACCGACAATACCGGACTGATGATCTCCATCTCTTCCATCTGCTTATAACTAAGCCCGATCTGTTCCATCAGATCCATCCTTGCCTCTTCCATCCATTTGATATAGTTGGAATGATGGATAATTCCCATCTGGTCTGTCTCATAATACTTTGCGTGATGCTCATAAGGGCGGATCTTGATCGCGCTCTCATCTTCCCCATAAATCCGTATCTCTTTTCCAGCCATGATCTGTCACTACCTTTCTATTTATCTTCAATAGCTGTCTGTGACTATCTTATCACTGCGGTAGTTTTATTTCAATGCCACTCTCTAAAATATTCCTGATAATCTTCTTCATCTGCAAAAAGCATGTACGCTCCGTCCACATATCCCATATAGCCTGCTTCGATCACATATCCCTTCATAAAAAAACACTCCTTTCAACCTTTTTACGTTCTCTCAAGTTGAAAAGAGTGTATCTTATTTGCTGTCCAATAAACCGTACTTTTATGGTGTCTTAGAAAAAAATTTTATTTGTTATTGGCTTTTTCCTGAAATTTTTCATTGTCGATCACGAATCGTTCATGCGTTCCCTCACCGATCATGCCGCGCTCGTCAAACGCTTCCACTTTAAACACCAGTCTCTTGCGGTCGATCTCTACCAGTTCACTCTTGGCAGTCACTTCCATTCCAAGCGGCGTTGCTGAGATATGGGATACGTTCATCAACGTTCCGACTGTTCCTTTTCCCTCCTCCAGTTCTGCTGCAACACTCTTGTAGGCAGCCTGCTCCATCAATGCGATCATGGAAGGTGTTGCATATACCTTCAGTTCACCGCTTTTCATTGCCTGTGCTGAATTGCTCTCTGATACTACCTCTTTTGCTTCTCCTCTGATACCTGTCTCTAACATCTGTTACCTCTTTCCTGTCTCTTAATCACTTTCTTCTTTATTAGTTCTGTAAAGATAAACTTATTTTAACACAGGCTTTCCGATACAACAATATTCTTTTCCTGTTTTCCTCTCCAAAAGGCAGAGAGCAGGAAAAGCATCAGACAGCCAAGACTGATCATGGCGCCAGTCTCCAGTCCGGGTGTTGTATAAATAAGTTCTATGTCATGTTTTCCCTCCGTCAACGGCACACTGATAAACGCCTCAGCAAATGTTTCCGGCTCTGTCTCTTTTTTCTTTTTTGTTTCTGTTTCAGACGTTTCGCTCTGTCGGTCATCTGCATTTGTTTCAATATAAGCAAGCGGCTTTTTATGCAGCTCTTCACATCCTGTCATCAACACGGAGATTGTAAGCAACATGATGATACTGATTCTTTTCTTCATATTTACCTTTGAATATCCTTTCATTCATTTACAGATGTACAACGATTTCTGTTCCTTCTTCCATTTTGCTGTGGATTTCAATGTAACCGCCATAATATTCCACCACATGTTTGACAATGGACAGTCCAAGACCTGTTCCGCCCGTCTGTTTTGAATGACTTTTATCCACACGGAAAAACCGTTCAAAAATCCGGCTCTGATATTTCATCGGCACACCGATCCCGGTATCCTTCACACTGATACACGGATGTCCTTTCTTTTCGCTGACCGTAACCCACAGTTTTCCGTTTGGCTTGTTGTATTTGATTCCATTTTCGATCAGATTATAAAACCTGTCTCTTATACACATCTCCGAGCCCACGAGACGGACTCC
>OJQJ01001477.1_pt1 | contig 12087 bp, 9 predicted proteins | sample 1598671 | NCBI WGS metagenome assembly OJQJ01 (sample SAMN03922499, study PRJEB24848) | human gut metagenome | isolation source: stool sample | host: Homo sapiens | place: Germany | collected 2011-11 | reverse complement strand
GTAGAGCATCTTCAGGATCTCTACTCTCTGCTGCATACCCACGGTGATGTCAGAGACTCTGGCATCGCAGTCGATATTCAGGCCATAGCGCTCGCTCAGGGCAAGCACCTTCTTGCGCGCTTCCTCCATCTGCAGGACGCCGTGCTTTGCGGTCTCGACGCCGAGGACGATGTTCTCGAGCACGGTGAAGTTCTGCACCAGCATGAAGTGCTGATGAACCATGCCGATACCCAGCGCATTGGCCGTGCGCGGATTTTTGATCTCTGCCTTTTTGCCGTTCACGAGGATCTCGCCCTCTTCCGGCTGATAAAGGCCGAACAAGACGCTCATCAGCGTCGATTTACCGGCGCCGTTCTCGCCCAGAAGGGCGTGGATCTCGCCATAGCGGACGCGCAGGGTGATGTCGTCATTCGCGACGATGCCAGGAAACACCTTCGTGATGTGCAGCAGCTCGATCGCATAGTTGTCCATAAAATGATCCCCCTAGTTGGTAAACCCGGCAGGGAAACGCCACAGCGCTCCCTGCCGGGTCCGCCTTATCTCATAGTCGTTTACTCGACGACCTGAACCGTCACATACTGCAGGGTCGCTGCAACATCCTCGATGGTGACCGTGTTGCCATCCGCATCGACATCGCGGCGGATGCTGGAGGTAACGCCGTCCTTGTCAGCCTTCAGGACTTCGACGATGGCATCATAGTCAGCCTGCGTGAAGTTCTTGAAGCGGGAGGTCTCCATGGGAAGACCAACAGCGTCATCGTTGATGGTCAGAGTCTCGCTCGTGCCGCCGGGGAACGTGTCATTGTAGTAAGCCTTAATCGCGCCGTAGACAGCCGGAACGAGCATCTTCATGGCGGAGGTCAGGCAGGTCTCGGTGATCTGGGACATGTCGGTATCAACGCCGATGGAGACGCAGTCGCCGCCGGTGGCCTCGCAGGCCGCGAAGACGTTGTCCGGGCCGCCGCAGCCGAAGATGCACTCGGTGCCGGACTGATACCATGCAGCAGCCTTCGCCTGGAAGTCAGGAGAGTTGCCGAAAGCGCCGGTATAGGTGTACTTCATCTCAATGGAGCCAGCCTCAAGGCCGAGCTCCTTGGCAGCGTATTCCGCGCCGTCCACGAAGCCGTAGCCGTAACGGATAACAGCGGGAACAGCCATGCCGCCCAGGAAGCCCAGCTTGGTCTTGCCGTCCTTTGCGATGGCGTAGCCTGCCAGATAGCCTGCCTGCTCCTCCTTGAAGGTGATGCAGTAGCAGTTTGCGGGGATGGCGTCGGTACCGATGTCGCCCTGGGTGACATCGATAGCGATGAACTTGACATCGGGGTACTGGTCAGCAGCCCATGCCAGAGAAGCGCCGTACAGGTAGCCGACGCAGACGATGACGTCAGCGCCGTCGTTGACAGCCTGGCGGATCATGGTCTCGCGGTCCTCATCGGAAGCGTCAGCCTCGGGGATGTAGTACTGGCAGTCATCGCCCATGTAGCCGGAAACAGCGGTCCAGCAGGCCTGGTTGAAGCTCTCATCATCGATGGTGCCGGTGTCGCAGGTCAGAGCGACCTTCACGATCTTCTCGCCGCCCTCAGCGGTGGAAGCGGCTGCGCTGGTGGAGGCAGCTGCAGAGGAAGCAGTGGAAGAGGAAGAACCGCCGCAGGCAGTCAGAGCAGCGGCAGCAGCAGCGGCGCCAGCCACTGCCAGGAAGTTACGACGAGAAATCATCATAATGAAAACTCTCCTTTTATTTTAATATAATCGCGTTTTGTTGACGAAATGTGCGCACTTGCACATTTACTGGCTCAAGTATAGCGGGAAGAAGTGACAGATGCAAGCCTTTTCCGATTACAAAACATTTACAATTATTTTATCAAAATTGTATAAAAATCACACTTATCCCGGAAGATCCGCTCCGCCCGGCCTTTTTCGCGCAGCTGCGTTCAGTCTTCCACAGCCTTGTTGCCCGCCACGTTGGAGGGACCGAAGCCGAAGGGCAGCAGCTCGTCCATGCTGCGCTCTATGAAATCGTCCGGGCTTTTTGCCATGATGACATTCAGCTCCGGGCCGCCGAATTCGAACAGCGCCTGACGGCAGACGCCGCAGGGCGAGGTGACCTGCTTGTTGACTTCGCCCCGGCGCGCACCCACCACGGCGATGTCGGTGAACCTGGTCACGCCCTCGGCCACGGCCTTGAACAGGGCCGTCCGCTCGGCGCAGCTGGTGGGGGTAAAGGCGGCATTCTCCACATTGCAGCCGGTGAAGATGCGGCCATCCTCGGCGCGCAGGGCAGCGCCCACCATAAAGTCGCTGTAAGGCGTGTAAGCCCTCTCCCTGGCCGCAAGGGCCATCCGGATGAGCTCCTGCTTTTCTTCCAGAGTCAGTTTTGTCATGGTCAGTTCTCCTTTTTGCAATTTGCAGATATAGCGTTCTTCGTCCTGTGGGACGAAGCCAATGGATTCAAACATTTTCTGCGACTGGGTATTGAAGGAATAGATGTGCGCGAAGCACTCCGCCAAGCCCCTTTCCCGAGCCAGCTCCAGCATTTTTTCGATGACCTTCCGCCCGATGTGTTTATTCTGGTACTCCTTGCAGATGACGATGGCCAGCTCGCCGGTCGTCCGCAGGCTGACGTCACCACAAAGCACACCCCGATACTCGATATAAAACAGTTCCCCGTGTGTGTCCAGATAATGATACATCCGCTTCAGCAGTGGCAAATCATAAACGAAGTCCCTGTTATCTACCTGTTTGCAGAGCTGTGCATCCTGATACCACGCAAGTGCTGTATCGTAGGCCGGATAATACGGAACAAGCCGGATGTTCCCCTCCACAGAAATCGGACTGCGCACCATGTTCACCGTTTCTCTGTTCATCGGCCTCATTCCCTTCTGTGTCGTGTATTTAAGTATAAATCATTCTTTTAAGAAGTGCAAGCGGCGATAATTACGCAGCATTATGCAATGACAGCTCTTGCATTTGTCATTACAAATGAATATAATAGAATCACAAAGGAGGCGCATCAGAATGGCAAATGCAGTCAACGTGAATTTTCGGATGGACCCCGACCTCAAGCGGAGCATGGAGGAGGTCTGTGCCGAGATGGGGCTTTCGATGACGACAGCCTTCACGATTTTTGCAAAGAAAGTGTCGCGCGAGCATCGGATCCCCTTTGAAGTCTCCGCTGACCCCTTCTATTCTGAAAGCAACATCAACCATCTCCGTCAAATCGTCCATGATATTGACACCGGCAAAGCCAAGCTCACCGAACATGAATTGATCGAGGTGGACTGATGAGGCTGCGACACTACACGGATACCTGAGAAGCAAAAAGACTGCTGTCGGCCGACAGCAGTCTTTTTGTATTATGGTTAAATCAATACTCCGCGCCCAGTGCGACCTTCATCATATCGGTGAAGCTCTTCTGGCGCTGCTCTGCGGTGGTGATCTCCGGGGAGACGAAGCTGTCGGAGATGGTCAGCAGGCAGGCGGCGTTCTTGCCCAGAGCCTCGGCGTTGGCGAACAGCGCAAAGCTCTCCATCTCCACGCAGAGGCAGCCGCGCTCGTCGCGCAGCAGCTCCCAGTAGGTGGGCTTTGCGTCGGAAGGCTGACGGTAGAAAACGTCGGAGGAGTGGATGTTGCCCTCGATGAGCTTGATGCCCTGCTTCTTGGCGGAGGCGCGCAGCTTATCATTCAGCTCCTCACTGGGGAAGGTGATGTCATGGTCGTTGCCGCTCTGGACGCGGGCATAGTTGGACTCACTGACCGCACCGGTAGCCAGCACGGTGTCGAACAGCTTGGCGTCGGCAGTGTAGCTGCCGGCGGAGCCGATGCGGATGATGTTGTCCACATCGTAGAACTTGAACAGCTCGTAGGAATAGATGCCGATGGAGGGCATACCCATGCCGCTGCCCATCACGCTGATGGGACGGCCCTCGTAGGTGCCGGTAAAGCCCAGCATCCCGCGGACGCCCGTCACCTGACGGACATCCTTCAGGAAGGTGTCAGCAATGAACTTTGCGCGCAGGGGGTCGCCCGGCATCAGGACAGTCTTTGCGAAATCGCCCTTTTCGGCGCTGATGTGAGGAGTAGCCATAACAATTATCTCCTTTTTATAAAATTATTTCTTCCCCGGGAATACGTTCTGCGGGGGAATGTACGAACCCTTGAGACGTATCTCAAAGTGGCAGTGGTTGCCGGTGGAACGGCCCGTGCTGCCCAGATAGCCGATGAGCTGGCCCTGCTTGACGGTCTGGCCCGCGCTGACGGTCAGGGACAGGCAGTGCGCATACACAGAGCTGTATCCGCCGCCGTGGTTGATGATGACCGAATAGCCATAGCCCGTACCTGCACCGGCCTTGTTGTAACCCGCCTTGGTGACGGTACCGCCTGCGGAGGCGTAGATGGGCGTGCCGGCCGGGGCGCAGATGTCCACGCCCTTGTGGCGTCCGCCGTACCAGCGCGAGCAGTAGCGGTAGTTCGGCACAGGCCAGATGAACTGGCCGCTGCCGGTGATGTACTTGGTGCTGGAAGTCACCTTCTTGGTGCCTTCGACCACCTTCTTGTTCACCGGCTCCTTGATGACCTCGGTGGAAAGCACGCTCTGGTCCACAAGGATATTGTTGGTGTCGTAGACGTTCTGGAGGGTCACACGGCGCAGACCGTTCTCGCCCTCCTGGAGCACCTTGGTGGTTCCCTTCGTATATTCGTTGGATTTTGTCGTCTCCGTGGAGAATGCGATTTCTTCCTCACGGGTCTCGATGCGGGTGATGCGCACCTCAAGGCCAGCCTCTTCTTTGGTGATGACGAGGTGGTCGCCCTCAAGGATGCTGGACGTCTCGCTCAGCGGCTCACCCTTGAACGCCGGGTTGAGGGCGCACAGCTCACGGAAGGTCAGGTCATTGTTATGTGCGATGGACCAGAGGGTGTCGCCCGCCTTGACGGTGTAGACCTTCTGAGCCTGCTTCACGCCCACCAGCTCCTGCTGGACGGTCTCAAAATCCTGCAAGCCTTCCTTGAAGTAGAGGCCGTCTTCCAGCGTGACCTGCTTGTTGAAGCCCACGCTCACATTGGGGTCGTCCTCTTCTTCCTCGTAGGGGTCGAGCATGGCGGCGAGGTAATCCCGCAGCGCGTTGCCGTCGCTGCACACCGCCGTCAACTCGCCGTCCAGATAAAGAGCCGTGCCTTCGCTGATCTGGTCGCCGGCGCTCTGGATGATGGCGTTTGCCATCTCGTTTTCGTCCATCATGTGGTGGGCAATGGCGAGGGTGTAGCTCGGCTCGATGGTCCACTCGGTCTTGTCGGTGCCGGCGTAGCTGATACGCTCCATCACGTCCTCGCGGGCCGTGTTGAAGACGTCCTCATTCGCCACATAGCCCACGGTTTCGCCGTTGACCCGGACGGCCAGTGCATAAGGCTGGTGGATGACATATTGGAACACTGCTGCGCCCAGCGCCAGTGCGCAGATGGGCAGGGCATACATCGCCATGCGGGGCAGCAGACTGAGGTTGCGGCGGACGCCGTTTTTGAAGTAGTGGACGCTGGCCTCAAATGCTGCACCGAAGCCCTGCTCCCTGCGGATGCGGTGGGCATGGATGAGAAGGGACACGATGCCCTTTGCAAACAGCACGATGGGGCCAAACAGGTCTTTGGCCACCTGTGCTGCGCCGGGGAACGCCGTCTCCGCCAGAGCCTTTGCAAAGCGGCGGATGCCTCCAGCAACCCAGAGAGCGGCGTACTTGATGGCACGTCCCACCTGCACGGCAGCATACTCCGCGCCAAAGCCCAGTGCGTAGAGCACTGCGCCAACGCGCAATACCAGCTTCGACGAGCGCAGCTTCCGGGAGGCATTGTCCAGCCGGTGTCTGCGGCGGCGATACCGCCGGTGGCGGCGCAGCAGATGGACGCACTGGAGCTGCGCCCAAAGCGAGCGCAGCTTTGCGCGGAAGCCGGTGTGCCGCGGCGCACCGGCTGGCTCGTCCTGCCGCGTTTCAGTTGTTTTATCTTCCAGCAAAAAGGATGCTCCTTCCTGTATCTTCAGGAGATTCTGATTTGTCTCTTTTCTCTGTTATCGACACGCTGCCGCATCAGGACAGCTTTTTTGACAAGAATAACTCTATTTATTATACACCCTGCCAGCGCCGAAACAAGCATTGACACAAAATTTGGGCTTAGCTTTCACTTACTTTTCACGAAATACACAAATTTAGACAAAAAGCTTTGTCATATCCTCCGGCAGCGGGCTTTCCACCGTCACCAGCCTCAGAGTCGTCTCGTCCACCGGCACTTCGATGCGGATGCCGTCCGGCATCGGCTCGCAGCGCGGCACCCAGAACGTCTGTTTTGCGCAGTGGAGCGCCTGCCGCCCGATGCGCGCCCGGCTCCCGCCGTAGAGGTCATCTCCGGCCAGCGGGTGGCCGATGGATGCAAAATGTACCCGTATCTGGTGGGTCCGGCCCGTCACCGGGACGCAGGCCGCGAGGCTCAGGCCGTTTTCGGCTTTCAATATGGTATATTCCGTCCGGCTGGGTTTGCCATCGGGGGTGACGCACCGCCCGATGATGCTCTCCCCCTGCCGCCCGATGGGGGCGTCGATGACGCCCGGCCCGAGGGGAAGTTCTCCTTCTGCAACGGCGTAGTAGAGCTTCTCCACCCTCTGAGCCAGCAGCGGGGCGGCGTAGCCATTCTGGGCCGCCAGCACGAGGCCGCTGGTGTCCTTGTCGATGCGGTTCACCGGGCGGAAGACGGGGCTTCTGCCCTGACGCAGCGCCCAGGCCGCATAACCGTTCGCCAGCGTATCCAGCGGGTAATTCAGGGTAGGATGCACTGCGAGATGGGGCGGCTTTTCCACCACGAGGGCAAAAGCGTCCTCGTAGACCACATCCACCGGGATGTCGTCCTGCGGCGCAACGCCCTCCCCCTCCGGCGGCAGTTCAAAGGAGATGACCTGCCCGGCCTCCACCCGGCGGTTGGCCAGGATGGGGGCGCCGTCGGCAAAAAAGCCGCTGCCCCGGAATTTCACGGCCCGGGACAGGTCGGTGGAGACACTGCACCTGCGCAGAAAACCGCGCAGCAGCATCCCATCCGCCTCGGGCGGGACTTTGAAATAAAGCTTCATCTTCCCACCTCCAGCGCGGGCAACATATAAGATAAGTATAGCAAAATTCTCTTTCTCTTGCAAATCTTGTTTTTTTATGGTATCATGAGGAGCGGAAAACGAGTGGAACATACGGCGGCGGGGCGGCTTTGACCGCTCTGAGGAAAGTCCGGGCCTCACAGAGCACGGTAACTGCTAACGGCAGCCGAGGGTGACCTCAGGGAAAGTGCAACAGAAAGGAAACCGCCGCAGCAATGCGGTAAGGATGAAAGGGCGAGGTAAGAGCTCACCAGCGCATGGGTGACTATGCGGCTTTGTAAACCCTACCGGAAGCAACGCCTATATGGGACGTACAGCGCTGCTCGCGTGTCCCGAAGGCGGCACGAACCTGTCAGCAATGGCAGGTCTAGACAGATCGTCGTTTAATACAGAACCCGGCTTACGGTCTATCTCGTTTTCCATCTTTTGTTTTCAGCGCTGTCTGCGGTGTGCAGGCAGCGTTTTTTGTTTCTTTAACCACACTGTCACTTTTCGTTTGGGCCGGTTTGTGGTATACTGAACAAAACCCCACAGAGCATGCCTCCGCCGGGGCCTTAATTCAACAGACAGGATGTGAAATCCTCCGATGAAAGATGGTTTTTTGAAAGCAGCTGCCCTCTCGCCCTCGCTGCGGGTGGCCGACTGCAATTATAACGCTTCCCAAATCGTATCTCGGTTACAGGACGCTGCGGCCCGCGGCGTCAAGCTGGCGGTGTTCCCCGAGTTCTGCCTCACCGGCTACACCTGCGGCGATCTGTTCTTGCAGCGCACGTTGCAGCAGGGCGCGCTGGACGCCCTGCAGACCGTGCTGGACGCCAGCCGGGAGCTGGACGTCGTGGCCCTCGTGGGTCTGCCGCTGCTGGTGCGGGGCAAACTGTACAACTGCGCCGCCGTCCTCTGCGGCGGGCGTCTGCTGGGCCTTGTCCCCAAGACCTACCTGCCCAACTACGGCGAGTTCTACGAAAAGCGCCAGTTCACCCCGGGCAGCACTGAGGTGGAAAATGTAACGGTCTGCGGGCAGGAGGTGCCTTTCGGTACGTCCCTGCTCTTCCGCTGCCGCCAGATGCCCAGCTTCGTTCTGGGCGTGGAGATCTGCGAAGACCTGTGGAGCGCTCTGCCCCCCTCCACCTTCCATGCGCTGGCCGGTGCCACCGTCATTGCGAACCTTTCGGCCAGCGATGAGACGGTCGGCAAGGCCGAGTACCGCCGGGCGCTGGTGTCGAACCAGTCCGCCCGCCTGCTCTGCGGCTACCTGTACGCTTCTGCCGGCCACGGCGAGAGCACTCAGGACATGGTCTTCGCCGGCCACGACCTCATCGCCGAGAACGGCACCCTCCTCGCCGAGACGTCTCCCTTCGAGGGCGGCTGGGCTGAGACGGAGCTGGACTGCCAGCGGATGGAGTCGGAGCGGGCGCGCAACACCAGCTTCGAGCCCAGCGCTGCGGGGTATCTGACCGTCGATTTCGACCTTGCCCTCACCGAGACCAAGCTCTCCCGCTGGGTAGACCCCACGCCCTTCATCCCCCACGACGAGCGCCGCCGGGCCGAGCGCTGTGAGTTGATCTTGAAAATGCAGGCCGACGGCCTCGCCAAGCGCCTCGAGCACGCCCACGCCAAGACGGCGGTCATCGGCATCTCGGGCGGTCTGGACAGCTGCCTCGCTCTGCTGGTGGCCGTCCGCGCCATGAAACAGCTGGGCCGCCCCACCAGCGATGTGCTGGCCGTGACCATGCCCTGCTTCGGCACCACCCACCGCACCCGCAGCAATGCGGAGATCTTATGCGACGAACTGGCCGTCAGCTTTACCGAGATCGACATCGCCAACACCGTCCACAGCCACTTCAGGGACATCGGCCAGGACGAGAGCGTGCTGGACGTCACCTTCGAGAACGGACAGGCCCGTGTGCGCACTCTCGAGCTGATGGACACTGCCAACCGCACCGGCGGCCTCGTCGTCGGCACCGGCGACCTCTCCGAGCTGGCGCTGGGCTGGGCCACCTACAACGGCGACCACATGAGCATGTACGGCGTGAACGCCGGTGTGCCCAAAACGCTGGTGCGCCACCTTGTGCGCTACGAAGCCGACATTGCCGCCACCGATGCTCTGCGCACGGTGCTGCTGGATATTCTGGATACGCCCGTCTCCCCGGAGCTGCTGCCCGCCAAGGACGGCGAGATCGCGCAGAAGACCGAGGACCTTGTGGGGCCCTACGAGCTGCACGATTTCTACCTGTATCAGGTGCTGCGCTTCGGCTTTGGCCCGGCCAAGATCTTCCGGCTGGCAAAGACTGCATTCGCAGGCCGCCCGGAGTACCCAGACAGCGTGCTGTACAAGTGGCTGCGCAACTTCTACTGGCGGTTCTTTGCCCAACAGTTCAAGCGCAGCTGCCTGCCCGACGGCCCCAAGGTGGGCAGCGTCACCCTCTCGCCCCGGGGCGACTGGCGGATGCCCAGCGACGCAGCCGCCGCGCTCTGGCTGGCCGAGCTGGAGCAGATCCCGCTCAAAGGATAATTTTTTATGAAACAACACAAAAAACTGCTGATGGATCTGGTCTTTGCTGCCGTCATTCTGGCCGCAGCCGCCGTGCTGCTGCTGGTGCGGAAAGCAAACCAGACCGGTGCGCCGCTCTGCGCAGAGCTCATCTATGGCGACAGCAACACCAGGCTCATCTTTCCTCTCGAAAAAGACGCCGATTACGATGTGGACACCGGCTATCTCACCGTCCACATCAGGATCCAGGACGGCGCGGCCCGCTTTGTGGATTCGCCCTGCCCTGACCACATCTGCGAATCCTTCGGCTGGCTCAGCGAGGAAGACCAGACGGCCACCTGCCTGCCCGCCCGGGCTGTGCTGAGCATCATCCCCACCACATGATGGCATACACATCCAAAGGAGTGAACGCCTATGTTTGACGAAAACGAGCATCTCCATCCCCAGAATAACGACGAAGGCCCCCGGCACATCCACCGGGGCGTCAAGCGCAGCGAACCCGACGAAGTGGAGGTAGACAGCGCCGATTTCTTCTCGCCGGAGCCTCCCCGCCCCAAAGCACCGCCGAAACCGGCACCGACGCCTCAGTCCGAGCCGCCGAAATCTCCGGTGCCGCCCCGCAGACAGTGGGAGCCGCTGCACCCCAGCGAGCCCGCCCCCGCTGACGACAAACTTCCGAAAGGAGGAATGGTCTTGCTGGTACTGCAGGCCATCCTGAGCCTTGCCGCGCTGGTGCAGCTCTGGCGCACCCAGATGCTGCCGGTGCTCTACCTCGTTATCATCACCGCGCTTCTGGTGCTGCTCTGGCTGCTGGTGCGCAAGTGCCTCGCCTCCCGCAGCGGTGCCGTCGTGGCCCGGGTGCTGTCCGTCCTGCTCTGCGCCGCGCTGGCCGTGGGCTGTGTCTGGGCGCAGCAGGGTCTGACCGCACTGGACAGCATGACTTCCGGCCTGCTCACCGGCGCAGAGGCGAATAAGATCACGAAAGAGCCCTTCGTCGTCTACCTCAGCGGTGTGGACAACCGCGGCGAGCTGACCGAAAAGGCCCGCAGCGACGTGAACATCCTCGCCGTGGTCAACCCCACCACCAAGCAGGCGGCCCTCATCAACACCCCGCGCGACTACTATGTTGACCTCGCAGGCACCGACAGCAAGGACAAGCTGACCCACGCCGGCCTCTACGGCGTCGAGACCAGCATGGCCACGCTGGGCAACCTCTACGGCGTGGATGTGGAGCACTACCTCCGCATCAACTTTGCGGGCTTCATCAACATCATCGACGCCATCGGCGGCGTGGACGTCTACTCCGACCAGGCTTTCACCTCGGTGGGCAGCCCCGGCTACTACGACCCCACCACCTTCGCCGAGGGCTGGAACCATCTGGACGGCAAGTCTGCTCTGGCTTTTGCCCGTGAGCGCCACGCCTTCAAGACCGGCGACATCCAGCGCGGCATCAACCAGATGAAAGTCATCGACGCGATGGCCAACAAGCTCAAGTCCCCGGCCCTGCTCATGGGCTTCTCCAAGCTGATGGACGCCGCCGCCGACTGCTTCGTCACCAGTCTTTCGCAGGAACAGATCTCTGCGCTGGTCCGGATGCAGCTGGGCGACCTTGCCAACTGGGACATCCAGAGCTACACCGTCACCGGCTCGGGCGCGAAGAGCAGCAAGTGCTACTCCGCCAAAGGCCAGAGCCTCTACGTCATGAAGCCGGATGAGAACTCGGTCAACGAGGCCAAGGCCCTCATCGCAGCGGTTCTGGGCGGCGAGGACAAGCTCACCAGCACCAGCCAGACCCCCGAGAAGACCGAGGTCTTCACGCCGACCGCCGACCCCAACGCCGGTGCATCCATCCCGGAGGAATCTCCCGACAGCGTGATCGCAGAAGAGCCCGCCGAGAGCGAAGTCCCGGCGGAAGAGGCCCCCGCTGACAGCCAGCCCGCCGAGGGTGATGCCTCCGGTGAGCCCAGCGCTTCCACCGAGGTCCCTGCCGACAGCAGCGAAGAAGCCCCGGCAGGCTCCACCGAGTCGCCGTCCTTCTCCATGCCGACTCAGGAGCAGGTGGAGCAGGCGGCTTCCTCCCTGCATCAGGCCGCTTCCACCGTGCTGGACGCCCTGTTCGGCTCCGGCAGCGGCGACGCTTCCAGCGCTGAAAATGATGCAGCGTAAATAGAATTGCAAAAGAAAAAGGACTGCTCACGCAGTCCTTTTTCTTTTGCCTGTTTAAGCTAAAATGTCGCCCAGCACGCTCTGGCCGTCCAGCGTGGAGGCATCCACGCCCAGATAGTCGCAGATGGTGTGTGCGATGGTGCCGAAGCAGAGTTTGGTGCCAAGGTCAACGCCCGGTTTGACGCCCTTGCCGCAGATGAGATACGGCACATACTCGCGGGTATGGTCGGTGGTCTTGGTATAGGAGGGGTCACAGCCGTGGTCAGCCGTGACCATCAGGATGTCGCCCTCCCGCATCCCGGGGATGA
>OJQJ01001460.1_pt1 | contig 12234 bp, 13 predicted proteins | sample 1598671 | NCBI WGS metagenome assembly OJQJ01 (sample SAMN03922499, study PRJEB24848) | human gut metagenome | isolation source: stool sample | host: Homo sapiens | place: Germany | collected 2011-11 | reverse complement strand
CTCGGAGATGTGTATAAGAGACAGGAGCAGGGCGTAGCTGACCGCCGCGGCCGCGACCGCGCATACGGCGGCCATGACGAAACTGCCCACGACGTACTGGAACATGTCGGCGGCGGCCCTTTCGAGCGTGATGTCCGACAGCGACAGCGGCATTGCGCGCCGCAGTACCTGCGCGCCGGTCCAGTAGCTGCCGTAGAGGATGAAGGGGATCATCGGCGGGATGCTGATGTTCGAGCTGAGTATCGCCACGGCCTTGTTGAGCCGTGTGAAGTGGGCCGTAACCCCCGCCGCGATCATTTGGTAGCCCCACAGCGGGGCGATGCCGAAGAAGATCCCCAGCCCGATCGAAGCGGCCAGCTGCGGATTCGAATCCCGCGAACGGGTGATGTTGTCCGCCACGAAACGCCGGATATTCTCTTTGGTGAGCGAGCGCAGGAACCGCCACGGATAGTAGAACAGCAGGGCGCCCAGCACGAGGAACGTGTTGAGGATGCTGATGCGCGTGAAATCCTTGCCCGGCCGGAAGTGCGTTACGCGTTCGTCCTTTTCGGGGTAGAAGACGTTGACGGGGATGTTGCGCACGGCGATTCCCCGCCATGCGGCCCGCACCAGCACCTCGACTTCGAATTCGTAGCGGCGCGTCAGGAACCGCATGCCCTCCATCCGCCGTACGGGATAGAGCCGGAATCCCGACTGGGTGTCGTCGAGCCGCATGCCGGTCTCGACGCGGAACCAGAAGTTCGAGAATTTGTTGGCGAAGGTGTTCTTGCCCGGCATGTTGTCCGAGCGGAGGTTCCGGGCGCCTACCAGCAGCGCGTCGGGCGTCTTTTCGATCTCTTCGACGAACTTCGGGATGTCCGACGCGAAGTGCTGTCCGTCCGAGTCGATCGTTATCATGTAGCGGTAGCCGTGTTCTTCGGCATAGCGCAGTGCCCGGCGTATGGCGTACCCTTTGCCGCGGTTCGGGGCGTAGGAGATGGTCCCGACGCCCTCGGCGGCCAGTATCTGCGCCGTCGAATCGGTCGAGCCGTCGTTTACGACCAGCACGTGCGCGCAGTAGCGGCGCACGTCGGCGATCACGCGGGCGACGGTTTTTTCGTTGTTGTAGGTCGGGATCACCGCCAGTATGTCGTTCCGGTCGTTCGTCATGGTTCAGGGGTGGCGGTCGCCTTGAGTTTGAGGACCGTTTTTTCGTTGTTCGTGACGACGCAGGTCACTTTTTTCGCCGCCGTGCCGTCGTCTGCGAGGCGGATGTCTATGTCGAGCAGAGTGTCCGCCTGCGGAACGATCATGCCGAGGAACTTGCATTCGCGGATCGCCGTGAAGCGGTGCCTGCGTCCCGTGCCGCGCTCCAGACACTCCCGGACGATCTGCAGCGTGCAGACGCCCGGCAGCACGGGGTTGCCGGGGAAGTGCCCTGCGTAGACCGGATGCGCCGCATCGAGCCGGACCCGGAACGCGAGCCGGTCCTCTGCCGAGAGGTAGTTGTCTATGTCGCTGAAGAGTTTCTGCATCTGAGTCGGGATCGGAGGTCAGGGGTTGAATTTCGCGGGATCGACCGCGAGGTTGAATCGTTTGTCGCGGAACTCGTAGACCGAATGTCCGCCTTCGGTTTCGTTCAGCTCCATCCGGTCGAGCGTCATGTTCTCCAAGTCGAAGCGGAGCGTGATCGAGTCGATGTATTTGCGGGCGCGGCGCGACAGGGGTACCATCCGTACGGTCCCCGCGCCCTCCGTTTCGTCGTAGCCGATCTGCCACCCCTCGCCGAACTGCGAGAGGTCGCCCGTCATGCTGGCGCGGATCATCAGCGCGACCTGCTGCAGCATGGGATTGGCCGAGGTGGCCGTTTCGGTCACCTGCCCGGCGGTCCTGAGGATGATGCGGTCGTCGCGGATGATGACTTTGTCGCCCGCAGGCACGGTGTATTCGAGCGCCATGGCTTTGGTGTTGTCGTAGTAGAAACGGCCTTTTAGCTCGATTTCGCCCTTCATCCGGCGCACCTGCCGGTGCTGCGTGAAGTCGCACTGAATGGTCTTGTTATCGCGGCTGGCTTGGGCGAGCCGCTCCCGGAACGAGTCGGGCAGCTGTCCTTGGGCCGTCAGCGCCGACAGCAGCGCAAAGGGAATTAGCAGGGAGGCTATTTTCATGGTTTTTCGATTTTAAACAGTTCGCATACGGTCGCCGTGCCGTAGCCGCGCCGCTTCAGGTCGTCGAGAACCAGCCTTAGCAGCCGATCCGCGCCGGGACGGTCGTCGTGCAGCAGGATCACCTTGCCGTCGCCCAGCCGGCGGGCTATGCGCTCCGCCACGGCTTCGCGGCTGCGGCGCAGAAGCGTGTCGAACGAGCGGACGCTCCACCCGATGCAGCGGCTCTGCGTCCGCTTCACGGCCCGCGCCACCATCGGGTTGGTGACCCCGAACGGCGGCCGGAAAAGGTGCGTCTCCACGCCGGCGATCTGCCGGAGCGACTCCCTGCACCGCAGGATGTCGGCCGTCATCGCCCAGCTGCTCCGCATCGGGAACCCGGCTGCGTGCTCCCAAGTGTGTATGCCTGTATCGTGCCCTTCGGCGGCGATGCGGCGCACCAGTTCCGGATGCCGCTCGGCCTTTGCGCCGACGAGGAAGAACGTCGCCCTTACGCCCCTCTCCCGGAGCAGGTCCAGCACGCGGGGCGTCATCTCCGGGTCCGGTCCGTCGTCGAACGTCAGCGCGACGACCCGTCCCGCGGCCCGGTTGCGGCACAGCGTGCGGACGTACGCCCCCAGCCGTATCTGGTAGGAGCAGTAGAACAGGACGAATCCCGCGGCGATTATGACGGCGGCTACATACATGTCAGTTCCATGGCCGATTCGGTGCGGCCCGAAAAGTCGTTGTAAAGCGTGATCTTATGCCCGGCGTTCTCCGCGACCGCCTGCCGGAATACCTCGGCGATCGCTGTAAAGTGCGGCTTGACGCCAGTTTGCGAAGCCCGTATCGCCCGGCCTTCGGACGTTTCCGCGCCGGATTCCCCGACGCAGGCGTTTTCGTTTCCGTATGCCTTTCCGGAGGGGTTTTCGGTATGGTCCTTTTCCCTGCCGCTCTCTCTTTCGTATCTCTTTTCGCAGGTCGCTCTTGCGTATGCTTTTCCGCCGGCTTCGCCTTCGTGTGCTTTTCCGTCGGGGTCTCTTTCGTATGCCTTTCCGGAGGGGGCTTCGGCGCGGGACTTCTCTTCTCCGCCCGTCTCTCCGTTTGTTTCTCCGCCCGCCGGATATCCGCCGTCCGCCGCCGGAGTCCCGGCCGGGGTGCGGATTCCCGTGATTTCGGCGACCGAACAGTCGAACCGCTCGGCCGTCAGCACGAAGAATACCGACGATTCGCCCCATCTCCCCTCCTGCGCGACGCGGAGCCGCTGCAGAACCTTTTCGACCGAGGGCGTCGTCTCGTCGAATGCGCCGACCAGCACGGCCTGCGACCAGCCCGCGCCGATGCGCAGTGCGGCGTCCGTAAGCGCGTTCTCGAAACTCGTCCAGCGGTGGACGTAGGTGGTGTTGTAACAGTGCAGTCCGCGCAGCAGGGCGATCTGCGCGCCGACCGTGTTGAAGGTCGACTGGATGAACGGTGTGGGGTTGAGCATCGTCTCATCGCCTGCGATCAGCCCGTCGAGGAATTTCTCGCTGTCAGCGATGCATCCCAGTCCCGTCGCGGTGATTATCGCGTCGATCGGCGCCCGTGCGCCGAATTCCAGCAGCGATTCGATGCCGGCGGCCACGCCCGACTTCACGACGCGGCTCATCCGCCGCCGCAGATTCATTTCGGGAATCAGAACCTTGATGTCGCTGCGCAGCTCCGCGCCCGATGTTATGCAATTGACGTATACCTTCATTTTGCGAATATCAGTGAGGAACAGTTTCCGCCGAACCCGAACGAATTGGACAGCACCGAATTTACGGCTGCGGATTCCGTCTCCGCGACGGGCCGCAGCCCCAGCTCCGGAATCGGCTCCGCGAATCCGGGATTGCCGTAGCGCAGTCCGTGTCCAATGGCCAGCGCCGATAGCACGGCTTCGATGCCGCCGGCCGCGGCCAGCGCGTGCCCGGTGAAGCCCTTCGTCGAACTGAACGGCGGCACCTGCTCGCCGAACAGCCGCCGCAGGGCGATGCCTTCGGTCAGGTCGTTGTTCGGCGTCGCCGTGCCGTGTGCGTTGATGTAGTCCACGCGCTCCAGCCCGCTCCGGGCCAGCGCTTCGGCCATGGCGCGGTACGCCCCCTCGCCCGTCTCGGACGAAGCGGTCTGGTGGTGGGCGTCGTTGGCGTTGGCGTACCCCGCAAGGCGGCAGTAGGAGCGCATGCTCGGTTCTTCGCGCGCAAGGACGACATATCCCGCCCCTTCGCCCAGATTCAGCCCTGCGCGCGTGGCGTCGAACGGGCGGCACCGCTCCGGGTCGAGAATCGAGAGCGAGTTGAATCCGTTGAGCGTGAAGCGGCACAGTGCGTCGGTGCCTCCGGCCACGACATAATCGGCCATGTCGTTTTCGAGCAGCAAGGCTCCGGTGATGACGGCGTTCGCGGCCGACGAACAGGCCGTGCTGACGGTCGCCGTGTAACCCGTGATGCCGCAGTACTCCGCGATCCGGCGGGTGCTGTCGGCGCAGTCGTGCCCCGCCACTGAGCGCAGGCGGCCTCTGCCGTTGTCCGACCTGAAGTCGCGGTAGAAGTTCTCCGTGAGGTCCATGCCGCCGACCGAAGTCCCCGAAACGAGTGCCACGCGCGCCGCGGCGGGAATCGCCGCATCGGCCACGGCCTGCGCCGCGGCGATCATCCCCAGCAGGGCCGTGCGCGAAGGGGTCTCACGCGCCGGGATGCCGAGCAGTTCGCCGAGCGCCCGGTTGTCGCGCAGGACCTCTCCGACGGGCACGTCGACGGCCGAACGGAAAAGCGTCGGCTTCCCGATCCCGCTGCGTCCGGCCCGCAGGGCCGCCAGCGTCTCCCCGGCCCCGTTGCCGAGTGCCGAGATGATCCCTATGCCCCGGACGGCTATGTTCATTTGCGGTTTTTACGGATATAGTCGGCCAGCGTGGCGACCGAGTGGAATATCGGTTTGGCTTCGGCCGGGTTGGCCAGCCGGATGCCATAATGTTTTTCGAGCAGGAGCGTGATTTCGAGGGCGTCGATCGAATCCAGTCCGAGTCCTTCGCCGAACAGCGGCGCGTCGGTGGCGATCTCTTCGGCGTTGATCTCCTCCAGATTCAGCGCTTCGATAATCTGCTGTTTGAGTTGCAGTTCCAGATTTTCCATCGTATCTATTCGAGTTTTTCGGTTAATGTCAGTTCACAGTCGTATTCCCCGCCGCAGAGTTCGCACCAGCCCCACACGACGGCGTCCATGCGTCCTTGGGCGATCAGTCCGGCGGAGTATTCCCGGATAAAGTTACAGCTTTTGTCGGGGAACGCAAAAAAAGTGCTCTCGCCTTTCAGCCCGTGCTTGATCGCGATCTGCCCCAGCATGATGTTCGGGAGCGTGTAGACGAACACCGCCGGAGAGGCCCCGCCCCCGTCGTCGGCGTCGATGACGGCCTGATGGCGCATGTCGCTGTCGAGCGATGCGCTGCGGTTGGCCAGCACCACGCCGATCCGCTCGGCCGGGCAGTCGGGCCGTCGCCCGGCCAGCAGTTCGCACGATGCGACGTAGGCCAGCTTGCAGAGGTCGTCCATCTTCGAAAACTTCATGTTCGGGTCTGCCAGCGCGCGGTATCTCTCGCGGATGAAGACGCCGAACGGCATCTCCGGATGCCGCGTTATGGCGACGTGCGCCGTGTCGCGGGCGGTGCGTATCTCTTCGGTCTCGTCGCCGCCTGCCTGTCCGGCGTTTGTTATGACGTTGTTTCCGTTCGCTGCGGCGCACTCTTTCTGTCCGACGTTCGCTGCGGCGTTACTCTCGTCCGCTCCGGTGAATCCGGGTTGTTCGCCGGCTGTTTCCTGCCTGCGTTTGTTCTGTGCGTCGTCCCGGTCGGTTTCGGCGCCGTTTGTTCCGTCCTGACTGGCGGGATTTTCTCCGTCGCAGTATCGTCCGCCGAAAACGTCGCTTCGCTCCGCCGCGGCATTCTCGTCCGTGCTGCCCGTCTCGTCCGTGCCGTATGCGTTCCGGCCCGTCCCGCGCCGGAATACCGCCGCGGCGTTGCAGCCGCCGAATCCCGATGCTGTTTTCAGCGCGGCGTCCGTCCGGGTCGTGCGGTGTTCCGCACTTATGTTCAGCGGATAGGGCACCCCGCACTCCGCATAGCCTTTGACGCCGAAGACGCTCCCTTCGGCCAGTCCGTGCACCGTGACGATGCTTTCGATGACGCCCGAAGCGCCGAGCGTATGCCCGAAATAGGGTTTGAGCGAGTTGCAGGGCGTGCCGCACAGTCCTGCGAGATGCAGTGCCCGGCTCTCCATCTCGTCGTTGTAGAGCGTCGCCGTGCCGTGGGGATTGACCATGCCGATCGCTGCGGCGCCGAGCGACGCTTCGCGGAGCGCCGCACGGATTGCGAACGCGAGTCCGTCGCCCGTGCGCGACGGAGCCGATATGTGGTTCGCGTCGTTGGAGATGCCGCCTCCCGCCACGGTGACGCCCGTCGCCGAAAGTCCTCTATCGGCCGTGAGCAGCACCGCGCCGCCGGCTTCGCCCAGCGTCAGCCCGTCGCGCGCCGCGTCGTAGGGGCGGCAGAGCACGGGACTTACCGATTTGAAGGCGTTGAATCCGCTGACGATGAAATCGCACAGCAGGTCGAATCCCGCGACGAAGACATGGTCGTACTCGCCGCTGCGGATCAGCCGCGACGCGACGACGATGGCCGACACGCCCGAAATGCAGGCGTTCGAGATCACCAGCGGCCGGTTCGCCGCCCCGAAATGCCTTCCGACGACCTCCGCCGTGTCGTTCAGGTCGCATTTCGCCGGATCACCGTTCAGCAGGCCGATGTTGCCTTTGGTCGTGGAGAGCAGGATGAGCGTCCGTTCGTTCGCGGGCGACACGCCCGATCGGGCGATCACCTCGCCCAGAGTCAGCAGCGCCAGTCGTTCCGCGGGCGTGTATTCCGCCACTGCCCGCTCCGCTGTCAGCTGCGCAAACCGTTCCGGGTCGATCCGGCAGACGGGCGTGCCGTCGTGCCATACCGAGAGATTCGTCCTCCCGGCGCGCACGGCCTCCATGTTCTCCCGCGTGCCGAATCCGAGCGCTGACAGGATGCTGTCGGGTCCCCACCAGACCGCTACTTCACGTCCCATCTCTCCTTCCATTTGCGGTAGAACTCCGGCGCGAGCAGCTGCAGCTCGCCGCGGGCGTCGAGAAACACCTGCGTCGAGCTTCCCTCGGCGACGATTTCTCCGTCGGTGGCGCTGCGGATCGTGTATTCGAAACATATTTTCGCCGCTTCGGTGGCGATATAACGGGTCTCGACCACGGCCGTGTCGTTTACGCGCAGCGGCTTTTTGTATTGCAGCTGCAGTTCGACGATCGGCGCGGTGTATCCGTTGGCATGGATGTCCATGTAGCCTAGCCCCGCGAATTCGCGCCCGAAGGCCTCGCGTCCGTCCTCGAAATAGCGCACGTATTCGCCGTGCCACACGATCTGCATCGAGTCCACCTCGCTGAACCTTACGCGCAGCGACGTCTTGCCGACCAGACTCGCCTCGGCTGTTTTTCTGCGTACCATCACTCTTCCATGTATATTTTCATCCGGCACTCGGCGACGGGCTTTCCGCCGCATTCGGTCCGTGCCGAAAGCAGGGTTACGTTCATTACCGCCTGTTCGACGACGATTGTCGTGACGAGCCGGCTGCCGACCGGGGGCAGTGCGTGGACTTTCAGGTCGTTCACGGCCCCGATATATCCCAGCCGCACCTTTTCGCCGCGGCTGCGGTCCATGTATCCTGCGCGCAGGGCGGCCGACTGGGCGATATGCTCGATCAGGCCGCACTCGCTGAGCGCGCCCTCTTCGACGAAGATGTTGTCTTCGCATACGGTCAGCCCGCTGCGGGCGCATCCGTCTTCGCCGATGCCGTAGAAGGCGTCCGCCATGACGATCGGCGGCCGCTGCGGAATGTATTCCACTATTTCGTCCGCCGCAATCAGGGCTTTCTCAGGTACTCCCATAAAGGTCCTTTTTTATTTCGTTTCAGCCGCAGCGTATCGACCAGCGCGCTCTGCGGGTCGTCGGGGAAAACCCACGCCTTGCCCGTCGCGGCGGCCGCGCTGCGGGCCTCTTCCAAGTCGAAGTCCGGGGCGATGTAATAGGCCGGCGCCAGCAGGTCGTCGTCCGGGGCGACGACGCCTTCGCGTGCGGCCAGCTCCGCCAGCCGGGTGTGCGGATAGATGCGCATGCCCGCATAGGGGAACATGACGGTGTATTCCAGCCGGCGCGAATTTTCGATCGTTTCGCGCACATGCTCCCGCGTGTCGCCGTACCCGCCCAGAATCAGGAAGTGGGCGTAGTAGACCCCGTTGTCCAGCGCCAGCCGGCTGGCCCGCACGACGTCGCCGAAGGTGAAGCGTTTGCCGTAGGCTTCCAGCGTCCGGTCGCAGAACGACTCGGTGCCGAATTCGATGTGGGTCAGGCCCGAAGCCCTGAACAGCCGCATCTGCTCGGCGTCGATGCCCCGCGGCGAGAAGTAGGCGCCCCACGCGACGTTCGTCCCGCGCCGGATGAGCGTTTCGGCCAGCCGGACGTTGTATTCGGGACGGATGTTGAACACCGAGTCGGTGAAGAACAGGTAATTTATGCCGTAATCGCGCTTGGCGCGGAGGATGTTTTCGGCGATGATTTCGGGGTCCATCGTGCGCACGCACCGCCCGTCGATATGAGGATACGAACAGTAGATGCACTCGTAGGGGCACCCCCGCTTGGTCTGGATGTTGAGCATGCCGCTCCGCTTCCAGTAATACCCGGTCAGCTCCGGCTCGAACTCCACTTCGATCGCCGGCAGGTAACTGCGCCGCCCGTTTTCGGTGCGTTCGTTTCCGGTGGGTGTGTTTTCCGTGGGTGTGTTTTCCGAGAGACGGTTTTTCGCAGGGCCGTTTCCCATAGGTCCGTTTCCCGTGCGTCCGTCGCGGGTATAGACCGCCGGAATGTCTGCCCCGGTTTCGCCCCGTTCCAAGGCTCCGATCAGCTCCGCCAGCGGCCCTTCGCCCTCGCCGTGAATGCCGTAATCGGCCCCCAGCTCCCGCATGAACGCCTGCGGATAGATCGAGAATCCCGCCCCGCCGATAATCAGGGGTGCGTCGCTGGCCGCGCGTATGACGTCGATCAGCGCCTTGTACTCCGGCAGGAACCCCCGTCGGTCGAGCGAATTGGCGCCGTCCACGTTGCGCAGCGACACCCCGATATAGCGGGGCGCGAGCGTGCGGATGCGTTCGGCCAGCTCTTCGTCCGTGAGCAGGTTGCAGTCGGCCGTATCGACACGTATCCCGCTTATCGTGCGCTCAAGGTAGGTTTTCAGGTAGGAAATTCCGAGCGGATAAACGGGGTAGGGCGACGTGTGGCGGTTTGCCGAAATGAGTAATATGCTACATGCGCTCACGACCAGAACCGATAGAAATTGAACCATTGCCGCGGATAGCGCTTTACCACGGCTTCGAGCGAGCGGACGTAGCTTTCGAGCACGACGTTCGGGGTTTTGCCGTCCGGCGCCTCCGGAATGTCGAAGATGAAGCGGTAACGCCTGCCGCGTTCGCGCATCGCATAGTAGAATACCGCCGGCGCCCGGAACTTCTCGGCGACGACGAAGGGTCCCGCCGGGAAGAGGGCCTTGCGGCCCATGAAGGTCACCGGCGCCGTGGCGCCGCCTTCGACGAAGCGGTCGCCCTGAAAGCAGACGTACTCCCTGCGGTCGAGCACCTCCTTGATCCGCAGGATCGACTCGATGCCGCCCTCGTTCACGGGGATCACCTTGTAGCCCTCCTGTTTGCAGTGCTTGTCCATGACGTTTTTGATCCGCCGGTATTCGGCGTCGTACATCACGAGGTGCATTTTGCGGGCGTAGTCGCCGAAGAACCCGGCCCCCGTGCCCCAGCAGCCGACGTGCGCGCCGATGATCACCGCGCCGCGCCCGCCGTCGAGCAGACGCAGGAAAGCGTCGTAATTCTCGAACTCGAACTTGTACCGGTCCGCCATGCCGCTGCCGATGGCCACCCGGTCGATGATGGTCTGCCCCAGCGCGTAATAGTGGGCATAGAGTTTGACCGCCGAGCGGAAGACGCCGTAACGGAGTATGCGGCGGTTATAGAACCAGACGGCCCGCGTGGCGCGGGGTGCGAAAGGGATGAAGTAGACGACTACCAGCGAGAGGAAAGCGTACGCGGCGCGTATTCCGAACACGTTCATCAGGAAGATGAAGAAACCGTATCCGAAAGATCCGCCGCGCGAGCGTCCGCTCCACCGTTTGTCGTTATTTGCCATTCGTCCGGCTGATGATCAGGTCGTAGAAGTCCTGAAAAGTCTTCAGCTCCTTGAAGTCGGGACCCGTGAGCGTCACGCCGAAATTCTTGTCGACGAGCACCACGACATCCACCAGATCGAGGCTGTCGAGGTCGAGCGTTTCGAGCAGCGGCGCATCGGGGGTGATGACCTCCTGCTCCACTTCGAATTCGTCGGCCAAAACGGTATTGATTTTTTCGATGAGTTCCTGTTGTGTCATTGTCTGCGTGGGATTTATTTGCATTTCTTGATAATGAGGGTCGAGTTGGTTCCGCCGAATCCGAACGAGTTCGACAGAAAGCGGTCGAAGGCGAGGTCCACCTTGCGGGCGGGGATGTTGAGCTTCGAGGTGGCTTCGTCTCCCTGCGCGAAATTGATGTTCGGGGCGATGAATCCGTGCTCCATCATCAGCATCGAGTAGACGATTTCGCTGGCTCCCGCCATCCACATTTCATGGCCGGTCATCGACTTGGTCGAGGCGACGTAGGGCCTGTTCGCGCCGAACACCTCGTCGATGGCCAGCGCTTCGTTGTAGTCGCCCAGCGGCGTCGAGGTGGCGTGGGCGTTGACGTAGGGAATCTCTCCGGGCTGCATGCCCGCATCCGCCAGACAGCGCAGCAGCGAGCGGCGCGGTCCGTCCACGTTCGGCACGGAGATATGCTCGCCGTTCGACGAGAATCCGTATCCGGCCACTTCGCCCAGTATCGCCGCGCCCCGGCGCACCGCCGTCTCCTTGAAGAGCACGCAGTTGCGCACCACAGCGCCGGCCTCCACCACCACGCCGGGGAAGAGGATGGAGTTCTCCACCACGCCCTCGATGTTGCAGCCGTCTGCGATCAGGGAGTTCTCGCAGTAGCCGTCGGGTCCGATGTAGGCGGAGGACTTGTCAGTGGCCTTGGCCCGGATGGGCCGCTCGGCACAGAACAGCTCCGCCCGGATGGCCGGGTCCAGCAGCTGCATACTGCGGTCGTAATACTCCTGTACAGAGCGGATCTGCGCCGCGAAGCCGCCCCAGATGTATCCCTGGAGCTTCAGGCTGTCCTTCCGGGCCTGGAGCACGTCCCGCCGCAAGCTGTACTGATCCCGGGTGGCGCACTCGTCCACCAGATCCAGCAGCAGCCTGGTGGAGAGGATGTACACTTCCAGCCCCCGGTAGCCCCTGGGCCGGTGGAGGTGATACAACACATCCGTGACGCGGCCGGTGCCGTCCAGCTCAAAATAGGTGCCGTTCTCCGTCTCAAAGCTGTCGTTGCCGCAGACTACGGTGATGTCCGCGCCGGACTTGATGTGCTGGTCATAGATGTCGGACAGGGGCAGGTTCACCACCAGGTCGCCGTCCATAAGCACCACATAGTCCCGGCGGATCTCCTCCAGATAGGAGCGGACGCCCGCCAGCGCCTCCATGTTGCCGCGGTATTCCCCGCTGCCGCCCCGCTCTGCCACGCCGAAGGGGGGCAGGATGCGCAGGCCGCCGTGCTTGCGGCTCAGGTCCCAGTCCTTGCCGGTGCCCAAGTGGTCCAGCAGGCTCTGATAATGGCCGTGAAGCACCACACCCACGTCCGTGACACCGGCGTTCACCAGGTTGGACAGGGCGAAGTCCACCGCCCGGTACCTCCCGCCGAAGGGGATGGACGACGCGGAGCGGATCTCCCCCAGCTCCCGCAGGTCATTGCGCTTTTCATAGGAAAAGATGATCCCGTGCATGCCGTTCATCTGGACACCTCCTCGCCGTTCTTGTTCAGCATCACGCCGGGGCGCACCCGCTTCTCATCCTCCAGGACGCAGCCCGGCGCCAGCACCGTCA
>OJQJ01001419.1_pt1 | contig 12571 bp, 17 predicted proteins | sample 1598671 | NCBI WGS metagenome assembly OJQJ01 (sample SAMN03922499, study PRJEB24848) | human gut metagenome | isolation source: stool sample | host: Homo sapiens | place: Germany | collected 2011-11 | reverse complement strand
TCGAACCATTCTCATAACGCAGGATTGTGGAAGCGGTAACTCCCATCTTCTCTGCGACATAAGGCTGTGTCAGATTTAATTCCAGACGGCGCTGTTTTGCCCTGCTGCCGATCAGCTTGCGTAGTTCTTTATCTTTCATGCTGATGTGCCTCCTTTTTCGGTATGTCATTACTATACCACGCAACAAAATATATTGCAATATGCAATTTTAAGAAAAGCAGCAAAATTTCATAATGCTTGACAAAGCAATATAAACACGCTATACTGACAGCACAAATGAAATTGCATAATGCAATTCGAAAGGAGGTGGTCATATGACGCAAAGAAAGATTGCCTTATCTATTGAGGAAGCTGCTGATTATACGGGAATTGGCAGGAACACCCTGCGAAAGTTGGTAGAGTGGAAGAAACTTCCGGTATTGAAGGTTGGGAGAAAAGTCCTGATCAAAACGGATATGCTGGAACTTTTTATGGAAGCCAACGAGGGCAGGGACTTGAGGGATAAGGGAAATGTGAAAGCAGTCACAAGAAACGGTTCAACTTAAAAAAGCGGTTCCCGAAGAAACCGCCAAAGGTTCTATCAGACCGGAGTCATGATATACCTACACGCAAGCAGATTATACCATGTACTTCGTCTGACAGACAACAGGAAACTTATGTTTGGAAAAAAAGAAAGGACGATGATATTTATGGCAAGATCAACAAAGAGTTATGAGGAGCGTATGCTCCAGTTGGAAAAGAAAGAACAGGAAAGCCTTGAGAAAGCAAAACAGTATGCAGCACAGAAACGGGAACTGAAGAAACGTCAGAAAGATGTGGAAACCAAAAAACGGACACACAGGCTCTGCCAGATTGGCGGTGCAGTGGAATCGGTACTGGGTTCTGCGATTGAGGAAGATGATATCCCAAAGCTGATCGGCTTCTTAAAAAGGCAGGAAGCAAATGGGAAATTCTTCTCAAAGGCAATGCAGAAAGAGCCAGTTGCAAATACGGAGGAAGTGTAATGCCGGAGGGAGTGGAGTTTCCATTCCCTTCATTGCTTTTTTATGAAGGGCGCACTTATGGACAACCAGAGGTCGTCCGTATAAGTTTGCCACAGGTGGCAACCGGTCTGTGCTTACGCTTGCCGGGCTCGTTCCGTCGGCGGGGCTTTCAGCCAGACCTGCTCATGCCGCAGGAGGCACTCTTCGCCAGAGGGGCACATTCCATGCAGGCTGTTATGCACAGGGCACTCTTACGCAGAGGGTGCTCCGGCAGATACCATTTTCTTTTAGGAAAAACGTTACCTGCCGGAAATCAAAGCCGGATACGGCAGAATGGGGGAAACGGAGCATGGCGATTTTTCATTATACAGTAAAGATTGTTGGACGCAGCAAAGGAAAATCCATCATATCGGCGTCTGCTTATCTCAATGGCGATGTGATGAAAAATGAAGAAACAGGCAGGATCAGCTACTATACTTCAAAAAAAGAAGTCGTTTATACCAGCCTGCTGATGTGTGAAAATGCACCACAGGAATGGCAGAATGTACCTGCTGAAAATATCAGACGGTTCCAGAAATCTGTCCGATATAAAAGGGCAGATAACCAAAATGCTGCACTGGAAAAATTCAAACTTACTTTTCAGAAGCAGCGTTTATGGAATGAAGTCTTGAGGATAGAAAAAAGTTCAGATGCACAACTCGGCAGGTCATTTGAGTTCTCACTTCCGAAAGAATGGAGCCGACAGGAACAGATTGATTATACAACTGAATATATTCAAAAGACCTTTGTAGATAAGGGAATGTGTGCGGATTGGAGTATCCACGATAAAGGAGATGGTAATCCCCATGTGCATTTACTGGTGACGATGCGACCATTCAATTCAGACCACTCATGGGGTAACAAAGAAATCAAGGATTGGGAGTTTGTCAGAGATGAAAATGGAAATATTGTGGTGGATGAATCCCATCCGGACTGGTGGCAGGATAAAAAGGACCCTGACCGTCATGGAATCCGAATCCCCGTACTTGATGAAAATGGAGTCCAGAAAGTCGGGACAAGGAACCGCAAACAGTGGAAACGTGTATTAACCGATGCTACCGGGTGGAACAATCCGAAAAATTGTGAGCTATGGCGGAGCGAATGGGCAAACGTCTGTAATGCACATTTGAAAACGGAAAATCACATTGACCACCGTTCTTATGCAAGGCAGGGAAAATTAGAGATACCGACGATCCATGAGGGCGCAGATGCCAGAAAAATTGACGAGAAATTTCAAAACGGACAGACATCCTCTACTTCATGGAAAGTAGAGGAAAACCAGATCATAAAAAGACAAAATGCACTGCTGGATAAAATACAGATTTCTTTTGGAAAAGTATCCAGTGCATTAACACAATGGAAGGAGCGATTGCGTGACATTAGAAGAAAGCCGGGAAGTCATTCCCATGATGGAGACAATGATAAACCAGATCGAGGAACAGCAGAATATTATGGCAGAGATGGTACAGGAATTGCAGGAACGGGACAGGCAGCTCCTGTCTTTTCAGGAGCAGAACCAGAGTTTAAAAAGCTTAAACAGCGAATTATCCAGGCTGCTAAATCTTTTGCCAGATACAGAAGAACTGCTCTCACAGATCGAGCAACAGAAAACCAGAATCGAACAGTTGGAAAACGAGAATCAGCAATGGCAGGAATTAACGCAGAAGCTGAACAACGAGAACAGCTTATTGCAGAAACAGAACAGCGAATTGCTGACCTTAAACAGCAGATAGAGAAAGCGAGGGAGATCGATGAGCGAATGCAGAAACTTAGAGAACGTCGGGCAGGTGGAAGAACTTCTGCTGATGACCGAACAGATGCAGGACGAACTGGATCAGAAAGACCAGACAATCCAGGAACTAAACAGGCAGCTAAGCGAATCGCTGACCTTGAACGAGAAATTGAACAGCGAAAACAGAGCCGAGAATATCGAAGCATTGCGGACAAGATTAAGGCAAACAGAGGAACGATTGACCAGCGAGACAGACAGCAGGAAAAGAGCCGACGCAGAAGCCGTGGCATGGAAATTTAAGTATGAAAAAGCAGAGCAGGAAAAACTTTATGCACAGACACACCAAAAGACGGTAGAGGTAGCTGTTGAGAAAAAAGTGCCTTATGAGAAATGTGAAAAATGTGACCGTACTGCTTACCGGAAAGCAAAAGAAAAATGCGATAGCCGTAAAAGCCAGTTAGAAAAGAAATATAAAAATATGACGATTGGTTATGAAAGTATCTTGTTTCTACTGGCATGGTACAGCATAACAACAACACTGTTTACTGCGATTCTTTCGCCGGTTTTCCTTAACGACTGTATCGTCTTTTTCGGTGCGTTAGGAAAAGGAATGGGAAGTTTATTTCGGGAGTTTGTGACAGGTGCAGACTCTTTCGGACAGTTAAGCAGTGGAATACCTAACAGTATTCTTTCCGGGATTGTGTACTGGCTGATTGCCGGTACTGTCATGGCAATTTTATTCGTAATAACCGGGTGGCTGATAATCGGGATTGGTTATCAGGTAGGAAAAATCTACCGGAAATATTGTTGGGATATCATCAGTATCGTGGTAGCGATAACGAGTACAGCTGTTGTAATTTACTTTGGAGAATGGATTAAAAACGCTAATCCGATAAATCTTATTGTATTGCTATTACTGTCGCATATTATTTATATTGGAATCAGATGTTATGTGAAAGACTGGATGGAAGAACGAGGATATTATTAAAAGAGGGCAGGGAAATTTCATAATCTTCTTGTCCTTAGTAAGGGACTATTGATTGTTTATATAAAGAAAAAGTATATAAATAAATCTTGACAATTAGTACGAACTCGGACTATAATATAAAAGTCCGGATTCGTACTAATTTAAGGAGGAAAAAGATGAGAAAAGATAATAATATGATAATACAGTTGCAACGATATTATGCTTTATGGAAAGAATGTACAGCAATGTATGAGGAATGGTCAAAGGATCAGGGACTGTCTTCAAATGTAGTTTTTGCTTTGCATTCATTTTATGAAAGTAATGGAAGATGCACGCAGAAAATGATAAGTGAAAAATGGAATATACCTAAGCAAACGGTAAATACGATACTAAAAAATTTTCAGAAAAAAGGATACATCAATATGGTATCTGATGATTCAGACAAGAGAAATAAGCTGATATGCCTCACAGAATCAGGAATGGAATATACGAAAGATATCATAGAAAAACTGCACTCAAAAGAAATATATGTAATCGAAAAAATGGGATTAGAGAATATAGAAAGTCTTAATGATAATACAGAACTGTTTATCAGACTTTTCAAGGAAGGAGATTGTAAGAAAAATGAATCATAAATCATTATTTTTTAAATATGTTATTCCATCTATTATAGCATTTGCATTATCAGGAATATATGCGATAGTGGATGGATATTTTGTAGGCAATACCATAGGAGATGCTGGACTTTCGGCTATTAATATTGCATATCCGATTGAGGCTTTGATTCAGGCTCTTGGAACAGGAATTGGTATGGGAGGAGCTGTTTATTACTCAATTAATGCAGCAGAAAAGAAAGGAAAACGGGCAGAAGAATTTATTGCTACAAGCTGGTGGCTTCTTGTAATAGTAAGTGTTATCAGTACCATAATTATTTACTCCTTTTCGTCTAAAATTTTAGGATTGCTTGGAGCAGATGGAATTATATTAACAAATGCGACAGATTATATCAAAATTATAGCACTTGGAGCAATATTGCAGATTCTTGGAACTGGAATGATGCCATTCATTAGAAATTATGGAAACTCTTTCTGGTCAATGTTTGCGATGGTTGGTGGATTCATAACCAATATTGTTCTGGATTTTATCTTTGTATGGATATATGAAATGGGCATGAAAGGTGCAGCCACAGCTACAATAGCCGGACAGGGTGTGACTGCAGCAATTGCAATCATATACGCATTATATAATAAAAAGTTTTATGTGTATGTATCCTTAAAAAATGTAAAAGAAATGTGTGGCGCTATATTCAGAGTAGGTCTTGCACCATTTGGGCTAGCATTGACTCCTAATATTTCATTGGTGTTTATAAACCGATTCTCCGCTTCTTATGGGGGAGAAAAAGCTATTGCAACTTATGCATGTGTATCCTATATTATCTGTATCATATATCTCATATTGCAGGGCGTAGGTGATGGAAGTCAACCTTTAATGAGCCGTTTTTATGGTGAGAAGGATCAAGAAAGCCTGAGAGGAGTTCAGAGAATGGCATACATTTTTGCAATAATTCTTGCTGTTTGTGGTGGAATTATCATGTATGTAAACAGAGCAAATATTGGAGGGGTTTTCGGAGCTTCTTATGAAGTAAGTATTGAGATTTCTAAAATTGTACCTATATTTTTAGTGTCATTACCATTTGTTGCGATTACCAGAATAGCGACAGCTGGATTTTATGCTACTGAAAAAAGTGGATTGTCATACATTCTTACATTCATTGAACCAGTATTGATGCTGATATTTATGCTTGTTTTACCACCTTTATTTGGTGGACAGATTATGATATGGTGGAGTACGGTATTGGCACGTGTTTTTTCAGCGATTCTGGCATTCATACTAATAAAATATTGCGAAAAGGGAGATTTGCAATATGGAATACAGAAAATTTAACAATCAGATAGTAGCAAGAATAATCTAGGTTTATCTATTGTATTTTTAAGGACAGCCTCATAGCAATAGGGCTGTCCTTTTAAAATTATGAAGCTAATTTTTAATAAATTCTAGTAGATTTTGATTGAAATAATCATAACTCTAATGAATCTTCAGCATCTACCCACATCTGTAAATTCCCATCAAGATATAACCTTGCATATTCTAATGGCTCATCGATTGCAAGCGATGTCAAAGCACAATCAGATCCAGGTGTGGTTCTTAAATTTTTTTCTGCTTCCCAACAATCAATACGGAGTATATAGCCCGTATTAGTATATACATCAATGCTGTTGCACTGTGGATTGTATTCTGCAAATATTGTTCTCATCGTATCCCATCTCCTTATCATTTAATCAATCAGTAGTAGCAAAAATTAAGAAGCATTTCAATCAGTTCACCATGTCACTTTTATTTTGTGTTATACTGTCTTATAGATTTTTCTTGCCCTTGTATTTGCCCTTATCAGAGTGCATAAACACTGATGGGACGATATAACACAAGGGAAATAATAAGGGAAAGCTCACCTGCGACAAATCCAGTGTTTTCAAGGGGTTGCGAAGAATTTAATAATAAAATATAACAGTTATTAAATTTCTTAAAACAGGTGAAATCTCAATCGGAATTTATGGAGGTATGAATATATGGCAGATGCGTATTACAAACCTTGCAAGGAATTTGACATTTGCAATGAGCTGATTGAAAAATATTGGGAATCAAAACAATATGACAAATGCTTTGAAGGTCATTTGGTATTGGCAGAGCAGGGCTATCCCCTTGCTGAATGTCAAATAGGCTATTTCTATTACGAGGGACTTGGTGTTGAAAAGGACTTGGAAAAAGCACTATATTGGACTCGCCGTGCCGCAGAGCATGGTGATAGAGATGGACAATACAATTTGGCAGAGTTTTATGAAGATGCAATCGGAGTGGAACGAGATATCGAACAGGCTAAGCATTGGTATCGACTTGCTGCATTGCAAAACGATGATTTGGCAATCGAGAAATGCAAAGAACTTGGAATTGCATTGTAATTACGCATCGCAATATAATCAACAGTTCGTCAACTTCAAGTTTGCAGAATCAAGAAAATCGAAAATGTCAGAGGGCTATCTGCTTAATGAATTGAAAAAATGTGATTTGCAATTAAAGAATTATATCTTATTTGAGTTACCTGAAACCTAAATTCCAGTATTATTGACCAAGAAATTAGGAGGATTCATTATGAGTGAGCAAACAGAGATTACTTTCATGCAAACAAGATTAATCCGGTTTGCTTCAGATTGCTGTTCCATCGGTTCTCCGGCAGTCTACCGTGTCTATCGGCATGATGATTGTACAGGCAGTGGTAAATCCCTTCGGCACGCAGGCACTGGCAGGATATGCGGCAACAATGCGGGAGGAGCTTGCTGTGCAGGCAGGCTGGCTTGCAAACTGCCTGGTTTCCTATGCGGCACTCAGAAAATTCTGGCCGACTGAGAAGGCGGAGCTATCTTGATAAATTTGGATGTCAGCACGGATTATTTTCTGGTGGGCAAGTTTATTTGCTCTTTCTGACGGTGTATTTGCAGGAAGAGTGCAAAAGAGAAGAAATGGAGGACGCGATGCAGATATTTCACTACGGAAATCTCTCCGCTTCCACAGTTCTGATTCAACCGGTAGACGATCATGATCTGGAGGAGATGGAGACGGAATTAAACGAGATCAGAAAACAGGGAAAGGCAGACTTTCAGTTGATTGCGGTGAAAGTGGACAATTGGAATCAGGATCTTTCGCCCTGGGAGGCGTCGGCAGTCTTTGGCAGAGAGGGCTTCGGAGATGGTGCGGGGGAGTTGCTGCAATTTCTTTTAGGTCAATGTGTGGATCGCAGAAAAACGTATTATATCGGTGGATATTCGCTGGCGGGATTATTCTCTCTTTGGACAGCATATCAGACGGATATTTTTGCAGGTGTTGCAGCAGTATCTCCGTCCGTTTGGTTTCCGGGATTTCTGCAATATATGAAAGAACACGATATGAGAGCAAAGTCGGTGTATCTGAGCTTGGGAAACCGTGAAGAAAGAACCAGAAATCCGCTGATGGCAACCGTTGGGGACTGTATCCGGGAAGGGTATAATCTGTTAAAGATGCAGAAAATCCGAACGATTTTGGAATGGAATCCGGGAAATCACTTCAAAGATGCCGGAATCCGGACAGCGAAAGGGTTTGCGTGGCTCATAAAGAATCAGGGGGCCGAGTAATCATGGGTCAGACTGTGATATGTCTTTTTTAGGAGCCTATTTTACAGTGGCTTCTGCAGAACGGGGGTTTTATGGACAGTCAGGTATTTATTTTAAATGAGAAACGGAATGTAACGCTTACAGCATATCTGCAGGACGACAGCCAGGAATTTTGGCGTGCGAAAAAGCGTCCGGCGGTTGTTATTTTTCCGGGTGGGGCGTATGCCTACTGCTCGGATCGGGAGGCGGACCCGGTGGCACAGGAGTATCTGCGGGCAGGCTATCATGCGTTTGTGCTGCGGTATTCTGTAGGATGGGAGAATGCGGTGTGGCCGAACCCGCTTGAGGATTATGATCAGGCGATGGAGCTGATCGCAGCGCATGCCAAGGAGTGGCATCTGATTCCGGAAAAAATCGCGGTCATCGGATTTTCGGCAGGCGGACATCTGGCAGCGTGCGCAGCGACGATGGCGAAGCACCGTCCGGCTGCGGCGATTTTGGCATATCCGGTCATTTTAGAAGGGCTGGCAGCAATCTGCGCAAAGGGTGCGCCGGGCGCAGACAAGGCGGTGGACAGTCAGACCTGTCCCTGTTTTATCGCAGCGACAGGAACGGACACCACGGTATCGGCGATGAACAGCCTTCGTTTTGTCGAAGCGCTGTATGAAAATGGAATTTCTGCGGAGCTGCATTTGTATGCATTCGGTCCCCATGGATTCTCTACGGCGAGAACGTCGATTGCCGATCCGGCAGAGCTTTGCAGTCGGACGCTTCACTGGGTGGAGGACAGCATCAGCTGGCTGGAGGATGTGTTCGGTGCGTTTACATCCGGGCTCCTGGCTCTTCAAACAGAAATTCGTTGGATTTCATTTTATAAGATGGTAAAATAGCTTCAGAACGATGGGGAAATCCGTCGTAGAGGATCTGTCAATTATAGATATACAAACATGCAGCAGCAGGAGAAGGAAGAACGATGGATAGCATTTTTCACAGAATCAGTGTCCGCAGGTATGAAGACAAACATGTGGAAAAAGAAAAGTTGATGCAGATTTTGCGGGCGGGTATGCAGGCACCCAGCGCGTGCAACCAGCAGCCGTGGGAATTTTATGTGGTGACGAATCCGGAAAAGATCAAAGCGCTTTCCAAAGCGACGCCCTATGCGGGATGTGCAGCGAACGCGCCGGTCGTAATCGTGCCTGTATATCGGAAGGAAGGACTGATTGCTCCGGATTTTGCGCAGATTGACCTTTCGATTGCACAGGAAAACATGTGGCTTGAAACGGATGCACAGGGGCTTGGCGGTGTGTGGATCGGAATCGCTCCGATGGAAGAACGGATGGAGGAAGTCCATAAGCTGCTGGAGCTGCCGAAAGAGGTGTCGGTATTTTCCCTGTTTGCGCTCGGATATCCGGCAGAAAGCCGCGCGCAGGAAGATCGCTTCCATCCGGAGCGGATTCATTTTCTGGAGTGAAACAGAGTTCGAGTGCGGACGTGAGCCGTGTCAGGCGCCTATGACGAAAACATTCAAAAACGGAGAACAACATGATAACAGTATTATGCTATAAAAAATGCACCACCTGTCAGAAAGCATTCAAATGGCTGGATGCAAACGGCGTGGAGTACAAAGAGCGCGCGATCAAAGAAGAGAATCCAACCTATGAGGAACTCAAAACGTGGTATGAAAAGAGCGGACTGCCGCTGAAAAAATTTTTCAACACGAGCGGAATGCTCTATAAGGAGCTGGGATTAAAGGATAAACTGCTGGAAATGTCCGAAGAAGAACAGCTAAAGCTTCTTTCGACGGACGGAATGCTCGTGAAGCGTCCGCTCGTAGTCGGAGAGAAAACGGTGCTGACCGGATTTTCTGAAAAAACCTGGACAGAGCAGCTTTTAGGACAAAAGATATCTTAGGCTGAGAAACAGCGGAAAGGAGCTTAGGTATGAAACTGTTATTTCGGCAGAGATTTTTTTCATGGTTTGACAGTTATGATATTTACGATGAAGACGGCAATACAGTGTATGTGGTAAAAGGGCAGCTTTCCTGGGGACACTGCCTGAAAATCTTCGATGCGTCAGGACTGGAGCTGGGGACGGTCAAAGAAAAAATCCTGACCTGGCTGCCGAAGTTTGAACTGTATGAGGGCAGCAGCTATGTTGGATGTATCAGCAAGGAGCTGTCCTTTTTCAAACCCCGCTATGATATCGACTGCTGTGGCTGGCATGTAGAGGGCAGCTTTCTGGAATGGGATTATTCCATTACCGGGGCAGCAGGAGAGCAGGTAGCGGTGATTTCAAAAGAAATATTCCATATGACGGACACCTATGTTCTTGATATTGTCAATCCGGTGAACGCGCTGCGGGTGGCGAGGACCGCAGAAATATTTGACGTCTGCTATGTGAAAAGATTTTAAAGGAAAAACACACATCCTACGCAGATAACTCTTCTTCTGACCGCCAGACAGGACAGCTATCTGGCAGATCTGAATGAAATTCTTAATCGGCTAACAGACTGTATTTAATATAAAACCCAATATGAAAATAGTGGAGGTGAATTTGTTGAAAGAAAGTACATATCAAACTCCTTGTGGAACGATTCATTATTGGTCAAGTATTCTGAGTTTGGATACAACGACGCTTGTATTTCTTCCAGGGCTGACTGCTGATCATAGATTGTTTGATAAGCAGGTTAAGTACTTCGAGGGAAAATATAACGTTATTGTATGGGATGCACCGGCCCATGCATCTTCCTGGCCGTTCCGGCTTGATTTTGACCTGTTTGATAAGGCAAAATGGCTGAATGGGATTTTTGAAAAAGAAGAAATCATAAAACCGATTATAATCGGTCAATCTATGGGAGGATATGTAGGCCAGGCTTATACACAATTGTATCCCGACCGGATAGCAGGTTTTATTTCCATTGATTCAGCACCGCTCCAGAGAAACTATGTGACAGCAGTGGAGATCTGGCTTCTGAAAAGAATGGAACCAGTATATGCACATTATCCATGGAAGTTGCTTTTGAAATCCGGAACTGAGGGAGTTGCAACTTCTAATTATGGCAGAAACCTGATGAAGGAAATGATGCTGGTCTATGATGGCGATCAGCATCGTTATGCACAAATTGCCGGGCATGGATTTCGTATTCTGGCAGAGGCGATGGAAAAGGATCTGCCATATGAAATCAAATGTCCTTCCCTGTTGATATGTGGTACAAAGGATCATGCCGGTTCATGCATAAGGTATAACAGAGAATGGCATCGAAAAACGAAAATTCCTTTAAAATGGATTGAAGGGGCTGGTCATAATTCTAATACAGATAAACCGGAGAGGATCAATAGTTTGATAGAAGAATTTCTTTCAAACATTTCACGGCAAGCAATGCAAAGCTAGTTGAATTAAAAATCGGAAGTTGTTTATCAATCCAACTAACTTTCCTTATTTGTCAAGGCTTTCAGAGCCTCGAATCGTGAACTAGCAGAGATAAAGGGGCGAGATAAGTCGCCCTTTTTTCGTCGGATAATTCATTTCTTTACGTTTCTATACTCTGTAGGAGTTAAGGAATACATTCTCTTAAATGTTTTACAGAAATAATCTGTATTACTGAATCCAGTTTCTATTGAAATGGCACTTACTTTTTTTTCTGTATTGGTAAGAAGTAATGCTGCCTTCCTTAACCTGTAGCATATCAGATAGTTGACAGGAGATGTATTCAGTACATTACGAAACAAATTCAAGGCAGTACTGATACTCACTTCCCCAACTTTGGCAATATCCAAAAGAGAAATGCTTTCAGGGTAATTCGAATGTATAAACTGCATCATCATTTGTAACCGTGCAAGTGAGGAAGCATTCACATTTTGAGTTTCTGGGTAACAAATAACATTTGAAGTTATGAGTGCCCATATCTTTTGTAATTGAACAGATATTTGTAGTTCATTTATTTCACCTCTGCTAAACTGTATAAGCTTTTGCATTTCAGACAAAATTTCTTTCTGCCATTCCTGTGAAGAAGAAAAAATGTAATAACCCAAAGATGAGTTCAGAAAGGGTAACACAAATTTCTGATAGATTAAACTTTCTTTCGGAGCAATCAGAGACGGAAGAAAGAGAAAATTTGGAATTACAGCGTCATTTTCGGAATGCATTTTATGAACAACTTTGGAATTAATAAATATTCCCTGTCCCTCGGACATGTCAAAATTATCTTCTCCTACATTAAAGTGAACTATACCGGATTCGATATATACAAATTCAAATTCGGTATGCCAATGCCAGTCAATACAGTTAAAATCATAATCGGTTATGTTTTCATCATAGAGTTTGTATGGAAAAAAATGAATCCCATGTAAAGCAGCTTCCATCAGTGTATCATCGGTTTTTATACTTACAAGCTTTTTCTTTTCTTTCTGCGACATGGCAGTTCCCTCCTGAACAATCTGCTTTACGATATTATACAGCATAATTGCGATATTATATAGTGAAAAAGAAACAAAATTGCTATATAGTTCTATTTAGCTGTAAGGAGAAGATAAATGTATGCACAGGTTGAATTTGGTTTATGTGATGAAAAAGAATGTATTTCTATCATTTTAGATAATGAGGAACAGGTAAATGAATTTATGTTAATGCTTATTGAAAAGTCATTTAT
>OJQJ01001410.1_pt1 | contig 12653 bp, 8 predicted proteins | sample 1598671 | NCBI WGS metagenome assembly OJQJ01 (sample SAMN03922499, study PRJEB24848) | human gut metagenome | isolation source: stool sample | host: Homo sapiens | place: Germany | collected 2011-11 | reverse complement strand
TCATCGTGGTGAACGGGACGAACCGTTTTCGCATGTGCGCGTCGTTCATGGCGTGGCTTGAGAAGAAGCCATGGGCGAAAAACGTCGTCAAGGTTCCGCAGTCCGAGGCAATCGTGCAGGCGCAGGGCATGCGGAAATCCGTCGTGAACGTGGACAGGCACGGTGCCGCCGCCGAGGCGGTCCGCACGATGTGCCGCAAGGTCAGCATTCTGGCGGGCCTGCCGTTCGAGAAGAAGCAGTTGAAAAAGATAGATACTAAATAGATACTGATTATCTAAAGAGTATCTATTGCAAGGAGGTTGAACATGGCGAAGAAGCAAGATATGGCGGCATTGCTCGACAAGTTCGAAGCAGACGCCGTGAAGGAACACGATAAGAAGGAGGCCAAGGCGAGCGTTTCCGCCGATGCATCAGAGGAGCGCGCCACGTCGTTGGTCTCCATGACGAAAAGCGATAAGGAGCGCCTGACGGCGATTGCGAAGGCTCACGGGTTGAGCCTGTCCGCGTTTTTCCGTCTGGCTGCCGACGAGTACATCGCGAATCATGAGTGGTAAAGGAGGGAAACGAATAGATGGCAAAGAATTTGACGGAGGATGCGGTACGCGATTTGGCGCGTGACATTCTCGGGCTTGTAGATAGCGATGCGGCGCGCGCCGGTGTCGGGCAGCTCACGACGTTCAATCAGCTTGGGTTCGCAGGCGTTGCTGATAAGCCAGACGGCTGGTATCTGCCCAACAACAAGGCGGAAGTCGCACTTGTTTTGGAGACGAAGGCGACGCGAATTGCCCTTGGCAAGGCGCAGGTGGACGAGGTGCTGAAGAACGTCCGAATTGTACAAACACAGTACGAGAAGGTTGTTGGTGTTCTGTACAACGGCGAGGATGTGCGCGTGTTCAAGGGCGAGGAGGAAGTCAAGACACCCGACAAGTTGCAGCACGTCGGCTATTACCTGTCGCTCTATACCGTCGACAGCATTGACAAGGAGCGTATTTACCAGCTGACGGCACGCATTAACAACTGCCTGCACTTCGAGTTCGGCATCAAGAACCTGTATCACCGCATGATTTTCACGGCATGCGCGTTGGTTGCAGAGCGATACGGTGCAGGATTAAAGCGTCTGAAAAACCTTGGTTATGAGACGTTCCATACGGCGATTCACTCAACGCTTGCAAAATCACTGATTGCCAGTCGCAAACAGAATGCGAAGATTGACATCTTGTTAGAGGAATATTCCGACATCAAGATGAACACGACCGACAACCAGAAGGCAATCAACGATTTTATCGACTGGGTTGTCGAGATTTCCGAGTGCGTCAACTCGAACGAGTGGCGTGGCGAGGACGTGATGGGCATCTTCTTCAACGAGTTCAATCGTTACAAGAAGAAGTCCGAGTCAGGTCAGATATTCACGCCCGAGCACATCACGGACTTCATGTACAAGATTCTCGAAGTGAACATGGATGATTGCGTTCTGGACGCCACATGTGGTTCTGGCGGCTTCCTCGTGAAGGCCATGGCGAACATGATTCGCGAGGCCGGCGGCATGGAGACGAAGAAGGCCGGTGAGATTAAGTCCAAGCAGCTCTATGGCATCGAGTTCGACCGTGAGATTTACGCTTTGGCGTGCGCGAACATGCTGATTCATAAGGACGGCAAGACAAACCTCGAGCAGATGGATACTCGCTTGGAGGCGGCTTGTGAGTGGATGCAGTCCAAGCCGATTACGAAGGTGCTGATGAACCCGCCGTATGAGAACAAGTACGGCTGCATGACCATCGTGGAGAACGTGCTGGACAGCGTTCCCGCGCATACCCAGTGCGCGTTCATCCTGCCAGACAAGAAGCTGGAGAAGGCATCGAAGGCGCAGATGAAGCGCATTCTGAAGAACCACCGCCTGCGCAAGGTCATTAAGCTGCCGGAGGATTTGTTCTTCGGTGTGGGCGTGACCACGAGCATCTTTGTGTTCGAGGCTGGCGTGGCGCAGGAGGGCAAGGAGTTTTTCGCTTGCTACATTGAGTCCGATGGGTTGGCGACGGTCAAGAACAAGGGACGCCATGATGTTTACGGCAAGTGGGCTGCCATTGAGGCTCATTGGGTCGATGTGGTCGAGAAGCAGTCTGGCGACGATACGTGCCAATGGGTGAATCCCGCCGAGCATTTGTCCTACCAGGTGCCGCAAAAGCCGTTCGAGATTTACGAGGAGGACTTCTGCAAGACGGCGATGGACTACCTGATGTTCCAGCAGGGTATCGACGCAAAGGCATTTGGTGAGAAGCTGTTAGATACAGCGATGTATTCGAGCCGAGTGAGCGCCGATGACAAGTCCGTGACCGTAACCATGCGGAAAGGCGGAGACAGCGATGGCAAAGATTGATACGAGCGGGTGGAAGGAGTTCCTTGTTGGGGAGCTGTTTGACGTTGTTAAAGGAACAAGGCTGACAAAAGCAAATATGATTCCGGGTGATATACGCTTTATCGGTTCTTCTGCGATGAACAACGGTTGCACCGCAATGGTCGGTAATACCGAGAATATGCACCCAGCCAATACAATTACCGTATGCTACAACGGTAGTGTTGGTGAGACGTTCTACCAAGACCAGCCTTTTCTCGCTTCGGATGATGTCAATGTGTTATATCCAAAGTTTGATATGACCAAAGAGATAGCACTGTTTATCGCTCCGTTAATTAAATCGGTCAGCGCTCGATATAACTACGTCGATAAATGGAAGCAGGAAGAAATGATTGCAGGCGCAATCAAACTCCCCGTCGATTTATCTGGTGAGCCTGATTGGGCATATATGGATGAGTATATGTCGGCGGTCATGAGAGAGTCTGAGGCAAGCCTTGAGAGTCTGAGACAGACCGATGGAGAAAAGCATGCGTTGAGTGTATCCAGATGGCAGGAGTTCATCATCGGGGACTTGTTCGAAAAGCTCCAACTTGATGTCAAGAAAGAGGACTTTAACAAGACGTTCGATGTGTCTGAGGAACGTACAGAGGAGTTCAATCTTCCCCTTGTGAACGCCAAACATGGCAACAACGGCATCATGTATTACGGGCGCGAGGCTGATTTTGAAACCGCTGAGATGACGATTGATATTGTGCAGAACGGTGCTATCGCAACAGGCGATGTGTATGCGCAACCGCAGAGAACGGGTGTGTTATGGGATGCCTATCTGGTGAAGCCGAAAGCTGAGATTGATTCTGCATTCACGTTGATGTTTCTTGCAACTGTGCTCGAAAAGGCAATCAAGGACAAGTTTAGCTATGACGATAAGTGTGTATGGGACAAAGCGAAGCTGTTGACTGTGACATTGCCGTGCACCAGTGATGACGAGCCTGATTGGGCGTATATGGACGAGTACATGCGGACTGTGATGGAACGCACTAAGTCCGATTTGCTCGCCATGCAGTCAATCGGTTAATAACGTGTAAGCCCGCCGTTCCATCTGGGCGGCGGGCTTATTTCCAAAGGAGTGAACCATGAAAACCTATAAGCAACAATTACGGGAGGGGGTAAACCTATGGCACGTAAGAAGAAATTTGTGCCGAACGATAACAACCTCGCGATAGCGTACTATCGCTTCTCGTCTCACTCGCAAAACGACGCGAGCATCGACCAGCAGCGCGAGCTTGCCCACGAATGGGCGGACGCGCACGGCTTCAAAATCGTGCAGGAGTATGAGGACGCGGCAATATCCGGCACCACGGACGCACGACCGGGGTTCCAGCAGATGCTGTCGGAAGTCGCAAAAATCCGTCCCCATACCCTCATCATGTGGAAGACCGACCGCCTGGGACGCGACAAGTACGTTCTGGCGATGGCGAAGAAGAAAATCCGCGACGCGGGATGCGAGATTCACCTGTTGGCCGAGCACATCCCGACGGAGGGACCCGAAGGCGTCCTCATCGAGGGGCTGATGGAGGCCATGGCGGAGTATTACAGCCGCCAGCTGTCGCAGAACATCCAGCGCGGCATGGACTACAACGCGCAGCACGCCCTGTACAACGGCCACAAGCTGTTCGGCTACGACGTGGACAGGTCCACGAAGAAGTACATCCCTGACCCGAACACGGCGCCGTTCGTGCAGTGGGCGTTTAGGGAATACGCGTCGGGCAGGCCGCTGAAGGCCATTGCCGAGGAGATGAACGCGCAGGGCCTGCGCACGCCGAGGAACGCGAAGTTCAGCGTGAACATGCTGAACAAGATGCTCAAGAACCGCGCCTACATCGGCGAGTACCACCACGGCGACATCACGGTCGCCGGCGGAATGCCCGTCCTTGTCGACGAGGCGACCTTCGATAGGGCGCAAAGGCGGTTCGCCGAGAACAAGCGCAAGGGTTCCCAGCGGGCGCACGGCATGGACGACGCCGAGGCTCCGCGCTATTGGCTCACGGGCAAGCTCTATTGCGGTGAGTGCGGGAGCACCATGCAGGGCGTGTCGGGTACGAGCGCGACGGGACGGACGTATTACTACTACTATTGTTCCGCCCAGCGCAGGAAGGAGTGCCACCTGCACAAGGCCCGCAAGCGGGACCTAGAGGACATGGTGCTGTTCGCCCTGCACAACATCGTCGACGACGAGGAGAACGTGACGGCGCTCGCCCTGGATGCGGCGGAGTATTACGAGAAGAACCAGGCGCTCTTCAAGGTGGAACGTCCGTTGATGAAAGGCTTGTTCATCAAAGTTCCTTTGACAGCCCCGCAGCTGGGCAATGTTCGTCGCTGGTACAAGACGGAAACCCGTGAGGCGGTGGAACATCTGGAAAAGTACAGTCTGCAGAATGCTGTGAAGTATGAGTATTTTTATGATAAATGGGTGCCGGTATCGGAAGTGCTGGATATGCTGCCCTTGAAGGTTCCTAATGTGGACGAGTATCTGGACAAGAATCGCCATGTAGAGCTGAAGGATACGGCTTTCCATTATTTCCTGAATGTGAGCGATTATCGCCCGGTGGGAGAGCAGGAACCCTATGAGTTTGCCCGTAGGCAAGTGAAGGATATGCTGCTGAACGTGAAGCAGGTGGAATTCATGAAGCAAGTGAAGGATGATTTGTACCAACGGGCGGTGAAAAGAGACAAGATTAAATATTATTTAGAATAAGACACCAAGAATGAAACAGTGTATGAACTTTAAGTTTGTAATTTTATTTGCCTTGACGCTATTAGTCGGTTCTACCGTTTATGGACAAGACAACGTAATTGACGAGGTAGTGTGGGTAGTAGGTGACGAGGCTATACTGAAGTCCGAAGTGGAAGAAGCACGCATGAGTGCATTGTATGAAGGACGCAAATTTGACCGTGACCCTTATTGCGTGATACCGGAGGAGATAGCCGTGCAGAAGCTGTATCTTCACCAGGCTGCCCTCGACAGTATCGAAGTATCCGAGAGTGAGGTTATCCAGCGTGTGGACTATATGACGAACATGTATATCGCCAACATCGGTTCGCGTGAGAAAATGGAGGAATACTTCAATAAGACTTCCAGCCAGATTCGTGAAACGCTGCGCGAGAATGCCCGTGAAGGATTGAAAGTTCAGAAGATGCAGCAGAAACTGGTGGGTGAGATTAAGATAACTCCGGCTGAGGTGCGCCGTTACTTCAAGGATTTGCCGCAGGACAGCATTCCTTATATCCCTACCCAGGTGGAGGTGCAGATTATCACTCAGCAGCCCAAGGTTCCTTTGGAGGAAATAGAAGATGTAAAGAGGCGTCTGCGTGAGTATACCGACCGTGTCAATAAGGGCGAAAGCTTTTCCATGTTGGCTCGTCTGTACTCCGAGGACCGTGGCTCGGCCATGCGTGGCGGTGAAATAGAGTTTTCGGGACGCGGTATGCTGGACCCCGCTTATGCCAATGTAGCTTTCAACTTGCAAGACCCCAGCAAGGTTTCCAAGATTGTAGAGTCTGAATATGGTTTCCATATCATTCAGTTGATAGAGAAGCGCGGTGACCGTATTAAAACACGCCACATTCTGTTGAAACCGCATATTCCGGAAGAAGCTCTGGCTGCCGGTTGTGCCCGTTTGGATTCTATTGCCGATGATATCCGCAATAACAAGTTCTCTTTTGAAGAGGCTGCCTCAGTGCTTTCGCAGGATAAGGATACGCGTAACAATCATGGTTTGTTGCCGAATCCCAATACGAACACTTCCCGTTTTGAGATGCAGGAACTTCCCCCTGAAATAGCCAAGGTGGTGGATAAGATGAAAGTGGGCGAAATCTCCGAAGCCTTCACCATGATTCCGCAAAAGACCGGAAAAGAAGAGTGTGTGATTGTGAAACTGAAGAGCCGTACGACGGGACACAAGGCTACCATTGCCGATGACTATCAGAACTTGAAAGAGATTGTGTTGGAGAAACGCCGCGACGAAGTGCTGGACAAGTGGATTCGTGAGAAGCAGAAGCACACGTATGTCCGTATCAAGGATAATTGGAAGAATAACTGTACGTTCAAGTATCCGGGCTGGATCAAAGAATAATCCGGAAGGATTTACATGGATTTGTATGCAAAAGAAGAATACAAAAAATCATTTCCTGAACAAGCATAGATACCTCCTGGTAGGCATTCTATGCTTGTTTGGCATCTGTCTGCTGAGTGCGCAGGACAAAAAGAAGAGTACTGGTGCACCGGAGAAGAGGAAAGTGGACTCGATTGAACAGAAAAAGACGGAGACGTCGGAAAAGAAGAAGACGCGCGTCGATTTGTTGTACGCAGATGAGGCGCAGGCGGACAAACAGTTGCGTCCTGATGTGCAGGTACTCATCGGTTCGGTGAGGATGAAGCATGACAGTATGTACATGTTCTGTGATAGTGCGCTGATATTCGAAAAGATAAATTCTGTGGAGGCATTCGGCAATGTGCGTATGGAGCAGGGCGACACCTTGTTTATCTATGGAGACTATCTGTATTATGACGGCATGTCGCAGCTGGCCATGCTGCGTGAGAATGTACGTATGATAAATCGTAATACGGTGCTGACAACCGACAGTTTGAACTATGACCGTCTGTACGATTTGGGTTATTACTTCGAAGGCGGTACGCTGACCGACGAGGATAATGTGCTGACTTCCGAGTGGGGAGAATATAGCCCTGCCACCAAGTTGGCTGTCTTCAATCACGACGTGAAGCTGGTCAATCCGAAGTTTGTCTTGACTTCGGATACCTTGAAGTATAGTACAGCTACCAAGATTGCTACTATTTTAGGCCCCTCCGACATTGTGAGTGATCAAAATCATATTTATTCCGAACGTGGCGTGTACAATACGACTACTGAGCAGGCAGAACTGCTCGACCGTTCCGTACTGACCAACGACGGCAAGAAATTGACCGGTGACAGCCTTTTCTACGACCGCATCTTGGGATACGGTGAGGCTTTTGACAATGTACAGATGAATGATACGGTCAACCGGAACATGTTGACTGGCGACTATTGTTTCTACAACGAACTGACCGGAAGCGCCGTTGCCACCAAACGTGCCGTAGCTATCGACTATTCGCAGGGCGACAGTCTGTTTATGCATGGTGATACTTTGCGGCTGATTACCTACCATATGAATACCGATTCCATGTACCGGGAGATGCGTGCCTATCATAAGGTGCGTGCTTATCGCACGGATGTGCAGGCCGTATGCGATTCGTTGGTGTATAATTCCAAGGACTCTTGCATGACGATGTACACCGACCCTATCTTGTGGCACGGGGAACAACAGTTGTTGGGCGAGGAAATTAAAATTTACATGAACGATAGTACCATCGACTGGGCACATATCATCAATCAGGCCCTGACGGTAGAGAAAAAGGACAGTATTCACTATAACCAAGTTTCCGGTAAGGAGATGAAAGCTTTCTTCATAGATGGAGACATGCGTCTGGTGGAGGTAAACGGCAATGTACTGGTGGTGTATTATCCGGTAGAGGAGAAGGACAGTTCGCTGATTATGATGAACTATTCGGAAGGTGGACTTTTGAAAATGTACTTGAAGGAGAGAAGAATGGAGCGCGGAGTCTTTGTTGGAAAGACTACCGGTACAGCCTATCCTTTGGACCAGATTCCACCAGATAAGAGCAGGCTGCCTTCTTTTGTTTGGTTCGACTACATCCGTCCGCTCAACAAGGAGGACATCTTCGAGTGGAGGGCTAAAAAAGCAGGTGAAGTATTGAAGAAAAGTGACCGGAAACCTGTAACTTCGCCAAGGAATATGCATATTAAACGAAATAATAAGTAGCGTCATGGGAATGTTTGCAATGCGGAAGCCTCGTGGCTTCAATCATAGCTATATCTATGTGGATGAGCGGAAAGAGAAGTTGGCGAAGATGGAAGAAAACGCCAAGCGTGACCTGGGTATGCTGCCGGAAAAGGAATTCTCGCCCGAGGATATACGGGGCAAATTCATAGAAGGAACAACTCACTTGAAGCGGCGCAAGGAGAGCGGACGTAAGCCGATGCATTTGGGCATAATCCTTGTTGTCATAGCTGTGCTGATTTATTTGTGGTATGCCATCAGTAACGGAATCATTTAATAATGATTAATCATTAATCCCTAATCATTAAACATTATCATGAGCGATATCATTCATTTGCTGCCCGATTCGGTTGCCAATCAGATTGCTGCCGGAGAGGTGATTCAGCGTCCGGCATCTGTTGTGAAGGAATTGGTGGAAAATGCAATTGATGCCGAAGCAGAGGAAATACATGTGCTGATTACCGATGCGGGCAAGACCTGCATCCAGGTGATTGATGACGGAAAGGGGATGTCCGAAACGGATGCGCGTCTTTCTTTTGAACGCCATGCAACTTCAAAGATACGCGAAGCTGCCGATTTGTTTGCCCTACGCACCATGGGCTTCCGTGGAGAAGCGTTGGCTTCCATTGCTGCGGTAGCTGAAGTGGAGTTGAAAACACGCCCAGCCAGCGAGGAACTGGGGACGCGACTGTTGATTGCCGGCTCTAAAGTCGAGGGCCAGGAAGCCGTTTCCTGCCCTAAGGGAAGCAATTTTTCCATCAAGAACCTATTCTTCAATATTCCTGCCCGGCGTAAATTCCTGAAAGCCAACTCTACGGAGTTGAGCAATATCCTTACGGAATTCGAGCGTATAGCGCTGGTGCATCCTGAGGTAGCCTTCTATCTGTATAGTAATGATACGGAATTGTTCAATCTTCCGGTAATGCCTTTGCGGCAACGCATCATGGCAGTTTTCGGAAAGAAACTGAATCAGCAGTTGCTGTCCGTAGACGTCAATACGACGATGATAAAGATTTCCGGTTTTGTTGCCAAGCCGGAAACCTCGCGCAAGAAAGGAGCGCACCAATACTTTTTTGTGAACGGGCGTTATATGCGTCACCCCTATTTCCACAAAGCGGTGATGGACGCTTATGAGCAGCTGATTCCTGCCGGTGAGCAAATCTCCTACTTTATTTATTTCGAGGTAGACCCTGCCAATATCGATGTGAACATCCATCCGACGAAGACGGAGATTAAGTTCGAGAATGAGCAGGCTATCTGGCAGATTCTGTCGGCTGCGGTCAAGGAATCCTTAGGCAAGTTTAGCGCTATACCTACTATCGATTTTGATACCGAGGACATGCCGGATATTCCTGCATTCGAGCAGGCTCGTCCGATAGAGCCTCCGAAGGTACACTATAACACGGATTTCAATCCCTTCAAGACGTCTTCCGCTTCTTCCTATGGAGGCGGTGGCAATTATTCGCGCCCCAAAGTGGAGTGGGAGGGGCTTTATTCCGGTTTGGAAAAAGCCAGCAGGATGAACGAGCCGATGGAGGAAGAGCCTTTTGTAGAGGATACGGTTACCGGTACGGCTCCAAGAGAGGAGGAGAGGGTTCCTTATTTCCAGGAAACGGTTCCTTCCGGGGCAAGCGCCTCTTTCTATGGCAATGAGGCAACGGTAGAGAAAGGAGCGCAACACTTCCAGTTCAAGGGGCGTTTTATTCTGACTTCCGTTAAATCGGGTCTGATGCTGATAGACCAGCACCGGGCGCATGTCCGGGTATTGTTCGACCGCTATATGAGCCAGATTCGACAGAAACAAGGCGTATCCCAGGGGGTATTGTTTCCGGAGATTATCCAGTTGCCGGCTTCGGAAGCTGCCGTACTGGAAAGTATATTGGAAGATTTGTCGGCAGTAGGCTTCGATTTGAGCCCGCTGGGTGGCGGCAGCTATGCCATCAACGGCATACCTTCGGGCATAGAGGGGTTGAACCCGGTAGAATTGGTCCGGAATATGGTACATACTGCTATGGAAAAAGGGAATGACGTTAAGGAAGAGGTGCAGACAATTCTTGCATCGACCTTGGCACGTGCTGCGGCCATCGTCTATGGACAAGTGCTGAGCAACGAGGAAATGTCCAATCTCGTGGACAATCTGTTTGCATGCCCATCCCCGAATTATACTCCGGACGGAAAGACGGTGCTGGCGACCATTAAAGAAGACGACATAGAAAAGCTTTTCTCCAAATAAGGAAGAGTACTTTCTTTTGCATCAAGGCAAAAAAAGTACAAATATTCAGAACCTTTTAGTTCTGTTGGCGTTAATTAGACAGTTTGAATGATAAAGAGTTTAATTAACCACTTAACTATTTTAAGGTATATGAAAAAGATTCTAATGTTACTGGCTTTAGCTGGTGTGTCTTCTGTTGCCATGGCGCAGCAAAAGACTGAAGTTGTGGAAGAATTTGGTGTTATCCAGGTTCAGGATAAATATCAGGTAATCACTAATCCGTTCTGGAGTAATTGGTTTTTCTCTATAGGCGGTGGTGCCGAAGCAACTTTTGGAGATAATGATAAGGCAGGAAGTTTTGGCAAGCGTATCAGTCCGACGCTGAATTTTGCCATCGGCAAATGGTTCACCCCGGGACTGGGAGTACGTCTGCAATATAGCGGCCTTCAGGCAAGAGGATATACGTATGATGCAGGTGCTGACTACGTGAAAGGCACTCAGATGGATGACGGCTACTACAAACAGCGTTTCGACTATATGAATCTGCACGGAGATGTGATGTTCAATCTGAATGCGCTGTTTGGAGGATACAACCAGCACCGTGTGTATGAAATCATTCCTTATGTAGGTGCTGGCTTCACTCACAACTACACAAAGCCTCACCGCGAAGCTCTGTCTGTAAACGCGGGTATCATCAATCGCTTCCGTATTTCCAATGCGATAGATATTAACCTGGAGCTGAGCGCAATGGGCGTTGAAGATAAGTTCGATGGCGAAGTTGGCGGCGATCATGGATATGATGGCGTGCTGAGTGCAACGGTAGGGTTGACATACCGTTTCCCCGCCCGTGGATTCCGTCGCCCGATGCCTCAGTTGATTTCTCAGGTAGAGCTGGCTGCCATGCAGGCACAGCTTGCAGAGATGGGAGCTGCCAACCAGCAGCTGCAGAATGCATTGGTGGCTGCACAGAACCAGCCGGTGGCCGAAGTTACGGAAACCGAAGTGATTGTTCTCGATCCGGATATAGCACCGCGTACCGTATTCTTCAATATCGGTTCTGCCGAAGTCTCTCCACGTGAAGCAATGAACTTGTCTTATCTGGCAGACCAGATGAAACAGTTCCCGAACGCCATTTACACTGTAAACGGATATGCAGACTCTGCAACCGGTACGCCGGCATTCAACAAAGAGTTGAGTTTGAAGCGTGCACAAGCCGTGGTCGATGTATTGGTAAAACAATACGGAATTCCTGCTGACCGCCTGAAGGTGGATGCCGGTGGTGGTGTCGATAAGTTCGGACAGCCGATTCTGAACCGTGTGGTATTGGTGAAATCTGCCAATTAGAAAGCTACGAGCTACAAGCTACAAGGAGTTACGAGTTATAGAAATGAGAAGGGGCATGCGTTATTATGACGCATGCCCCTCATTTTTTGTAACCAGTAACTTGTAACAGGTAGCTCCTTGTAACTCGTAACTTCTGTAACTCGTATCTCCTATCCCTTATTCTCCGCCGAATTTCTTTACTTGCTCTGCAATCAGTTCCGCATCATCAAAGTAGTTTATCTTCATAGCCTTGCGTACATCGTCCAATGTAGCGGCGGCAACTTCGCGTGCTGCGTCGCAACCTTTCTTCAGCATGTCGTAGATGGCGGGGATGTCTTTTTCAAACTCCTTGCGGCGGTTGCGGATAGGCTCCAGTGTCTCCTGCATAATTTCGTTGAGGAACTTCTTCACTTTCATGTCGCCCAGACCGCCACGTTGGTAGTGGGCTTTCAGTTCGTCCAGATTCGGATATTCGGGCAGATAAAGGCCGAAGTGTTCCGGACGGCAAAAGGCATCCAGGTAAGTGAATACGGTGTTGCCTTCCAATTTTCCGGGGTCTTGCACACGCAGGTGGTCGGGGTCGGTATACATGCTCTTCACCTTCTTCTGCACCTCGTCGGCAGAGTCCGAAAGATAGATACAGTTGCCGAGGCTCTTGCTCATCTTGGCTTTGCCGTCCGTTCCCGGCAGGCGCAGGCAGGCTGCATTGTCGGGCAACAGGATTTCCGGTTCCACGAGGGTTTCACCATATATATAGTTGAAACGGCGTACGATTTCACGAGCTTGTTCAATCATCGGCTCCTGGTCTTCGCCCACGGGCACGGTAGTGGCGCGGAAGGCGGTAATGTCCGCTGCCTGGCTGATGGGGTA
>OJQJ01001378.1_pt1 | contig 12920 bp, 13 predicted proteins | sample 1598671 | NCBI WGS metagenome assembly OJQJ01 (sample SAMN03922499, study PRJEB24848) | human gut metagenome | isolation source: stool sample | host: Homo sapiens | place: Germany | collected 2011-11 | reverse complement strand
GTATAGATACGGATGTCGGTGCGGGTGGGGTGGTGCGTGATGCCGTTCGTGTCGTAGATCAGCGTACCGCCCGGGCGCACCTTCGCCTCGAACTTGTCCATCGACTGCTGGTTGAGGATAATGGCCGTATCGTACTGGTAGGCGATCGGCGACGAAATCTTCCGATCCGAGAGGATGACCGTCACGTTGGCCGTACCTCCGCGCATCTCCGGCCCGTAGGAAGGCATCCACGTCACCTCGAAATCCTGCATCACGCCGGAGTAAGCGAGAATCTTTCCCATCGAGAGGACGCCCTGTCCTCCGAATCCTGCAATAATTAACGTCTCTTTCATACCCTTGGATCTTACTCGTTAGACTTGATGTCGCCCAACGGATAGTAGGGCAGCATGTTCTGCGCGAGCCACTCGTTGGCCGCCACGGGCGACATCTTCCAGCCGCTGTTGCACGTCGAAACGACCTCCACGAGCGAGAACCCCTTGCCTGCCATGGCCGTCTCGAACGCCTTGCGCAGAGCTCGCTTGCATTTGCGGACGTTGGCCGGCGTGTGGACGCTCTGGCGCGTGATGTAGGCCGTACCGTCGAGGTGCGCCATCATCTCGGCGATCTTGTAGGGGTAGCCGTTCAGCCGCGGGTCGCGGCCATAGGGCGTCGTCGCGGTTTTCATGCCCAACAGCGTCGTGGGGGCCATCTGCCCGCCCGTCATGCCGTAGATGGCATTGTTGATGTAGACCGCCACCACGTTCTCGCCGCGTGCGGCGGCATGGATCGTCTCGGCCGTACCGATCGCCGAAAGGTCGCCGTCGCCCTGGTAGGTGAAGACCATGTTCTCGGGATGCAGCCGCTTGACGGCCGACGCGATGGCCAGCGCACGGCCGTGCGCCGCCTCGATCCAGTCGATGTCGATATAATTGTATGCGAAAACGGCGCAGCCCACGGGCGAAACGCCGATCGTGCGGTCGGCCATGCCCATCTCCCCGATCACCTCGGCCACCAGCTTGTGCACCGTGCCGTGGCTGCAACCCGGGCAGTAGTGCATCACGTTGTCGGTCAGCAACGGCGACTTGCCGTAGACCAAATTCTCCTGCTTTATTTCAACTTCCGCCATTGTCTTACGCTTTAATCAGTTTCTCTTTCAACGCCGCGAGCACCTCGTCCGGCGAATAGATCATACCGCCCTGACGGCCGTAGTGCTCGACGGGTACGGCGCCGTTCACGGCCAGCCGTACGTCCTCGACCATCTGGCCGGCGTTCAGCTCGACACTCAAGAACCCCTTCACCCGTGCGGCCAGTTCGGCGATCGGACGGGTCGGGAAAGGGTAGAGGGTGATCGGACGCAGCAGGCCGACCTTGAGTCCTTCGGCGCGCGCCATCTCGACCGTGGCCGAGCAGATGCGGGCCGACGAGCCGAACGCCACGATGACGTAATCGGCATCGTCGCAGTCGATCGCTTCGTAGCGCACCTCGTTCTCTTCGAGGGCCTTGTATTTCTCCTGAAGGCGTTTGTTGATGATCTCCATCTTCTCGGACTGCAGTTCCAGCGATGTCACGATATTGCGCTGACGGTCGGCGGGTTTGCCGTAGGTCGCCCACGACTTGCACTCGGCGGCGATCTCCTCGTCGGTCTTGCGGGGACGCTGCGGCGCGAGCACCACTTTCTCCATCATCTGTCCGATGGCGCCGTCGGCCAAAATCAGCGCCGGATTGCGGTACTTGAACGCCAGATCGAACGCGACGGCCACGTGGTCGTGCATCTCCTGCACGGAATTGGGCGCCAGCACGATCAGGTGGAAGTCGCCGTGACCGCCGCCCTTGCAGGCTTGGAAATAGTCGCCCTGCGAAGGCTGGATGGTGCCCAGCCCCGGACCGCCGCGCTGGCAGTTGATAATCAGGCAGGGCAGCTCGGCGCCCGCCAGATAGCTAAGCCCCTCGGACATCAGGCTGACGCCGGGGCTAGACGAGGAGGTCATCACCCGTTTGCCGGTCGATGCGCCGCCGTAGACCATGTTGATCGACGAGATCTCCGATTCGGCCTGCAGCACGACCATGCCCGTGGTTTCCCACGGTTTGAGTTCCATCAGCGTCTCCATCACCTCCGACTGGGGCGTGATCGGGTAGCCGAAATATCCGTCGCAACCGTAACGGATCGCCGCATGGGCGATCACTTCGTTGCCTTTCATCAGTTTTACCTCTTTCTCTGCCATAGCTTACTCGATTTTTTGACGATAAACCGTGATGACGCTGTCCGGGCAAATCACCGCGCACGAAGCGCAGCCTATGCAGGCGTCGGGATTTGCCATCCGGGCCACGGGGTAGCCCTTGCTGTTCACCTCAGCCGACATGCCCAGCACATTGCACGGACACGAAGCGACGCACACTCCGCATCCTTTGCAGCGTTCCTTATCGACAACGACTGTTCCTTTTATTTTAGCCATAAGCCGTAGTTTTGTTAAGTTCCTTACAAATATATAAAAAAATCCCGAAGATTCTAAACGAATGCAACAAATCTTATCACGAAAAACGGATAAGTGAAAGCAGTGCGGCCGGAATCCAGCATCCCGAACGCACTGCACACAAAACATTTCGGAGGTTTTATTCCGCCTTGGGATCGGGTCCGTATTTATTTTCGCCCCTATGGCCGCCGATGCAGAACCAGACGAGGAAAAAGAGGCTCCACACGAAAAAGACCAGCATTACTGCAAGATAGCGATTCCGGCGCATCCGCAAAAAAAAGACAGCCCGAAAAGGCTGTCTTTCAATCGAACGCGGACGGCGGCTACTCCTCGAAGGAGTGGATCACCACGCCGGAGCGGAGTTTCGGCTCGAACCACGTCGTCTTCGGAGGCATGATGTTGCCCGTGTCGGCGATGTTGATGAGCTGCTGCATCGAGACGGGATAGAGGGCGAAAGCCGCCTTCATCTCGCCGCTGTCCACGCGGCGTTTCAGCTCGCCCAGACCGCGAATGCCGCCCACGAAGTCGATCCGCTTCGAAGTGCGCAGGTCTTTGATGTCCAGAATCCGGTCCAGCACCAGATTCGACAGCACCGTGACGTCCAGCACCCCGATCGGGTCGTTGTCGTCGTAAGTGCCGGACTTGGCCGTCAGGCTGTACCAACGGCCGTCGAGATACATCGAGAAGTTATGCAGTCCCGAAGGGCGGTACTCTTCGGCGCCCTTGTCCTCGACGGTGAAGTTTTCGGCCAGCTTTTCGAGCAGCTGGGCGGAGGTCAGACCGTTCAGGTCCTTCACCACGCGGTTGTAGTCGATGATGCGGAGCTGGCCCGCGGGGAAGGTCACGGCAAGGAAGTAGCAGTACTCCTCACAACCCGTATGGTCGGGATTCCTGCGCTGGCACTCCTGTCCCACACGCGCCGCGGCGGCCGTGCGGTGATGGCCGTCGGCGACGTACAGTGCCGGAATATCCTTGAAAATCTCCGTAATACGGTTGTTGGTCTTCCTGTCGCGAATCACCCACAACTTATGTCCGAAGCCGTCGGCGGCCGTAAAATCGTACTCAGGAGCGTTGTTTTCCACCACGCCGGCCACGATGGCGTCGATCTCGGCGTTGTCGGGATAGGCGAAAAACACCGGTTCGATATTGGCTTTCTGGTTGCGGACGTGGATCATGCGGTCCTCCTCCTTGTCGGGGCGCGTCAGTTCGTGCTTCTTGATCGCGCCCGAAAGGTAATCCTCGTAGTTGCAGCACATCGTCAGACCATACTGCGTACGGCCGTCCATCGTCTGCGCATAGATATAATAGTACTCTTCGGGATCCTGTTCGAGCCAGCCCTTTTCGCGCCATGCGCGGAAGTTTTCGACGGCCTTGTCGTAAACCTCCTGCGAATGTTCGTCCGCAATGGGGTCGAAGTCGATTTCGGGCTTGATGATGTGCAGCAGCGAACGCTCGGTGGCTTCGGCCTTCGCCTCGGCGGAGTTCAGCACGTCGTAGGGACGCGACGCCACCTCGGAAGCGTACTGTTTCGGGGGGCGTATTCCCCGGAAAGGTTTGATTCTTACCATATGTTATGATTCATATGTTATACACTATTTGTTCACCTGAAACCGGGTATTGCCGTTCTTGAAGAAGTCCACGATCTGATTCGCGGCGGCAAGGCCGGCGTTGATGTTGGCTTCGGCGGTCTCGGCGCCCATCTTCTTCGCCGTGGCGAACACCCGCCTGCCGAATTTTTCGTTCAGCTCGGACTGGATGCCGGCGGCGATGTCGGTAATGTATTTCAGGTCTTCGCGTTCGGTCAGGGCCTTCATCACTCCCTGCTCGTCAATCACCTCCTTGCGGGCGGTATTGACCAGCGTCGCGCCCTTGGGCATCGACATCAGCAGGTCGTAGCCGATCGAGCCTTTGGTCTGCTCCGTCGCGGGGATATGCAGCGAGAGGTAGTCCGAGTTCTTATACAATTCTTCGACCGAATTCACTTTTTTCACGCCGTCGGCCTCGAAAACGGCCGAATCGGTGATAAAAGGATCGTAGGCAATCACGTTCATGCCCATCGCCTTGCCCTTGCGGCCCACCAGCCGGCCCACGTTGCCGTAAGCGTGGATGCCGAGGGTCTTGCCCTGAATCTCGGAACCCGTGCCGGGCGTGAAGCCGTTGCGGGCCATGAAAATCATCATGGCGAGCGCCAGTTCGGCCACGGCGTTGGAGTTCTGGCCCGGAGTGTTCATCACCACGATGCCGCGTGCGGTAGCCGCCGCGAGGTCCACGTTGTCGTAACCGGCGCCGGCACGCACCACGATCTTGAGGTTCCGCGCCGCTTCGATGACTTCGGCCGTCACCTTGTCGCTGCGGATAATCAGCGCGTCCACGTCGGCCACGGCCGAGAGCAGTTCCGATTTGTCGGTATATTTTTCGAGCAGGGCCAGTTCGTATCCGGCGCCTTCGACGATCTGACGGATGCCGTCTACGGCCTTCTTGGCAAAGGGCTTTTCCGTCGCAACCAATATTTTCATACCTGTATTTTCGATTAAATGAATAAAATCTATGTCCGACGCCGCACGTTTCCTCGGTGTAAAGGTAAAGAAATGCGCCATGGGCGGATGTTATTTCGCGTGTTTGGCGGCGAACTCCTGCATGCACTCCACAAGCACCCTGACGCTCTCGACGGGCAGTGCGTTGTAGCACGAAGCGCGGAAACCGCCCACCAGCCGGTGACCCTTGATGCCCACGATGCCGCGGCTCTTGGCGGCCTCCATGAATTCGGGAGCCAGATCCTCGTAACCGTCGGCCATCACGAAACAGATATTCATCAGCGAGCGGTCCTCCTTGTCCACCGTGCCGCGGAAGAGCGGGTTGCGGTCGATCTCGTCGTAGAGCAGCGCGGCCTTGGCCTGATTGCGGCGGTAGATTTCGGGAACGCCGCCGATCGACTTGAGCCACTTGAGGGTCTCCTTGAGCACGTAGATCGGGAACACGGGCGGCGTATTGAACATCGAGCCGTTCTCGACATGGGTGCGGAACGAAACCATCGTCGGCAGGTCGCGCACGATCTTGTCGAGCATATCCTCGCGGATAATGGCGAACGTGACGCCCGCCGGAGCGAGATTCTTCTGCGCGCCGCCGTAGATCATGGCGTACTTGCTCACGTCGCGCGGACGGCTCAGGATGTCGGAACTCATGTCGGCGATCACGGGCACCGGCGAATCGAGGTCGGCCGTGTACTCCGTACCGTAGATCGTGTTGTTGGTCGTGATGTGCAGGTAGTCCAGATCGGCGGGGATGTCGAAGCCTTTGGGGATGTAGGTGAAATTCCGGTCCTCGGACGAGGCGACGACTTCGGTCTGGCCGTAACGCTTGGCCTCCTTGATCGCCTTCTTCGCCCAGACGCCGGTATTGACGTACCCCGCCTTGGTGTTGAGGAAATTGGCGGGCACCTCGAAGAAGTGGGTGCTGGCGCCGCCGCCGATGAAGATGATCTTGTAGTTATCGGGAATATCGAGCAATTCGCGCAGCAGCGAATCCGCCTGAGCCATCACCTCGTCGAACTCCTTCGAGCGGTGTGAAATCGAGAGAATCGACAACCCCGTCCCGTTGAAATCGAGGATCGCCCGGGCCGTCTTCTCATAAACGACTTCAGGCAGGATCGAAGGTCCTGCGTTAAAATTGTGCTTTTTCATAGTCTGATGATTTAGATAACTGTTACTCCGATAACACAAAGGTAAGCAAAAAATGAGAATCCGCAACCACGACGGCCCAAATATTTTCAGATAATTCGCCGGCAGCCATTTTTCGAACGGAATCCTTCCCCGTTTCGCATTTGTTTACTATTTTTGCAAAAATTTACCTCGACCAATGATCAGATCCATGACCGGTTTCGGCAAGGCCGAAAGGCTCGCCCCGAATAAGAAATTCAGCGTCGAAATCCGCTCGCTCAACTCCAAACAGCTCGACCTCGGACTGCGGCTGCCGGCCGTATACCGCCAGTCGGAATACGAAATACGCAATATCATCGCCCGCACGATCCAGCGCGGCAAGGTCGATGTCTTCGTGACCGTCGAGTCGCAGGCCGTGGAGACGCCGGCGCGTATAAATAAAGAGGTGTTCCGCGAATACCTGCACCAGATGACCGACACGCTGGCCTTCGCGGGCATCGACGCCGACTACGACGCCATCGTGCCCGTCATCATGCGTCTGCCCGAAGTGATATCGACCGAGACGGAGAGCATATCCGACGAGGAGCATGCGGCGCCTGTCTCTTATACACATCTGACGCTGCCGGCCGACGTGGACCGCAACAGTCTGGAGCAGGAGATGATCTTCTACCTCGAAAAGCTCGACATCACCGAAGAGAAGGTCCGCCTTGCGAACCACTGCAGATACTTCCGCGAAGTGGCCGCGGGCGAAGAGGGCGCCGGCCGCAAACTGGGCTTCATCGCGCAGGAAATGGGCCGTGAGATCAACACCATGGGGTCGAAGGCCAACGAATCGAACATCCAGATTCTGGTAGTCAAGATGAAGGATGAGCTGGAAAAGATCAAGGAACAGGTACTGAACATATTATAATGGGCAAGGTCGTAATATTCTCCGCTCCGAGCGGTTCGGGAAAAACCACCATCGTACGCGAATTGCTGAAGCGTTTTCCGCAGTTCGAATTTTCGGTTTCGGCGACCAGCCGCGCACCCCGCGGATGCGAACGGCACGGCTGTGACTACCACTTCATGACGCACGAAGAGTTCATGCAGGCCGTGGCCGAAAACCGGTTCGTGGAGTGGGAAGAGGTTTACAAAGGCACCTGCTACGGCACGCTGCGCTCGGAAGTTGAGCGCATCTGGGCCAAAGGCAACATCATCGTTTTCGACGTGGACGTGATCGGCGGCATCAATCTCAAGCGTATCTTCGGCGGCGACGCATGCTCGATATTCGTCATGCCGCCTTCGGTCGAGGAGCTGCGCCGCAGGCTCGAAGGCCGCGGCACGGATGCCCCGGAGGTGATCGACCGCCGCGTGGCGAAGGCCGAATTCGAGCTGACGAAAGCCCCCGAATTCGATCACATCGTCGTGAACGACTCGCTCGACGAAGCCATCGCCGAGACCACCCGCATCATCGACGAATTCATAACCGGCCGGTCATGAAGCGCGTAATGCTCTATTTCGGGTCGTTCAACCCCGTACACAAAGGCCATATCGCCTTGGCCGAATATGTCGTGGAGCAGGGATTGTGCGACGAAGCGGTGCTCGTCGTCTCGCCCCAAAGCCCCTACAAGCGGGCCGCCGAACTGGCGCCCGAAATGGACCGCTTCGAGATGGCGGAAAGGGCCTGCGCCGCATCGCGCCTGCCGGAGCGGATCAAACCTTCGGTGGTGGAGTTTCTGCTGCCCAAACCCTCGTACACAATCGACACGCTGCGCTATCTGACCGAGAACCACGGCGCGGAGATGGAGTTTTCGATCCTGATGGGCGCCGACCAGCTCGAACGGCTCGACGGCTGGAAGGAGTACGAAAAAATACTCGAATACCCGATATACGTCTATCCCCGCCACGGCGAGCAGGTCGGGCGTTTCGCCGGACGCATCACCGTGCTGGAGGATGCTCCGCTGCAGGATTTCTCCTCGACGGAGGTGCGCGGACGGATCGAGCGGGGCGAGGACGTCTCGCAGATGCTCGACGCGGGAGTCGCGGAGTACATCCGCCGCAAAGGGCTTTGGAGCCCGGCGGCACGCAAGGCCGCACTGACGGCGCAGATCGCCGCGGAACCCGAAAATACGGAACTGTACACCGAGCGCGGCAAACTCCATTACCGGCTCAACGAGTGGGGCGCGGCGCTCAACGACTTCAACCGCGTGCTGCAGCTGGACGACAGCCACGCCGAAGCGCGGCAGTATGCGCAGATGGTGCAGGAAATACTGGAATTCAGATACAAAGACATATACAACCCCTGACAATGACACGTTTGAAGATTGCCCTCATGGCGGGCGGCGATTCGCCCGAACGGGAAATCGCGCTTCAGAGCGCCGCGCAGATCGAATCGGCGCTGGACCACGAAAAATACGACATTACGGTCATAGACCTCCACCACCGCGACTGGCACTACACGGCCCCCGACGGCCGCCAATGGCAGGTGGACAAGAACGACTTCTCGCTGACGGTGGAGGGCGAACGCAAGGTTTTCGACTATGCGCTGATCATCATCCACGGCACGCCCGGCGAGGACGGCAGGCTGCAGGGTTATCTGGACATGATGGGCGTTCCCTATTCGTCGTGTTCGATGACCTCTTCGGTCATCACGTTCGACAAAGTCACCACCAAGCGCACCGTGGCGGGCCGCGGCATCAACCTCGCCCGTGAAATTTTCCTCTGCAAGGGCGAGACCGCGGACCCGGACGAAGTAATCGCCGAATTCGGGCTTCCGCTTTTCATCAAGCCAAACGCCAGCGGCAGTTCGTTCGGCGTGACGAAGGTCCACACGCGCGACGAGGTGCTGCCCGCCGTCGAAGCGGCTTTCGCCCAGAGCGACGAAGTGCTGATCGAAGAGTGCATCGAAGGCCGCGAAATGGGCTGCGGCATGATGGTGGCGGGGGGCAGGGAGTATCTGTTCCCGATCACGGAGATCGTCTCCAAGAAGGACTTCTTCGACTATCAGGCCAAATACACCGAAGGGTATTCGGACGAGATAACCCCGGCGCAGATCGCACCCGAAATCGCGGAGGAGCTGCACCGCATGACACGCATCGCCTACAAGGCGTGCCGCTGTTCGGGCGTGGTGCGCGTCGATTTCATCGTCACGCCCGAAGGCAAACCCTATATGATAGAGATCAACTCCATTCCCGGCATGAGTGCGGGAAGCATCGTGCCCAAGCAGGCGAAAGCCATGGGCATGACGCTGGGGGAGATGTTCGACCTCGTTATCACCGACACCTGCCGCAAATGATCGAGATAGACGACAAAATCGTAAGCGCCGACCTGCTGCGCGAATGCTTCGCATGCGACATCGCGGCCTGCAAGGGCATCTGCTGCGTCGAAGGCAACGCCGGAGCGCCGCTCGAAGCGGAAGAGGTCGATATTCTCGAACGCGAATACGAAGCCTACAAGCCCTACATGACGCCCGAAGGCATCGAAGCCGTCGAGCGGCAGGGCTTCATGGTCGTGGACGAGGACGGGGACCTGACCACGCCGCTGGTCGACGGCGCCGAGTGCGCCTATACCTACCGGGAGAACGGCATCACGCTCTGCGCCGTGGAAAAGGCGTGGCTGGAGGGGAAGACGGCGTTCCGCAAACCGATCTCATGCCATTTATATCCGATCCGGCTCATGCGGTTTTCGAACGGCACGGTAGGGTTGAACTACCACCGATGGTCGGTGTGCGCCCCGGCGCGCGAGTGCGGACGGAAACTGGGAATCCCGGTCTACAAGGCGCTCAGGGAGCCGATCGTGCGACGCTTCGGCGAGGAATTTTACAAGGCGCTGGAAGCCGCCGAGGAACTTATCAGACAACAATAGACTGCGTATGAAAAAATACTGCCTTACATGTATGGCCGCCGTAGCGGCGCTCACGGCCGCGGCCGCCGAACCGCAGGCCGCGGAGAAAACCGATTCGCTGCACGTCGCGGCCCTGTCGCCCGAAGAGGCCGCAGCGGTGGATTCCATCGCCGCGCTGCGCCTGCGGCTGGCGCCCAAGCAGATCGAGTCGATTTTCGATACCAACGACGTCGTAGTCCTCGACACGCTCGACTCAGGCAACGACGCGGTGCAGGTGGTGCTCTACAGCAACAACACATGGAAATACGTCCGCAACCGCGAAGTGGCCAAGGACAGCACCATCTTCGAGAAATACTGGGATACGAAGACGCTCTTCCCCTACAAGGAGGTAGACATGTCGTCGATGCCCCAGTCGGTGGTCATCGACCTGATCGACTCGCTGACCGGCTATCACTGCCCGTATCAGGGTTCGGTGCATCCGCGCGGCAAGTACGGTCCGCGCCGTCGCCGCCAGCATCAGGGCGTCGATCTGCCGCTCAAGACGGGCGATCCGGTTTACGCCACGTTCTGCGGCCGGGTGCGAATCTCGGAATACAACAAGGGCGGGTACGGCAATCTGGTCATCATCCGCCACGACAACGGGCTGGAGACCTATTACGGCCATCTTTCGGAGCGCATGGTCGAGCCGAACCAGTGGGTCGAAGCGGGACAGATCATCGGTCTGGGCGGCTCGACGGGACGCTCGACGGGTCCGCATCTGCATTTCGAGACGCGCTATTACGGCCAGTCGTTCGACCCCGAACGGCTGATCGACTTCAAGAACGGCATCCTGAGCCGAGAAACGTTCCTGCTGAAGAAATCGTTCTTCAGCATCTATTCGAACGCGGGGCAGGACTTCGACGACGAGATCGCCAACGAGGAGCAGGACAAGAAAGAGGCCGCCGAAAAGGCCGCCATGAAGTATCACCGCATCAAGTCGGGCGATACGCTGGGCGCAATAGCCCGCAGATACGGCACGACGGTAAACAACATCTGCCGCATGAACAATATCAAATCGACCACGGTGCTGCGCATCGGCCGCTCGCTGCGGGTGAGGTAGGGCGGCGCACCGCATACGGGGCTCCCAAGCCCCGGACACGAAATAAGCCGGAGTCTCGGACTCCGGCTTATTTCGTCAAAAGACCGCGCCCCCAAGGAGCCGTCTCCCAGACCGCAGGGGTGTCTACCAGTACTTCGCAGGCTTCGAAGAGAGCTCCCGCACGAAGAATCGCAGCACGGCATCCTGCTGTCCGGGCGTCAGGGTGAGCACCGTATGCTTTCCGCGCGGCGTCGGCGTGAAATAGGTGTATCCCTGATCGTCCACGCAGATGATTCCCGGTTCGGACACCCCGAACATTTCGGGACGCAGGACATACAGCACCGACATCATGTCCCATGTAGGACGGTCGTAAGGCATCTTGCGGTAGGCTTTGTAGCCCTCGACCATCGGGTGCTTTCCGGCCCACGCAAAATCGGTTTCGATGCTGGCTCCGGGATAATTCACCGTCTTGCCCAGTTCGAGCGACACGACCGCGACGGGTACGGGACAGAGCGCGAAAAGCCGCTTGGCGTTGGGGATGTCGTTCACGATGTTGTATTCGGCGCGGGGCTTGTCGCCGAAGCTTCCGCCCAGCACCGAACAGAACTTCTCCTTGCGCTTCCCCAGTTCGATGCCGTCCAGCGGCGAATATTTGTCGCCCCGGCTCTCCAGCAGGCGGCCGAGATTGGTCGAGAAACCGACGGAGACGACCACGACCGAGCTGTCGGGACTCTCGGCCAGCAAGCGGCGGTAAAGGGTTACGGGATCGCCGTAGTCCCGGTCTCTGCGGCTGCGGGGGAAAAGTCCCGACTCGCAGACGGCGCGTGCGTAGTCGTCGCGTTTGAGCACCACGCCATCACGGACCCTCCCGACCGGAATTTCGGGATAGCCGTACCACGTATTCATCATATCTATATAGCGGGGCGAGAACTCGGTATCCTTGCTGCTGAGAATGCCGAGCAGGGTGATTTCACCCCGGTCCACCGCCTTGTAAAGCATATCGAGCGCCAGCGGATCGTCCACGTCGTTGCCCATGTCGGTATCGAAAATCACCCGCAGGGGTGCGGCGGGCGTCTGCTGCGCCCGGACCGCCGGCATACAGAGGGCGGCAAGCGCCGCCAGAATCAAAAGTTTCTTCATCGTTTCAGGTTATTCAGTTGCCTCCGGAGAGAATGATACATGCCAGACCGAGAATAAAGAAGAGGAACATGACCGCCAGCAGCCAGCCCACCGAGCGGCCCGCGCCCCGGAACTCCTTCCAGACGAAAACGCCCCAGACGGCGGCGACCATCGGCGCGCCCTGTCCCAGCGCATAGGAAATGGCGGCCCCGGCCTTACCCGCCGCAATGTAGCTGAACGCCGTACCCAGACACCAGACCGCGCCGCCCAGCATCCCGACCAAATGGGTGCGGGCCGAGCCTTTGAAATAGGCGTCGTAACCGACCGGCGTACCGACGAAGGGCCGTTTCATGACGAGCGTGTTGAAGACGAAGTTGCTCAGCAGAACGCCCACCGAGAAGATGAAGATCGCCGAATAGGGCGTCAGCATGCCGGGGGTGGGGGATTCGAAGTTGTCGAGGTCCATCGCCGCGGCCACGAAGCGGTAGAAGAACGACATCAGGACGCCGGCCAGCACCGCCAGCAGAATGCCGCAGATGATGGCCACCACCACGTTGGAGGAGGTCTCAATCAGGGCCATGGCCACGCCTACGGTGGAGATCAGGTAGCCGGTGGACAGGTCCATGCCGCCGCCCAGCATGATGAAGGTGATGCCCACGCCCAAGATGACCAGATAGGCGTTCTGGTTGAGCATGGTCAGCAGATTGGAGAAATTGAAGAACGCCCGGTTGGCCATCGCAGGACCCAGGATGCTGAACAAGATGATCAGCGCCACCAGGACCGCCAGCATCAGGT
>OJQJ01001374.1_pt1 | contig 12991 bp, 13 predicted proteins | sample 1598671 | NCBI WGS metagenome assembly OJQJ01 (sample SAMN03922499, study PRJEB24848) | human gut metagenome | isolation source: stool sample | host: Homo sapiens | place: Germany | collected 2011-11 | reverse complement strand
GAAAAGGTGAGCGAAGATGTACACTAATGCAAGTGTTACTTATTATTCGCATACAGATATAGGCTTTCTGCGGCATTATATAGAAGATGTATTTGTAATGAGTGATACACAGGATAGTGTAAGCAAGGACGGAAGCACCAGAAATGACAACTTAAAGATATACATTCCAGCAGAACAGGCTAAAGGAATTGTATTCAAAGTTAAAGATTTAGTTGTTAAGGGACTATGTGAGGTTGAATTTGACAATCAGTCAGATAAGGGAATATCAGACAGCCTGAAAGAATTAAAACGCAGTACAAGGGTGTATGAAGTATATCAGGTTACAGAGAAATTGTACGGCAGTAAGAATATGCAGCACATAGAATTGGCAGGAAGGTGATTATATGCACTTTACAATCCACGGAAATATGAATATATCCCTGAAAGACTTTGCAAGGAAAAGAAAAGGGCTTCAAAGGGGTGGACCTGTACAGAAGTTCATTGACAACGAAGTTATGAAGCAGATGTCACCAATGATGCCGAGGGCTTCAGGAACAATGATACAGAGTATGATTACAAATACAGTTATTGGTTCAGGATATGTTAATGTCAATGTTCCATATGCACGATTTACATATTATGGAAAAGTTATGATATATGAGCCGACTGGAAGCACATATGCACCAAAAGATGGGAAAAAGATAGTAACACAGACTGATTTAAAGTATCAGGAAGCGCCAACACGAGGAGCTTTTTATTTTGAGAGAATGAAAAAGGCAAAGAGAGCACAGATACTTAAAGGAGCACAGGAGATAGCCAATAAATTATGACAATATTAGAGATTACAAAGCAGATAATTAATGAATACCCGCACATAGAAGAATTTACTAATAATATCCACTATGATTTCTCAGATGATACTGAGGGCGAGGCAGGATTGTATATTGCTGGTGACAGAAAAATATCTGAGGATGTACTGGGTAATCAGATGAGGCAGAGTGATATGATTATGTACGCTACCTGTCAGGCGGCATCTGACTATGACAGATTAAATAACAGTAATTTCCTAAGCAATTTATCCTGGTATCTTGAGAATGTTGAGCAGTGTGCACACGAGGTGACTATAGGAGATGATAACAATGTTAAAAAGGGGAAGCTTGAACAGATAAGCTGTTCCAACGCAATGCTTATAGCTTATCTTACAGATGAACTTACAGGACCTGTAAGATATCAGTTACAGATAACAGCACAGTATAGAATTGATAATTAGGAGGAAAGCAAATGAATAAAGACGGAATGAACCTGCAAAGATTTGGACAGGAAGGTGTAGGCAAGTTAAAGAGAAGCCATCTTTTACATTATATTGATGCCTCATTCGGAGGCACAGATCCAGTATGGTATCTGATAGGAAAAGACGTGGAGGATATGAGTGTGGAATTAAATCCGGATACAGAAACCAAGAAAAATATCCTTGATGAAACATCTGTACAGGATAATGGCTATGAGCCAAGCATAGAAGTAGATACATACTATGCCAATACAGAGGACAGTATATATCCAAAGCTTAAGGATATTGCTATGAACAGGCTTACAGGAGATGACTGTAAAACAAAAATTCTTGAAATCATCGTTGATAAGAAAACAGGACCATTTGATGCGTGGACGGAAGATGTTGTGGTTAAGCCTACAAGCTATGGTGGAAAGACAGGTGGTGTGGCAATTCCATATACAATAAGCCTTAATGGCAACAGAAAACAGGGTACAGTAACAATGAACGATAAGACACCAACATTTGCAACAGTATAAGGAGATATAAAGTATGTCTAATATGGAAAATTTATCATTTGATGAAGGTCTTAAAAGTTATAAGATAAATGGCGACCCGAACAGAATATTAAAATTTAATCCGGGAGATGTGAATATACTTACAAGATATAAGGAAGTTGTAAACAATCTTAATGAGATAGCAAATGAGCTTCCTGATGCAAAGATTAAGCCAGATGGAACAGCAGAGGATAATGCAGAGATAGTGGGAGCACAGCTTACAGCATTTAATGAGGCACTTAAGAAACAGATAAATTATCTGTTTAATGCAGATGTGTATGATGTTTTATTTGCTGGTCAGAGTCCGTTATGCAGGGTCGGCACAGGGCGAAAGCTTCTGTGTGAAGAGATAATTGAAAAGCTTGGAAGATTAATTGGTGATGAATGTGGAGAAACTGTTGACAATGTAAATCTTCGTGTAAGTAAGTATACTGCTGAGTACGAAGGTAACAGGGGGTACCGCAGAAATAAAAATAAGCAGTATAGGAAGAATAAAAATTACAAGAAACAATTCTACGGGGTGTGATTATGAAGGGGCTTCCAACCGAACTTGAGGTTAATGAAAAAAGATATAGGATACGGTCCGATTACAGGGATATATTAAAAATAATACAGGCTTACAATGATCCAGAGCTGGAAGAAAAAGAAAAGTGCTATGTGGCATTAAAGATATTATATATAAACTTTGAAGGTATCCCAGAAAAAGATATAGAAGAGGCATACAGGAAGGCTGTATGGTTTATTGACTGTGGTGAACAATACACCGAAAAGACTGCACAGGAATTGCGCTTGATGGACTGGGAACACGATGAGTCTATTGTAATTCCGGCAATTAACCGAGTGGCTGGCAGAGAAGTAAGAACAGCCCAATATATACATTGGTGGACGTTTATCGGCTTATATATGGAAATTGGAGAGTGTGTGTTTAGCGAGGTTGTATATATAAGGCAGAAGCTGGCCAAACACGAAAGGCTGGAAAAGTATGAAAAGGTCTTCTATAGAGCTAATAAGGATATTATAGATTTGCCAGTAATAAAAGATAAGGAAGAACTTGAAGAGGAAGAGTTTATTAAAAATATGTTTGGTTAGAGGACTGTATGACAGCCCTCTATTTTTGTATGGAGGGCTTAAATGAGTGATGATGAGAGAAAGATAAGCTTTGATACTGGGATTAATCTTGATGGCTTGGAGAATGATACAAAAGAACTTAAGAGTATGGCTAACGATATAGCCAGAACAATTGAAAATATGGGAAAAGACATAGAAGATAATGTGTCTGGCATAAGTATGGAAAACATACAAAATTCTATGGAGGACCTTACAGCAGAAGCAATAAAGTCAGCTCAGGCAATGTTAAAAGTAAACCAGATGATTAATAAGCTGGACGATGTTACAGGTCCTAAAGCTATATTGGATTCTATTAAAGAATATGAGAAAGAACTTGAAAAGCTTCAGGAAAGAATGGCTGGTTATTCCCAATTTGATATAGATGGACAGTCAGATGTTTATAAGCAGGATAAGGAAAGTATAGAGGAGTTAAGAAATTCCATAAATGCTGCAAAAGATGATTTAAGAAATTATTATATGCAGCAGGAAGCAGAAAAAATAGCAATTGATAATCTGAAGCAGAAAGCAAAGGATAAGGCAGCCGCAGAGAAAACAGCGGCAAAGGAGGCAGCAGAAGCTGTAAAACAGGCAGCAAGGGATAAGGCAGCCGCAGAGAAACAGGCAGCAGAGGAAGAAAAGCAGGCACAGAAAGAGATTGCAGCCGAGCAGGAAAAATCTATAGCAAGAAAGAGAAAGCTAGGCAGTGTTTGTAAAATGCTTGGTTCTCAGATAGGAAAGGTTGCAGGGAAAGCAATTGGAATGTGTGGTGCAATGGGCAAAGCCGATAGCAGAACACAAAAGCTAAGTGGAAGCTTAAAGAAATTAGCGGGCATTGCAAAGACAGCGCTTGTATTTAATGTTATAAGAAAAGGCTTAGATGCCTTAAGAGAACAGTTTGGAACAATGCTTAAAGCTAATGCTGAATTTAGTTCCTCGCTGGCAGTTGTTAAAGGTAACCTTGCAGTAGCTTTCCAGCCAATATACGAAGCGGCTATGCCATATATTAATATGCTTATGCAGGGGCTTAAGACACTTACCAATCAGCTTGCAGTATTTACTAATACGCTTTTTGGAAAGACGATAAGCGCAAGCACACAAGCAGCTAAAGCAATGAATAAACAGGCAGCGGCGGCAAAGAAAGTGGGAAAGGAAACACAGAAAGCCGTAGCCAATATTGATGAGTTTAATATATTGTCAGATAATAGCTCATCATCTGACAGTGGAACAGCAATAAAATATGATGTAACAGAGTCTGCGGGAGCTTCTGATTTTGCCAATATGATAAAACAGGCTTGGGAAAATCAGGATTTTACTGATGTGGGTGTTCTTATAGGACAGAAAATAACTAATATGTTGCAAGGAATTAACTGGGACGAAGTGTATAGTAATGCTTCAAAAGTATCTATAAGCTTTGCAACATTTTTTAATGGTCTGGCAGATGGAATTGACTGGAATGTAATAGGTCAGACAGTTTCCGGAGGAATTAACACAGCGCTTATATTTGCAGATACATTTTTAACTAATTTTAATTTTCTGGGTTTTGGAGAGAAGATTGGAAGTGGACTTACATCAGCTATATCAACAATACAGTGGGATTTATTAGGAAGGTCTTTAGCAGATATTCTGAATGGAGCATTTGACTGGGTATATGGCTTTCTGTCCACATTTGATTGGACGCTGCTCGGTTCATCGTTAGCTTCAAGTATATCTAACTTTTTTAATACAACTAATTGGAGAGAGCTTGGAGTTGATGTATCCGCTCTTGTTATTGGGATTGTAGATATGCTTACTGAGCTGCTAAGAGATACAGACTGGCTCGGTGTTGTAAATGCTGTTTTTGATGTTATAAAGGGTATTGATTGGGGTGGAGTAATAAGATCCTTAATAGAATTAATTGTAACGGTATTTCTTACACTTCTTACATTAATATATGATGTTGGAATCAATATAGGAGAAATGCTTATAGAGGGACTTAAAGACGGAATTGTAAGCCTTATTAAAAATATAGGGCTTTGGCTTTATAACAATTTAGTTAAGCCAATCATAGATGCCGTATGCAATTTCTTTGGAATACATAGTCCTTCTACAGTATTTTCAGATATAGGACAGTTTCTTATAAAAGGACTGCTGAATGGGGTATCGGGTATGTTAGGTTCTGTAAGACAGGGCTTTAACAAGCTGGTAGATACGATAATAGCGCCATTCAGAAATCTGGGTGAAACTCTGAAAAGTATATTCAGTAATGCTTGGCAGCGTGTATTAAATATTTTCTCGGCAACAAGTTTTGCAGGAGTGGCTTCTAATATTGGTGCAACATTTAAAAATATAATTAACAGATTGATATCTGGAATAAATAATGTGGTTTCAAAGCCATTCCAGACACTTGGGAGTGCATTTGCAACACTCAGAAAAGTTAATATTTTAGGAGGTCACCCATTTGGATTCCTGCCTAATATACAAGCCCCACAGATACCATTTTTGGCAAAGGGTGCTGTTATACCAGCTAATAGTCCATTTGTGGCTGTATTAGGAGACCAGAGGAGTGGAAATAACATAGAAGCTCCAGAAAGACTTATAAGACAGATTATGAGAGATGAACTTGCAGGGCTGACAGATAGACAGAGAACAGAGGTAGTTGTATCTCTAAAGGGAGAGATGGCTAAGTTCTTCCAGGCATTTGTAGAGGAATACAAAAAAGAGCGAGATAAGACTGGCAAAGATCCTATTTTAGGAATATAAGGAGATATTTATGGCGAAGTTCAGACCTATTTTAATATTGGCAGGGGTAGAGTTACCCCTGCCTGATTCATATTCACAGACTATTGCAGATTTGAGCAGTACACAGACAGGAAGGACACTGGATGGAAGGGCACACAAAGATGTTATAGCAGTTAAAGATACTATCCCACTCAAGTGGAGCAGACTTGAGTGGGAAAAGGCGGCAGAAATAGCAAATGCAGTTGACGGCATAGAATATGCGGTGATGCAGTATATGGATGTAAGAAATCCATATGAGATGACAAAGACAGAAGTGTATGTCGGAGACAGGAAAGCTGAGTTCGTGGAAGCTGGTACAGACGGAAAGGTTTATTGGAGTTTAGAGTTCAGCAGAATAGAGGTATAAGTATGTTAAATGTAGAAAGAAATGGAAGAGACAGTGCAAAAGTTGAAATACATCTTGTTGATGGACAGCTCATATATGCAGATGAAAAAAGAGTGATGAGTGATGGCATAAAAATTGAAGATACATCAAGTGAAAGCAGCAATTTCAGTATTGGCTTTGTAAGCTGTAAAGTTCTTACATTACAGCTTATGAATTATGATCAGAATTATAATTTGAATAATTGCACCGGTGCAACAGTTATTCCATACATAATAAATGGTGGAAAAGAGTATAAAAAGGGGCAATATAAAGTTTATTCAAGTAAATACGATAATGGATTGCTTAATTTAACCTGTTATGACAATGTGAGAGAGCTTGATAAAAGCATAGATGCAAGTAAATTTACTTTGCCTTGTACATATGCACAGGCATTAAAAACAGCAGTGGAAAGCTGTGGACTTACATTGGCAAATACTAAATTTACTAATTATGATTTAATGCTTACGGAACTGGATAACAGCATATCTACATACAGGCAGTTAGCTGGATATATAATGCAATGTGCCGGCAGTGTGCTTAAGGCTAATACCGAAGGCATTATAACAATAAATGATTATAAAAAGGTGTTCAAAAGCGGAGATAATCTTGATGGCGGTAATTTAACAAATTATAACTCTGGGGATACAGCAGACGGTGGTAATTTTACTGATTATAACTCCGGAGATACTTTTGATGGTGGAGCTTTTGGAGACAGAAAAGATATAGAGTTTAAGTATGATATATCAGATTTAACAGCCGCTACAGAAGATACAATAATTACAGGAGTGGCCGCAACAATAAATGATGTAAGTTATATTGTGGGTACAGAAGGCTATATATTAGAGATTTCTAACAATCCTCTGATAAATGAAGATAATGTAAATAAAATACTGACAGCTTTAAATAATAAATATAAAGATATGAGGTTCAGGCAGTTAAGCGGAAAAGTCAGGTCGGATTTCAGACTGGAATCTATGGACCCATTATGTGTTGAAGACTATAAAGGGAATGCTTATGATTGCTACCTGACAAGGCTGACATATACAATTGGTGATTATACAGATATTAGCTGTGATTGTCAGACAAAGGAGGAGACTGAAATGTCAGGCAATTCTACAGTTACAAAGATATTAAAGATGGCGGATTCCAGCGCAGATAAGAAAGTTGAGAAAGAGAAGAATACAAGGGAGAAGGCACTTGCAGAGCTGACAGAGAAACTTAATAAAAATACAGGTTTATATTTTACAGCACAGGAAGCAGAGGGAGGAGGATATATATATTATACACACGATAAAAAGACACTTGCAGAAAGTACATTTATAACAAAGTGGACAGCAGAAGCAATTGGAATAAGTATGGATGGAGGAAAGACATATCCATATGGATTTACTGTTACTGCAAAAGTAATTATGGATATAATTGCTGCTAATAAAATATCTGCAACGTATATAGATGGAGGAATATTAAGACTTGGAGGACAGGATAATATACACGGTACAATAAAATTATTAAATGCACAAGGAGAGCAGATAGGTACTTGGGGAGAAAATGGGGTAGATGCACAAAAAGGTTATATTGGTGGCTGGAGAATAGAAGATGGAATGTTAAAAAGAACCACAGAAGCATATATTCCACCAAATAAGAAAGTTTTAGATACATTGTCATATGTAATTAGAGCAGATGCAGCAAATACATTAGATAAAAATCTGTACGATTTTAATGGCAATGGTCAAATAGATATGTATGATTTTGTATATGTTAAAAGGGTGCTTAATGGACTGACGGAATTTAATAAAAACACCTGTGCTATTGCTAAGACAAGTACAGTTACAATAACTATAAATCCATACAGCACTAAAGAGATGATTTCAGTGTATGGAATTGACATGTGGGGGCAGGAAAGAAAAACAATAATGGGAATACAGGATTTACGGATAGATAAGGTAAAAACTGACAGTGTAGAAGCTGGAGAGTTTAAGCTCAATAAAGATTATGAAAATTCTGATACAGGTGGAATTAATAATGTAATGTTATTCGGAGAGAATAGTAAATCTTATATAGGAAGCCAGAATGGTACAGCAATTCTAGGAAATTCAGAAGGATATGAATTGAGATTGCAGACAGATGGCAATTTAGTTTTGTATAACACAAGTGGCGTAGCAGTATGGAATTCAGGAACAGCAAGAGGATAAGTGAAAGGAGAACGATATGGGAATATATGTAAGAAGAGGAATGGAAGCAGATTTTGACCCTGAGAAGATGAAACCGGGTGAATGGGCGGTAAGTATTAATAGTGACAGAAAGAAGCAGAAAATATGGATGTGCTTTGCACCAGGTGTTGTAAAGAGAATGGGAACATATGAAGACTTTGCAGACCAGATAGAAGAAGCAACAGATGAGATAAAGCAGAAGTACATAACAGTTTTTAATGAAATTTTAAAACAGATAGAAGATGATAAAAATGTTGCAGATGAGGAATATAAATACATTGTGTCATTTAAGAAAGCTTTGGACGATACTTACATACCTCAGATGACATCTTATGCCAGTGCGGCGGCTAACAGTGCAAAGGCAGCGGCAACCTCAGAGACAAACGCAAACACCTACAAGACCAATGCGGCTTCTAGTGCTAATACAGCGGAAACTGCAAGGACAGCGGCAGAAACTTATAAAAATAATGCACAGACATATATGAATAATGCCAAGAGTTATATGGATGCGGCCAAAACAGCAGCAGCTTCCATAACAGGAGCATTAAAGCCTAAAGGAACAGTTACGTTTGCTAATCTTCCGAATATAAGCAGTGTTGAAACTGGTGCGATGTATAACATCAGTACAGCATTTACATCTGTTGAAAAGTTATTTAAAGATGGCGGAAAAATACAGTACCCAGCGGGAACTAATGTGTATAAAACGGAGGATGGAATGTGGGACTGCTTAGGTGGAGAACTAAGCGACTACTTGATGAAAGCGGATATTGATACAGCGGTAGAGGAAGCAATGCCAGATTACACTACAAGTTCAAGTTTGCAGGAATTGGTATCCGGAGAGAGTGTTAAATCTGCATTGGGAAAGATAAAAACAGCGGTTAAGAATGTCATAACGATAGTTAAATTACTAGGCAGCACCGACATAAGTAAAATAGGGAATGGGACTGTGACTGGAGCGATAAGTAATCATGCTACTACAATTAATAATGTTATAAATAAGCAGGCAACGGATTTAAGGGGTGTTAATACAAAAATTGATGAAGTTACAATGACAGCTGCGGCAAATAAAAAATTGTTAGGGAGTACAAGTATAAGCGGTATAGGTAATGGAACGGTTACAGGAGCAATAAATACAATTAATAGCAGTATTGGTGTAATAAACTTAGGATTTGATGATACAAAGGCAGACTCCTGGAAAGAGTTAATGGATAAAAAAATACAAATAATAAAATCTCAGAATAAAGATGGTGTATTTCTAATTAAAGGCGGTTGGAGTGGAAGAGAATACGGAATTACTATAGGACAGAGCATAAGTGGAGATGTTTTAGTATTTGATTTTTCAACAGATGCCATTTATGTAGGTATAAAGATGGGTACTTGGACATATGCAAACTATAGAATTTATAACCCGTCCGCTTATTAATATTATTTTGAATTCTAGACATAGCTACATAAGTAGTTATGTCTATTAATTATACACTTTTTGCACTGTATTATAGTGCTTTATAAAACATAAAATCAGGGAGAAAAAACAATGAAAATGATTAGAGCACCTAATGTTAAAGTGAATATTAATTAAAGAGTATATAAAATTCTAGGAGGAAAGAAAAAAATGACAACTTTAAAATATATGTATGCGGAAGCTGCACACGACAAATTGATACAGCTTGTTATAATAGCAATAATAGCAGATACAGTCTTTGGTATGTTAAGAGCAATTAAAGATCACGATTTTAATAGCTGTTTTGGAATTAACGGAGCAATCCGAAAATGCGCAATGATTTTATCTATAATATTGCTTGTTATTGTCGATTATATAACACAATTTAATTTAATAGGTTTCTTGCCTGAGGAAGTAAGACGATATATTGGAGAAAGTATTGGTATCTCCGGATTTTTTGAAATTTTATACCTAACCTATGAAGTTGTTAGTATATTAAAAAATTTGGTTCTATGCGGACTGCCTGTTAAAAAAGTATGGCTGTATGTAAAGATGTTTTTAAGCAAATATACAGATGAGTTACCAGACGATGATGAGCTTGCAGATATGGCCGGTAAAGCAGAATTAAGCAATGAAAAATATATTAGTTAGTAAGCACACGTAGTTGATTATGTGTGCTATTTTTATGCGCACATAGCGGAAATATATAAAAGAAAGTGAGAAATAAGACTATGAAAAGAGGAATAGACATAAGCAGACATCAGGGAAATATTGATTTTGATTATATTAAGGAGAATTTTGATTTTGTTATAATTCGTTGTGCCTATGGCAGCGACTTAAGCAAGGATGACAGCGAGTGCGGACAGTGTGATTCTATGGCACAGACATATATAGATGAATGTGAGAAGAGAGGTATTCCGTATGGACTTTATCTATATCAGTATGCTGGCAATAATGATGAATCATTAAGTGAAGCTGCACACATACGAGAATGGTATAACAAGTGCAATCCAGTTATGGGATTGTACCTTGATATCGAGGATGCAGACGGATACAAGGCTGAAAATGGCATTGATTACCATTATACACAGGAACTTGCACTTGTATGGCTTGATGCATTATCAGACATAACTGCAAAGGGTATATATGCAAGCCACAGTTGGTTAAATGATTATATGAACGTAGATGAACTTATAGAGCACGGTGCTCTTATCTGGGAAGCTCATTGGAATGATGATGGTGAGATCTGTGAAGATAAATTTGCTATGTCGCAGGAGTCTAGTGACTATTATTTAAACGATGGGACAAGAGTAGATTATGACATTATGCATAATGAAATCTTTGATGCACTTACAAAGGCAAATGAATATGATCATAGAAATGATGATATTGATGATAATACTGATGAAGACAATAATGTCGGCACTGATGAGACAGATACAGAGCAGTTACAGCATCAGATAGGGGACTATGTTGAGTATAATGCAATATATGCTTCATCAACATCAGAATCCGGACTTACACCATCAGAGGGATTTAATAGTGGAATAATTACAAGGATTATTCCTTGGGCGGTCAATCCTTACTTAATAAATAATGGAACAGGTTGGGTCAACGATTGCTGTATTATATCAAGCGGCAATTCTAATGATGAAGGCTGCGATAATGTAGATATAAAAGTTGGTGATAAAGTAAGAGTTATTCTTAATGTCGATTATGACACTGACCGAGCATTTAACCTTTACTATGATGAATATGATGTTATTCAGATTAATGGTGATCGTGCAGTAATTGGTATTGGCAATACAGTAACAAGTGCAATAGATGTACATAATATCGAAAGAATATAATGCTATTGTATATTTAAAAACACTATGATAATATACCTATATAAATAAGAAGGGAAACTGTATACCTTATTGAAGTATGGTCCACCATATTGACTGATTATCATAGCCGCCAGAGTAGGGTTCGTCTGTTTTATTTTAATAGGGTATTCAAGTCGCTTTTCATAATTCCACATATCAGCAGCCCTCCATTTCCCAAGGCATTGGAGTTGCTACCCACATCCAGTAATTGTCGTTGGAAATGTGTAATTTATCGAGAGGTCCATAATAATCTGCGTACTGTGTCATATAATCGCAGTATTTATCTTTAATCTGTGCATAATATTCAATTGCTTCAAGGTCATCGGGGTGAGTATCAAGGTAGAGATTGACTTCTGTTAGTACAAATCCCAGTTCATAAATATTCTGCATAAGCCCACGTTTGTCGGCTGTTAAAGCACAGCTGGACTGTCTGGTTGGAGTGAGGGCACTGTTGGAATTGCCGCTGTTGCACAGATTGTTATTGTAATTGCGGTTGTTATTACAGCTATTATTAGAATAGCCATTATTGCAATTCTGCTGGCAATTGCAGGAAGACCTCTGGTTCATAGATGGCTGGTTAGTCATATTATTCATACTCTGCCTCCTGCAAAAGGTTTGGATAATACAGGAAATAAAGTTCCACATTTAAGGGCTTTGCAAGGGTCATACAAATCTCCCCATTTCTGCCACGGTACATAACACATAGCAATCGCCCACGTATTCTGCGTTCTCATAATCGAAAAAACTCCATATATTAAACTTATTAGTATTATATGTGGAAAATGACTTGATGCTACTATATGTAATTATATTGAATTTGACATATGATATGAGATTAAATATAATATTTGTATAACCTAACGGTAACAAAAGTGATAATAGAGTTGGATATAATAGAATTCGGCTAATTGTAGATTGATAGAGATACATTAATTGTATGCGGCTATGCTATAAGAGTAATTTCTACTGATTGTAGATTAAAGAGGTTAGGTTGTTAAATAACACGAAAGTGTTATTTTTTTAATTTACAAATAAAATAACTTAACACCTCTTTACAAAAAATACGAAAGGCGTTATTATAAAAATATAAATGGCACTATTGTAATAATCAGAAATAATATATTTTTAAGCAATTATATATTCATTAATATTTATTAAGAAATCAGAGGAGGTACATCAATGAACAAAGCGGCAGACAATTATACAGGTGGTAATTACGATGAATTTATAGCGTTATCCAAAGTACAGAAGACTTTAAGAAATGAACTAAAGCCAACTTCATTTACAGCAGAACATATCAAGCAGAGGGGAATTATCTCAGAGGATGAATATAGAGCACAACAGAGTCTGGAGTTAAAGAAGATAGCTGATGAATATTATAGGAATTATATTACACACAAGTTAAATGACATCAATAATC
>OJQJ01001371.1_pt1 | contig 13001 bp, 9 predicted proteins | sample 1598671 | NCBI WGS metagenome assembly OJQJ01 (sample SAMN03922499, study PRJEB24848) | human gut metagenome | isolation source: stool sample | host: Homo sapiens | place: Germany | collected 2011-11 | reverse complement strand
ATCTAATGGGAGCCGATGCCAGTGCCACCATTATAGCCAATTCGGATGGTACTATCAATCTGGTATATAAATCTGGGTCCGGAGATTTCATACTGAATAATCTGAAAGTTTCTTCTAAATCTTTCAAAGGTGAAGGTGAAGTTGCTTTGGCCATGGGTGGAAACACTCCGGGTAACTACGAATATACACTGGAAGGTAGTGTCAGCGATGCAAAGGTATTAACTCTCAAAGCGAATGTTCCCGTACCGATGGGCGGTATCGACATCGAATTCATTCAAGCAGAAACTCCGATTGCTTATTATGTAGCTTCTACCTATCAGTACAATACTAATCTTTCCATCAGTGTTATGGGAAGTTCATACGGTTCTACCGAAAATTGCAAAGCAATTGTTAAACGTGCTTCAGAAACTACAGTAAATATCACCCTGAACGGATTTGGCAATTTAACCGGAGGAGGAAGTAATATGAGTCTGGGAGATTTCACGATTAACGGAGTAAACGTTGAAAAAACAACTAGCGGCTACACACTAAGTTTAGGTGAATTCGAATCTGAGGCAGAATCTTCAACCGGCACTCCTACCCCAATTACAGGTGTAAGCCTGGAAGGTACAGTTGCAACAGACGGTACCGCTGAAATCACTGTAGCTTTCAAACCGGGAAGTATGCCTATGCCAATCACGGCAGTTTTCACCGGAAGCAGCAAAAGTAGTGCACAATAACTAATTTGAAAGAAGATATGAGAAGAAGTAGTCACACTATTTTCAAAAATATCATGATACTGGGAGCGACGATGTCGCTCTCAGCTTGTAATGGAATGTTTGAAGGGATTTATGATGATCCCATCGAAAGTGAGATGGAAATTAAAGAAAGTAGCTTTTCACAAATCAATACTACCGAGTACACCAACTGGGTATATATCGATTTATCCGAACGCAAAGCAACAACTGTAGAAATCGGAGAGGAACATAAAAGTGAGATACCGGCAGAATGGGATCTCGCCATCCACCGTTACGATATCAAAACAAACGAAGGTGCAGCCTATCAGACGACCTATACTAATATTGATGAGCTGAAAGCAAGTGGAAAACTTCCTGCTGAAGAAAATTTTATAAAAGATGAATGGACAACTGATAAAATAGCAATCGATATGTCCGGCATGATGGAAGGAAACATTAAATATACAGAAGATTATCGCAATGAGATCTTATCCGGCTGGTTGAATGTAGATACTTCAAGTATGCCCCCTATTTATACGATGTCCAATCAAGTTTATCTGATACGGCTGAAGGATAACACCTATGCAGCAATTCGTTTTACCAACTATACCAATGCCAGAGGCATAAAAGGATATATCGACTTCGATTTTCTATATCCGCTTGATTTCGAAGAAAACAACTAAGAAACCAATTACAAAGAATGAAACCTACATATATAGTATCCATCTTACTATTCTCCTTTATAGCAACCTGTTCCACATTCGCACAACAATCAACAGAACATATCAGCGGACGTGTCACTGATACAAACGGAGAACCTCTCCCAGGTGCTACCATCTCCATAAAAGGAGAAAAAACAGGAGCTGTCACTACTGCTGACGGAACATATACATTACAACTCCCCGGAATCGGTTCATATATCATCACAGCATCCTACATAGGTTATCAAACAGAAGAAAAAAGAATAACTACCGAAAAGGAAAAGAAAGTGAATTTTCGTTTATCCGAAGATCAGTTCGACCTCGGAACGGTCGTTGTAACCGGTACCCGTACTCCCAAATTGCTGAAAGATGCTCCCATCATCACTCGGGTAATCACCTCGGAGGATATTAAGAAAGTAAATGCCAATAACGTTGCCGATCTGCTAAAGACAGAATTGCCCGGTATCGAATTTACCTTTTCCATGGATCAGCAAACCGCCATCAACATGCAAGGTTTTGGGGGTAACTCCGTGCTGTTTCTGGTAGATGGCGAACGGTTAGCAGGAGAAACACTTAATAATGTAGACTATGAGCGTCTGAATCTCGACAATGTCGAGCGCATAGAGATAGTAAAGGGAGCAGCATCTACCCTTTACGGTTCCAGCGCTATCGGAGGAGTGATTAATATCATTACCCGCGAATCGGATGATCCATGGAACCTCAATCTCAATTCGCGCTTCTCCGAACACAATGACCAGCGATATGGCGGCACTGTGGGATTCAATGCTGGCAAATTCAACAGCCTGACCAACGTACAATATAACAATGTCGACACTTATGCCGTAGACAACCCGGGAGACTTCTCTACAGTGTTTGGAAGCCGGGTATGGAACTTTAAAGAACGTCTAATCTATCATCCGCTTGAAACACTCAAACTGACAGGAAGAGCGGGATATTATTTCCGTGAACGTAATAAGCCGGGAGATACCCAAGACAGATATCGGGGATTCAGTGGCGGAATGAAAGCTAACTATACTTTCAATATTATGAGTAATCTTGAAGTTGGTTATACCTTTGACCAGTATGACAAAAGCGACTATCAGTCACTTTATAAAAATGATGTACGTGATTACAGCAACGTGCAACACAATGTACATGCACTCTACAATTATACCTTTAATGGAAAGCATACGCTAACTGTCGGCGCCGATTATCTGCGCGATTATCTGATGTCTTACCAGTTTACTGATAACGCGGACCATACTATGCATACAGCAGACGCATTCGGACAGTTCGACTGGAATCCGACAGAAAGGCTGAACGTAATAGCCGGATTGCGGTTCGACTATTTCTCTGATTCGAATGTACGTCATTTGTCTCCACATCTGGGAATGATGTACAAGATAGGCAACTGTTCATTAAGAGGATCTTATTCGCAAGGATTCCGCTCCCCTACTCTAAAGGAGATGTATATGGTATTCAATATGGCAAATATGATGATGATCTATGGTAATCCGGATTTGAAATCGGAAACGAGTCACAATTTCTCCGTATCTGCCGAATATACCAAGAACCGTTATAACTTTTCTGTGACAGGCTATTATAATCTGGTGCATAATCGTATCAATACCGTTTACAGTGAAGACCCCAAGGGACAAATATATACCAATACCGACAAAATGGATATTGCAGGAATTGATGCCAACATCTCCGCAAAATATCCTTGCGGACTCGGCTATCGTCTGTCATACACTTATATTCATGAGTTCATGCACGACGGACAAAAAAAGTTCACAGATACACGCCCTCACACAGCAACTGTAAGAATTGACTGGAGCAAAACGCTGAATAAAGTCGATTTCAACTATTCACTCAACGGACGCGTGCTGTCGAAAGTGAAAACCAACATATACAACGATAGTTTCAATAATCCGGCTGCCGGAAGTCAGGCAGTAGAGTATCCGGGATATATGATATGGGATCTTACCTTCTCGTTGGGAATCATCAAAGGAGTAAATATGAATCTGGCTGTAAACAACCTGTTCGATTATGTGCCTGATTACTATTATTTCAACTCACCTACCACAACGGGCACCAATCTTACGTTGGGACTTTCGCTGGATATAGACAGGATCTTCAAGAAATAAACAGCAGCAATAGAACTACATACAAAGCTAAAAATAAGAGAAATGAAAAAGAAAAGTAAAATCATTTTAGGTGGATGCATCGTCGTAGCAGCCTTGACAGGGCTATCCGTATGGAATACCTGGTTCAGCGCTACAAAGATTGCTTTCGTCAACTTCCAGACGATACAGCAGGGAAGTATTTCGAAAGCCAACGACAATTCATTCATTAAACTTAGTGAAGTGTCTCTTGACAATCTCGATCGTCTGGCCAATTATGACATGGTATTCATCAATGGCATGGGACTGCGTATTGTCGAAGAGCAGCGTCAACAAATACAGCAGGCAGCGGATAAAGGTATCCCTGTATACACTTCCATGGCTACCAACCCGGCCAACAATATCTGCAACCTCGACAGTATACAGCAGAATCTCATACGCGGCTATCTAAGCAACGGTGGAAAAACCAACTACCGCAACATGCTGAACTATATCCGTAAAGCCATCGACAGAAAGGCTTCTGCCGTACCCGAAGTGGAAGATCCGGTAGAAAGGCCTAGCGACATGCTTTATCATGCCGGAATCAGTAACCCGGATGATGAACTCGAATTCCTCACTGTTACCGATTATGAGAAATTCACGCGTGATAACAACCTTTATAAAGAAAAAGCACGAAAAATCATGATTACCGGACAAATGGCAGATGCCACCGATCTGATCAAAGCGCTCGAAAATGCAGGATACAATGTGTATCCCGTTCAATCCATGACAAGATTTATGTCATTCATTGATGAAGTGCAGCCCGATGCTGTTATTAACATGGCACACGGACGCATGGGAGATAAAATGGTAGATTATCTGAAAGCTAAGAATATCCTTTTGTTCGCTCCGCTCACAATCAACAGTCTTGTGGATGAATGGGAAAATGATCCGATGGGTATGTCGGGAGGGTTCATGTCGCAAAGTATCGTGACACCGGAGATAGACGGAGCTATTCGTCCTTTCGCCCTTTTTGCACAGTATGAAGATAAAGAAGGATTGCGTCATTCATATGCAGTTCCCGAACGTCTGAAGACTTTTGTATCTACGATAGATAACTATCTGAATCTGAAAACGAAACCAAATTTTGAAAAGAAAGTAGCAATCTACTACTACAAAGGTCCCGGTCAAAACGCATTGACAGCTGCCGGAATGGAAGTAGTACCTTCCCTTTATAATCTTCTGCTTCGGATGAAACAGGAAGGATATAATATATCCGGCCTCCCTGCCAATGCACAGGAACTGGGAAAAATGATACAAGCTCAGGGAGCAGTATTCAATGCTTATGCAGAAGGAGCTTTCAACGAGTTCATGCAAAACGGACACCCCGAACTGATAACAAAAGAACAGTATGAAGGTTGGGTGAAAGAATCACTTCGTCCCGAAAAGTATCAGGAAGTAGTAGATGCTTTCGGTGAATTTCCCGGCAATTATATGGCGACTCCCGATGGTAAACTGGGTATCGCCCGTTTACAATTCGGCAATGTTGTGCTTTTGCCACAAAATGCTGCCGGAAGCGGTGACAATTCTTTCCAAGTGGTACATGGTACCAACATGGCTCCGCCACACACCTATATTGCTTCCTATTTATGGATGCAGCACGGTTTCAAGGCCGATGCACTTATCCACTTCGGTACACACGGCAGTCTGGAATTTACTCCAAGAAAGCAAGTTGCCTTATGCAGCAATGACTGGCCGGACCGTCTGGTAGGGGCTGTTCCTCATTACTATATCTACTCCATTGGGAACGTCGGAGAAGGCATGATGGCCAAACGCCGTTCTTATACTACATTGCAGTCATACCTCACTCCTCCTTTTCTGGAAAGCAGCGTGCGGGGCATCTACCGGGAATTAATGGAAAAGATCAAAATCTATAATAATTCTCAAAAGGAAAACAAAGACCAGGAAGCACTGGCTGTGAAAATCCTGACTGTGAAGATGGGTATTCACCGTGATTTAGGACTGGACAGTATTGCCAACAAACCATATACAGAAGATGAAATCGTCCGTGTAGAAAACTTTGCCGAAGAGTTGGCTACAGAGAAAATCACAGGACAACTGTACACTATGGGGATTCCTTACGAACCGGAAAGAATTACTTCTTCTGTTTACGCAATGGCTACAGAACCAATTGCTTATAGCCTTTTTGCCCTTGACAAGCAACGTGGAAAAGCGACAGAAGCTGCCGGAAAGCATCGGAGTGTCTTTACACAACAATACCTCACTCCTGCCCGCCTTCTGGTAGAAAGACTGATGGCTAATCCTTCACTGGCGAACGATGAACTGATTTGTCGTACAGCCGGAATCACTCCGCAGGAACTAGCAAAGGCAAGACAGATAGAAGCAGAGCGTAATGCCCCCAAAGGCATGATGGCAATGATGATGGCTGCCGCAGCCCAGAAGGATCAGGCAGATAAAACAAAATCAGGCAATGGTCATCCCACTTCGGCAAAAACAGAAACAAACCCTCATGGCAAAATGCCCGAAAGCATGAAAGAGGCCATGAAAAAAATGGGAGCTAACATGGACCCGGAAAAAGCAATGGAAATGGCTAAATCTATGGGAGCCAGCCCGGAAGCATTGAAGAAGATGGAAGCCGGCATGAAAGCCAATAAAGAGCAAAGCAAAACTGCAAATACTCCGGGCAAACCGGAAAAAACGGAAAATGCCGAAAAACCACAGGGGATGTCAGCTATGATGGCTGCTATGGGAAAAGCTCCGAAAGAATACAGCAAAGAAGAAGTAGAATTCGCACTTGCAGTAACCGAAGTAGAACGTACAATCAAGAATATAGCTAACTATAAAAATGCACTGCTGACAAGCCCTGAAGAGGAACTTAGCAGTCTGATGAATGCATTAAAAGGTGGATACACGGCCCCTACTCCCGGTGGTGACCCGATCGCTAATCCGAACACGCTGCCTACCGGACGCAATATGTATGCTATCAATGCCGAAGCAACTCCGACAGAGTCTGCGTGGGAAAAAGGGATTGCTTTAGCCAAACAGACGATCGAGACATACAAGCAACGTCACAACGACTCCATACCACGCAAAGTCAGCTACACACTCTGGTCATCCGAGTTTATTGAAACCGGCGGAGCAACCATCGCACAAGTACTTTATATGTTAGGAGTTGAACCTGTCCGTGACGCTTTCGGTCGTGTCAGTGATTTAAAACTGATTCCTTCTGCCGAGTTAGGACGCCCACGTATTGACGTAGTGGTCCAGACTTCCGGACAGCTCCGTGATCTTGCCGCCTCCCGCCTCTTCCTTGTCAATCGTGCAGTAGAGATGGCTGCCACGGCCAAAGACGACCAATATGAGAATCAGGTTGCCGCCAGCGTAATAGAAGCCGAACGGGTACTGACCGAAAAAGGACTAAGCCCGAAAGATGCCCGCGAAATTTCAACGTTCCGGGTATTCGGAGGAACCAACGGCATGTATGGAACAGGTATTCAGGAAATGGTGGAATCCGGCGACCGTTGGGAGAATGAATCGGAAATCGCAGATACTTATCTCAACAATATGGGAGCCTATTACGGCAGTGAAAAGAATTGGGAAGTATTCCAGAAGTTCGCTTTCGAAGCCGCACTGACCCGAACGGATGTTGTAGTACAGCCACGACAAAGCAATACTTGGGGAGCTTTAAGCCTCGACCATGTATACGAATTTATGGGAGGTATGAATCTTGCCGTACGCAATGTGACCGGCAAAGATCCGGATGCCTATCTCAGTGATTATCGCAATCGGAACCACATGAAGATGCAAGAACTGAAAGAAGCTGTCGGCGTAGAAAGCCGTACCACTATTCTGAATCCGACTTACATCAAAGAGAAAATGAAAGGTGGAGCCTCTTCCGCAAGTGAATTTGCAGAAGTTATCACAAACACCTATGGATGGAATGTGATGAAACCAGCCGCAATCGACAAAGAACTCTGGGATAATATATATAATGTATATGTGAAGGATGAACTGAACTTGGGAGTCAAACAATATTTCGAGCAACAGAATCCTGCAGCTCTGGAAGAGATGACTGCTGTAATGCTTGAAAGCGCCCGCAAAGGGTTGTGGAAAGCAAGTGAAGAACAGGTTACAGAGTTAAGTAAACTTCATACGGAAATCGTCAATACTTACCGTCCGTCGTGTTCCGGATTTGTTTGTGACAATTCCAAACTCCGTGACTTCATTGCATCTAAAGCTGACGCACAAACCGCTACACAGTATAAAGAGAATATCTCTAAAATCCGTGAAGCAAAAGCCAGCGGAAACAATAAGGGAGTGGTCATGAAAAAAGAAGAAATAAATCAGACAGCCGAAAAGCAAACAAATACATTGAGCAATGTAGCTGTAGGCATCGCTGTTATAATCGTTATTCTTGCTCTGATACTCTTTGTACGCAAGCGTCGCAAAAACAGTCAGATGTAAGTCCTGAGCGGTGAATTATCAATCATAAATTGTAAATCGTAAAATCGTATAATGGATACAGTTGTTCTTGTACTTATGCTTCTTACAGCATTCAACTTTCTGTTGAAGCAAACGTTCTGGAAATTGATAGCGGTCTGCATTATCGCCGCTATCTGCGCTGTCTTCACCGGATTAATGTGGCCATATGCTATCGAGCAATCGAAAACTCAGATAGCAAACTGGCTGAGCAATCAGCCTTTGATGCTGGATACTTCCGTGCTTCTCAGTGTGGAAGTCTGCATACAAATGGCTTATGCCATGCTTGCCGTCCACGTGGCCAATGACTATCCGGTCAAACCGCGCATGATACTCATGTACCGTTTCCTCCGCTGGTTTCCGGGATTATTGATTTTTCCCGTTCTATTCAGCGGTCTGGTATATCTCATCTTTGCTTTTCCCGGCACTTCATTCCAGACGATAGCCTGGAGTTATGCAGCCTTTATTCTGGCAGCTATTCCTTGTGGCAGATTTATACTCCTCCATTTACTGCCGGAGAAAGAGCTACGCCTCGAACTATTTTTCCTGACCAATGCCTTGGTAGCCGTTCTGGGAATTGTTGCCACAGTCAACGGAAAGACTTCCGCAGCAGGTGTCAGTGAAATAGACTGGAAAGCATTGGCAGGCGTCATAATCATTGCATTGGCTGGTGGAATTCTCGGTCTTCTCTGGTGGAACATCCGAAATAGAAATAAAGAAAAAAGTGTGAAACAATAAAAGAATAAATAACGCATTAAATTATCAATAACAATGAATCTTATATCAGACATTTTATACTGGATCTCAACAGGCCTACTTGTTCCTGTGATCGTTTTATTAATCATCCTCTTTTGCCGTGCAATCATACTTGCCGGTAGTTTCTATGGTCAATATCTGTCTATCCGTAAAACAGAGGCTCTGCTCCGTAACGAACTGAACAAACTGACTCCGGATACCGTCGGAGAACTTGGCTCCAATCTTCCGGAAAACTCCAGATCCCTTGTCATTATGTATATGCGCCAAGTATTGGATGCGCGTGATACTCCGGCACAGGTACAACGCTTATTAGCTAATTTTGAAATTGCAGCAGACAAAGATTTAGCCATCTCTAAAACTCTGACTAAACTGGGCCCTATCTTAGGGTTGATGGGAACGCTGATCCCAATGGGCCCTGCCCTTGCAGGACTGGCCAGTGGTGATATTGCTTCCATGGCTTACAACATGCAGATTGCTTTCGCCACCACTGTAGTCGGACTGGTAGCAGGTGCCGTAGGTTTCCTCACACAGCAGGTGAAACAACGCTGGTACTTACAGGATATGACCAATCTTGAATTCATATCCGAACTGCTCAATGACAAACGTTCAATCAATAAAACTACAGAGAAATGAAGCATAACCTATTACGAAAAGAAGAAGACGCCGATCCTATCAGTGTAGTATCCAACCTGTTCGACATTGCGATGGTTTTTGCTGTTGCATTGATGGTAGCACTCGTCAGCCGGTATAACATGACAGAGGTCTTTTCGCAGGAAGACTATACGATGGTGAAAAATCCGGGTAAAGAGAATATGGAAATCATTACCAAAGAAGGTAATAAGATCAACCGATATACTCCATCTGAAGATCAGGATAAGAAAGAAGGAAAACGTGGAAAGAAAGTAGGTATCGCCTATGAACTGGATAATGGTGAAATCATTTATGTACCCGAATAACCGATTTAAGATTGGTTTAAAGTAAATATATACATAGTATCTTGTTATTCTGAATTTGCCGAAAGATCTCCTTTTCTTATACATAAACAGAAAGGAGACTCTTTGGCAAATTTCAAGTGACAGATCGCACAGATTTAACACACACATGATAGTACTCTTGCCAAAAGATCACAAAAAGCAATCACATTTGTATATAAAGGTAGTCCTTGCCCTCATTGTCATGATAAGCTGCTTCAATCTGTTTGTCATTACACAGCAGCGATAACCCCGAATGTACATGCCTGTTTGCCTGATGAATAATGTTGATGAAAATGAGTATATCTACAATCGCTATTTCCCTCTCATCAGCATCTTCTGTTTATTACTAATGCTTCTGCCTGTCTACATTCTCCACCGCCGGCAAACGAACAAGAGAAAAAGCTCTTAAAAATTGATTTATATCAAATCCTTTGAAAAGAATAGTCTTCTCATGCTCTATCATTTACTTTTTTAATTACCTTTGCGCTGATTTTAAAAATCCCTTTGAACTAACCCTTTAGTACTATGTTGTATTACGTATCATTTAAAAGGGTAAAAAAGATGTCTACAGAAGTATTAGTGGATACTGTATCCACAACAACAGATAGCTGCCAGATGGTAGCAACAGAAACAACACTGCAAGTAACAGCCGTCGCCAAGTCTGACAATCAGACTACCACTAATGAGGCTTACGCAGCTATACCTCCACGTCGTACTTTCAATGAACAGAAGCCGTTTGTATTTTCAATCATAGGCTTTGCCGTGGTATATATTGCAGCACTCGTTATCGGACGAATTATCAAAGTACGAATGGTTCATCATTCTTAAAAAGAACGACCGCAGCAAACAAAAAAAACAAGTCACCGAAATGATCACTCATTCCGATGACTTATCCCCTTTAAACACCTTTAAACAAAATGGAAAAATATGCCTCATTACTAACTAAACTAACTAACCCTTTGAGGCATATTTTGAAGAGGCTGACACATCAGCCTCTTGTTTTATATAGATGGCTTTCGCCGTCTAATCTTACTTGCGTGCTTCAGCGATATAGCCGAGAGCTTCCTCGCATTTTGCAGTTACATAAGCCCAGTCTTCTGCCGCTACCTTATCTTTCGGGAACAGTTTAGAGCCCATACCTACACAGAATACACCGGCTTTGATCCATGCTGTCAGGTTTTCTTTGGTAGGTTCTACCCCGCCTGTCACCATCAGCTTAGACCATGGCATCGGAGCCATTAACCCTTTTACAAAGTTAGTTCCGTAGACATCTCCAGGGAATACTTTGCAAAGGTCACAGCCTACTTCCTGCGCAAAACCAACTTCTGATACAGAGCCACAGCCCGGAGTGTAAGCCACCAGACGACGGTTACATACCTTAGCGATTTCCGGGTTGAACAACGGACCTACTACAAAGTTAGCTCCCAGTTGAAGATACATTGCAGCAGTAGCCGGATCAACGATTGAACCGATACCGATAGCCATTTCAGGACATTCTTTTGCTGCATATTTCACGATTTCAGCAAACACTTCCTGCGCAAAGTCACCACGGTTGGTGAATTCAAAAGCGCGGACACCACCGTCATAACAAGCTTTTACAACTTTCTTTGCCACTTCTGCATCTTTATGATAGAACACAGGAACCATACCTGTAGAGCCGATTTTATTCATTACGGCTATTTTATCGAATTTTGCCATCTTATTATTTACTATTTTAAATGAATTGACTATTCAAATTTTCAACTCTCTATTCTCAACTTATCTCTGTACGCGACCACTTGCGTCACCACCAGCCAAAGCTTCAACTTCTTCTATAGAAACTAAATTGAAGTCACCATTGATAGTGTGTTTCAAAGCAGATGCAGCAACAGCGAATTCAAGAGCAGCACCTTGGTTAGGCTTAGTCATCAAACCATGGATAATACCACCGGAGAAAGAATCACCACCACCTACACGGTCAATAATCGGATCGATATCATAACGTTTCGAAGTATAGAATTCTTCACCATTGTAGATCATAGCTTTCCAGCCGTTGTGAGTAGCCGAGAAAGATTCACGCAATGTAGAAACAACATATTTGAATCCGAACTCTTTCATCATCTGCTGGAAGATACCCTTGTAACCTTCAGCATCTGTATGACCTGCTTCAACGTCAGCATCCGGTTTGAAGCCCAGACAAAGTTCTGCATCTTCTTCGTTGCCGATACATACATCTACATACTGCATCAATGGTTTCATGATAGACTGAGCTTTTTCTTTAGTCCACAGTTTCTTACGGAAATTCAAGTCAACTGATACAGTCACACCGTGACGCTTCGCAGCTTCGCAAGCCAGACGAGTCAGTTCGGCAGCTTTGTCAGAAATAGCCGGAGTGATACCGGACCAGTGGAACCAGTCAGCACCTTCAAAGATTTCGTCAAAATCAAAATCAGAAATGCTTGCTGTTGCGATTGATGAGTTAGCTCTGTCATATGTAACGTTTGAAGGTCTCATTGACGCACCTGTTTCAAGGAAGTAGATACCAAGTCTGTCGCCGCCCTTAGCGATGTGCTTTGTTTCGACACCGTATTTTCTTAGTGCCGCAACTGCGCAAGCACCGATTGGGTTTTCAGGAACTTTTGTAACAAATTCAGCGTCGTGACCGTAGTTTGCAAGTGAAACTGCAACGTTTGCTTCGCCGCCGCCGTAGTTTATGTGAAACTGTGTAGCTTGAATATATTTTTGATTTCCAGGGGTTGAAAGTCTAAGCATGATTTCACCCATTGTAACAACTTTTGCCATTATATAAATCTCCTTTAATTATAAATTACTTGTTAAGTTCTGCTCTTGCAGCCTTGATATTTGCAATAAATTCTTTAGCTGTTTCGGTAATTGCGTTGTAGTCGCCTGTCTTAGCACCCTTTGTAAGTGATGAACCTGCACCTACTGCAACAACGCCTGCCTTAATCCAATCAGCAACGTTATCCTTGTCAACGCCGCCTGTAGGCATCATTTGAGCCTGAGGAAGAGGACCCTTAATATCCTTTATAATCTTAGGACCGTATAGATCTGCAGGGAATATCTTAACGATGTCAGCACCTGCCTCCATAGCTGTGATAACTTCTGTAATTGTAGCACAACCAGGCATATAAGGTACTCTGTAACGGTTACAAAGCTTAGCTGTTTCTGCATTGAAAGCAGGGCTTACGATAAAGTTTGCACCTGCCAAGATAGCCATTCTTGCTGTTTCAGGATCAAGAACAGTACCTGCAC
>OJQJ01001364.1_pt1 | contig 13074 bp, 9 predicted proteins | sample 1598671 | NCBI WGS metagenome assembly OJQJ01 (sample SAMN03922499, study PRJEB24848) | human gut metagenome | isolation source: stool sample | host: Homo sapiens | place: Germany | collected 2011-11 | reverse complement strand
CCGTTAGGATATAATAAATAAGATAGTCTTCTTTATCATGAACAAATAGGAAAATGCTGATGCAATATAAAATCCTAATAAAAATTGTACGTTTGGCAATGTAATCAAATTTTTCAACTCCTTGATAGAGCCATTCTATCTGAAGACTTGTAAATACTAACGAGAAAGAACCAATAAGCAATAATGTGCTATATTCTTGAAACCGAGATATCAAGAATATGGAAACCGACATAAGAATGAGACTTATCCCTGTCAGAACTCCAATAACAACCATTACACTACTAAAGACTTTTGAACGTTTCTCAAAATCCCCATTGCATATTGCTATTTCGCGAATACCTACAGTTGCTGCCCCCAGCAATGCAAAGAGACTGAAATATGCAACCACATTTGTCGCAAAACTTGTTTTTCCCATTAGTTCCACGCCTAAACAACGCGATACATAGGGAAATACAATTAAAGCAGCTATATAGTTGGCTAACGTAATAGATATATTATATAGAAAGTTTTTCTTTAATGATGCCATATGCATAATTGATTATATTCTCCACTCCTACTCAAACCTCTCTATGCCTTCCCCAACCAGCGAATTGCCAATCTGTACCTCTATGAAAGTAAGAGGTATTATAGCTTTAATGACATGGAAGTGTTCTACTAGGATGACAACCATATCGCCAACCTTGACTCTCTGCTCTACGCTATTGAGTACACATATGCTTTCACCCTCAACGAATGTCCCAACCTCAGAATGGTAATGGTGAATATGATAGGAGATATTCTTTCTTGAGTTGAGAGTGTTGCGCCTGTCTCCTCCTGCCCTTCTTGAACTGGAGAAGAATGATCATTGGACATTGCCTCTTCTAGTACTGGACATAGAATCTTTCCAAATCTTCGCTGCTACACATAATCTTAATATTCAAAATTCAACAATAAAGGTATATCTTTTAAGATTGAGCCTTTATTTGAGTGCTTACTCTAGAACTTTCTCCACACCATTTTATCGACGATACCGACATAGCTCTGCACAATCTTCACAACTTTGGTTGAGACATTCTCGTCTACATAATCAGGCACAGGAATACCATGCTGACCATCACGACAAAGTTCAACGGCAGTATCTACGGCTTGAAGTAATGATTTCTCGTCAATACCGGCAATGATAAAGTCACCCTTGTCAATAGCCTCTGGACGCTCAGTAGAGGTTCGAATGCAAATAGCTGGAAAGGGATGTCCCACACTGGTGAAAAAACTTGATTCTTCAGGTAATGTACCACTATCACTAACAACAGCAAAAGCATTCATCTGAAGACAATTGTAATCATGGAAGCCAAGAGGCTCATGTTGGATAACCCGTTCATCAAGTTTGAAACTACTCTCTGCAAGACGGTTACGACTACGTGGATGACAACTATAAAGAATCGGCATGTCATACTTCTCTGCCATACGGTTGATAGCATTAAAGAGCGACATGAAGTTCTTCTCGGTGTCGATATTTTCCTCACGATGAGCAGAGAGCAAAATATATTTTCCTTTCTCCAGACCCAGACGCCGATGTACATCGCTAGCTTCTATCTCTGCAAGATTGTTATGGAGTACTTCCGCCATAGGTGATCCCGTGACATAGGTACGTTCCTTAGGTAGACCACAATCGGCAAGATATCTTCGTGCATGTTCGGAGTATGCCATATTCACATCACTGATGATATCAACAATACGACGGTTGGTCTCTTCCGGAAGGCACTCGTCTTTGCAACGGTTACCTGCTTCCATATGGAAAATTGGAATATGCAGCCGCTTCGCACCAATTACACTCAAACATGAGTTTGTATCACCAAGTACAAGAACTCCGTCCGGCTTTGTCTGAGCAAAGAGTTTATATGAACAATTGATGATATTACCACAAGTAGCTCCCAAATCATCACCTACGGCATCCATATATACTTCCGGCTCTGCCAACTTCAAATCTTTAAAGAATATGCCGTTGAGGTTGTAGTCATAATTCTGACCGGTATGAGCAAGAATCACATCAAAATACTGACGACATTTAGTGATGACAGCTGCCAAACGGATAATCTCGGGACGAGTGCCGACAACGATTATCAGCTTCAATTTACCATTATCCTTGAATTTTATATCTGAATAATCGAATTTAGGTTGTTTTTCCATATTATTTTTCTACTTTATCAAAGTATGTATCCGGCTTATTAGGATTGAATATCTCATTGCAGTACATCACTGTCACCAGATCTTCCGTATCAGAAAGATTGATGATGTTATGAGTATAACCGGGAAGCATGATGACAGACTGTATTTTCTCTCCGCTCACCTCATAGTTAAGCACTTCGTCTGTTCCTTCCTTACGGAGTTGAATAAGACCATGCCCACTGACTACAATAAACTGTTCCCATTTGGTATTGTGCCAGTGTTCACCCTTGGTTACACCTGGTTTGGAGATATTAATGCTTACCTGGCCGCAATTCAAGGTATGTACAAGTTCTGTGAAACTGCCACGTTGATCTACATTCATTTTCAAGTCGAAGATCGCTTTTTCTTTTGGTAAGTAGCTCAAAAAAGTACTGTACAGACGTTTGGCAAATGAATCAGCCGGGATTTCTGGAATCATCAGTGTCTTAGGCATTTCCGCGAATTGATGTAATAAGTCAACGATTTCACCAAGCGTCACCTTATGGGTGACAGGGCAATAGCAATATCTGCCGTCAGCCTCCGGATGTACATCAAGCCCCTCGAACTCGCAATGATGTTCCTCGCCTTTCAGGGCATGAATCATTTCGTCCACAAGATCATCAATGTAAAGTAGCTCAAGTTCTACACTCGGATCGTTGACCTGTATAGGCAAGTCATTGGCAATATTATTGCAGAAAGTGGCTACGGCACTGTTATAGTTTGGACGGCACCACTTACCGTAAAGGTTCGGAAAGCGATAGACCAAAACCTTGGCTCCTGTCTCTTTGCCGTATTGTAGAAAAAGATCTTCACCCGCCTTTTTGCTACGACCATATTCACTGTTACCAAAACGACCGGTCAACGAGGCTTGCGCACTGGAGGAAAGCATGATGGGACAAGTGTTATGATATTTCTTCAAGGTGTCAAGTAGTGTACTTGCAAAACCGAAGTTACCTTTCATGAATTCATCATTGTCTTTAGGGCGGTTCACCCCGGCAAGATTGAATACGAAATCGGCCTCTTTGCACCAATTATCCAGTTGTTCCGAAGTAGAGTCAAGATCGTACTCGAATACGTCACTAATCTTCAGTTCACCATAACAACGAGCCTTACCGTCCTTGATGTTATTAAGTTGGGCACAAAGATTCTTCCCTACAAAACCTTTGGCACCGGTTACTAATATCTTCATAATTTTATTATTGTACGAAGTTGCCCTCACCACTCAACTCCTTCTTTATATAGTCCAAAGCTGCAATCTTGGCTTTGGTTTCTTCCACGTTAAGGATTCGCGTATTGTTTGAATTGAACTCTGTAAGCGTGTTACGCTCTGTCTCACCCTCTTTGAAATATTTATCGTAATTCAATCCGCGGTTATCTGCCGGTACACGATAGAAATTGCCCATATCCTCTGCTTTGGCACATTCCTCATTGGTCAGCAATGTTTCATACATTTTCTCTCCATGACGGATGCCGATAACCTTAATATCTTCTTTCTTGCCGCCAAAGAGCTCACAGACAGCTTCCGCCTGAGTCCGGATGGTACAAGCCGGAGCTTTCTGAACAAGGATGTCACCATTCTGACCATGTTCGAAAGCAAACAATACGAGATCCACCGCCTCTTCCAATGACATGATGAAGCGCGTCATTTTAGGCTCGGTCAACGTTACAGGATTACCATTGCGAATTTGCTCTATCCAGAGAGGAATGACTGAACCACGGGAACACATCACGTTGCCATAACGTGTACAACAAATCTTGGTCTTGCCGGAATAACGGCTTTTTGCCACTGCTATCTTTTCCTCAACAGCTTTGGTGATACCCATAGCATTGATTGGATAGGCAGCCTTATCCGTGGAAAGGCAGATTACGGCACCAACACCTGCCTCAATAGCAGCCGTCAATACATTGTCAGTACCGATTACATTCGTCTTGACAGCTTCCATTGGGAAAAATTCGCAACTCGGAACCTGCTTCAAGGCAGCAGCATGGAAGATATAGTCTACTCCCGGCATAGCGTTCCTACAAGACTGGAGGTTGCGTACATCACCAATAAAGAATTTTATTTTATTTGCCACATCAGGATACTTAATCTGATATTCGTGGCGCATATCGTCCTGTTTCTTCTCGTCACGTGAAAATATACGAATTTCACCGATATCGGTACGAAGGAAACGATTCAAGACTGCATTACCGAAAGAACCTGTTCCACCGGTAATCATTAGGGTTTTACCCGCAAAAATGCTCATAGTTTTACTGTTTTATTGTTTTATTTCTCCGTATTATAAAACTTTACATACCACTCTGCAAAGTTTCTTAGACCATCTCTCAAACTTGTACCCGGTTTAAAAGCAAAATCCTGTTCCAATGAAGTAGTATCAGCATAAGTTACAGGCACATCACCCGGTTGCATAGGCACAAGTTCTTTATGGGAATCAAAATCATAGTCTTTCGGAAGCACACCGGCACGGACTAATTCTTCCTGAAGAATAGTTACAAATTCAAGCAGGTTCTCTGGATGACTGTTACCGATATTATATACTTTGTATGGTGGAATCGGAAGTCCGTCTTCCCCATTCTCTTTTTCCGGAGCGTGTTGTATAACACGTACTACTCCCTCCACAATATCATCCACATAGGTAAAATCACGTTTACAATTACCAGAATTGAATATCTTGATAGTTTCGCCTTTTACAAGCTTGTCGGTAAACCCGAAATACGCCATATCCGGACGACCTGCAGGACCATAAACCGTAAAGAAACGCAAGCCTGTGGATGGAATATTATAAAGTTTTGAGTATGCGTGAGCCATCAACTCGTTACTCTTCTTTGTTGCTGCATAAAGGCTGACCGGGTTGTCAACCTTGTCATCAGTTGAATACGGAACTTTCTTGTTACTGCCATAGACTGATGATGAAGAAGCATAAACCAAGTGCTCCACCTCATAATGACGGCAGGCTTCAAGGATATTATAGAAACCGATAAGATTACTTTGGACATAGGCATCAGGATTGGTGATACTGTAACGGACACCTGCCTGGGCCGCAAAATTTACGACAACGGAAATTTTGTTTTCAGAGAAAATTCTTTCTATCGCATCCTTATCGGCAATCGAGGCACGGACAAAAGTCCAGTCACGGTCTAACGACTCTATTTCCTTGAGACGCTCATACTTGATATTGACATCGTAATAATCGGTGATGGAATCAACACCGATTACCCTGATATTTCGGAAATCATGGAAAAGGCGCATGACAAGGTTGCTACCAATAAAACCGGCAGCACCCGTTACAAGCACAGTCTTTCCGTCCAGCTCTACATTATATGACAACATGGTCAGTCCCTTCTAAAAATGTCACGTGTATAAACCTTAGCTTCCACATCTTCCAGACTGTTGTCAAAACGGTTGGCTATGATAGCCTTGCTCTGCACCTTGAATCCAGCAAGATCGTTAACAACCCTGCTGCCGAAAAATGTAGTCCCGTCCTCAAGCGTGGGTTCATAGATGATCACTTCCGCACCCTTCGCCTTGATACGTTTCATTATACCTTGAATGGCGGACTGGCGGAAATTGTCAGAGTTCGATTTCATGGTCAGGCGGTATACACCGATGACGCAAGTATGTTCCTTGGATGCGTCCCATTGTCCATTTCCCGTATAATAACCTGCCTTGCGGAGTACTGCATCAGCTATATAATCCTTACGGGTTTTGTTTGATTCCACGATTGCGGACATCATGTTCTGAGGAACATCCTGATAGTTGGCAAGGAGTTGTTTGGTATCTTTCGGCAGGCAGTAACCGCCATAACCGAATGAAGGATTATTATAATGTGTCCCAATACGGGGATCAAGGCCTACGCCCTCAATGATCGCTTTGCTATCCAATCCCTTTATTTCAGCGTATGTGTCAAGCTCATTAAAGTAGCTGACACGGAGAGCCAGATAGGTGTTGGCGAAGAGCTTGACTGCTTCCGCTTCTTTTATGCCCATAAAGAGCGTGTCGATGTTTTCTTTGACAGCCCCTTCCTGCAAAAGGGCAGCAAATGTCCTAGCTGCTTCCTGTAACATAGTGACATCCGTGACAGACCGGATCGCCTTGTTTTCTTCAGCAAACTCCGGACCGTCAATGATCTTCGGATAACCTACGATGATACGGCTCGGGTAGAGATTGTCATAAAGGGCCTTGCTTTCACGAAGGAACTCCGGTGAAAACAGCAGGTTGAACTTCTTGACTCCTTTCTGGGCATATTTTACATAAAGGTTACGGGTATATCCCACCGGAATTGTCGATTTGATGACCATTACGGCATCGGGATTCACTTCAAGCACAAGATCGATAACTTCCTCCACACGACTCGTATCGAAATAATTCTTCACAGGATCGTAGTTTGTAGGAGCGGCTATTACCACAAAGTCGGCATCAGCATAGGCTAACCTCCCGTCCAAAGTGGCAACAAGATCAAGCGGCTTTTCAGCCAGATACTTCTCGATATAATCATCCTGGATAGGGGAAACCTTGTTGTTCAGTTTCTCCACCTTTTCCGGGATTACATCCACGGCAGTTACATGATGATGTTGTGATAGCAGTGTCGCTATGCTCAGTCCCACATAGCCAGTTCCGGCTACTGCGACCCGAATCTCTTTGAAATCACGCATATTATGTTTGATTTGGTTTTATCAATAGCAGTTTATTTATCCTCCCGACTTGTATGCTTCTCTCCATAACCATAGCCATAACCATAACGCTTGCCATAGCCATAATACTTGCCGTATTTACCATAACCATAATAATAGCCGTACTTCTTTTTCTGAAGATCCAAGCCGTTAATGGCGATACAGAGGTTAGGCAGTTTGTTGTTTTCCATAAGCTCATTGATCAAAGTAAACTCTGCCTTACGGGTATAATCAGCACGGCATACGTATACCGACAAATCAGCTGTGCGACCTATCAGCAAGGTATCAGTTACCATACCCACGGGGGCCGTATCCAGAATCACATAGTCAAAATTAGCCTTCAACGTTTCGATGGCTTTTTCCAAGCCGTCACGAGCCAATAATTCCGTTGGATTGGGAGGAACTGATCCGCCCGGAAGAATAAACAGATTCTTGTTTATATCGGAAGACTGTACTAAATCCATCAGATTCTTTGTCGGATTGGTCAGAAACTGGGTAATACCATGTTCCTTTTGGGAAATATTAAAAACCTTATTCAATCCAGGCTTGCGAATATCAAGACCTACTATCACAACCTTTTTCCCTAACAAAGAAAGACTAATAGCCAAATTAGATGATACAAAAGACTTACCTTCACCACTGATGGTAGAAGTCACCAGAATCACATTCTTGCCATTTTCAAGCATAAACTGAAGATTGGTACGTACATTACGGAATGTCTCGCTCATCAAATTATTATGATTCTCAAATACAGCTATAGAACCGGACTTTTCATCCGCCAACGGGATATCGCCAATAACAGGAAGAGAAGTTAGTTTTTCAACATCAGCACGGCCCTCAATCTTGAATTTGGTCAAGCCAATCAGATAAATAATACCTACCGGAAATCCTACTCCTAATACCAAGGCGGCAAGATAGACCATCATCCTCTTAGGAGAAACCGGATTGTCGTCCGCTAACGCTTCATCAATAATCTTGGCATTATTTGCTGTAGCTGCCAAAGTGATGGCATTCTCTTCACGTTTTTGAAGTAACATCAAATAAAGACCGGCCTTAATTTCCTGCTGCCGGGCGATACTTACGAACTGGCGTTCCTGGGTCGGAGCGTCATTAATACGACGGGAATAGCGGTTCGCCTCATGGGCAAGGTCTTCTTTGGTTATCTGCAATCCTTTCAATGTAGCATCCAGCGTAGCCTGTACATTGCTCCGCATCGCACGGATACTAGTATCCAAATTTATGATCGTCGGATTATTCTCGGTTGATGTACGGAGCAAGCGCTTTCTTTCAACCAACATCTCATTATATCTGTCTATTGCACCAGCTGATGCCGCATCCTGTAATCCAATATTACTTGGCAAGACCTCATATTCATTACCTTGCATATAGCGTTGCAAATCCATCACCAAATTGATTTGAGTCTGGTTTTCCACACGTTTCTTTTCATATTCAGCATTACCGGTTAAGGCTATTTGCGCCTCACTGCTCAAATCTGTAATTCCGGCGCTACGTTTGAAGTTCTCCAAGTCTTGTTCGGTACTTCCAAGTTCCTTGGAAATAATGCCGATACGTTCGTCGATGAATTCTGCGGTTTTTTGGGCTACCTCATTCTTGTCATTATTGGCATTGATATTGTACATCTCAAGGAGTTTGTTGATGAAGTCCTTGCCACGCCGGGTATTTGAGTTCTTTAACGAAAGAACAGCTACAGAAGTAGTTTTTGATGTAGGGGCTATCGACAAAGATTTGATATATCCTTTGGCCACAGACATCGGCCGGTTTATAAAAGCTTTTATATGACGCTCCTTACTTTCCTCCTTAGCCTGATTGGTCGTCAATGTATCCTTGCTTTCAAAAAAGGCGACCGTCCCCTCATCGGTCGGAAAAACAGCAGGTAATTTATCGAATTGTTTCCGGTACTCTTTGTCTTTCACTGTTATCAACGCATCCATCCCACCATTAGGAAATAAAGTCATCTCCACTTCCATTGGTGCAGACAGTTTTTCCGCCTCCTGTGGAGTCAAGCTCACCACTACGGGCGAGGTACGGTAAAGTTCCCTATTAGGAAACTCATCTTCATCCTTATAAGTCACAAACAGTCCCAGATTATTGACCACTTCACGGGCAAGAGACTTTGATTTCAGCACCTCGATTTCATTGTCTACATTGTTCGACGAGGAAACGAAGCCGTCCAGTCCCATCTTTTCCAGTTCGGAGGACATGCTCGCACCACCGCCCTTCTTGTCATCCTTGATTAAGACTGTGGCGGTTATATCATAGACGGGAGTGGCCAAACGCAGGTAGCCCCATGCGCAGGCGATACAGATTATTATAGAAATCACAAACCAAGGCCAATGGATCAGGTAACGGAAAAGGATTTCCTGAATATTCACTTGCTCTTCCGGTTGCTCACCCCGGTCTCTTTTTTCCTCAATCATATCTATATTACTATTTGAAGATTGTTACTAATAAACTTGCCAATGATACCAAAATAGAAGTAGCGGAGAACCACAAGCTGGTACTGTTACCTATATCAGAGTTACGAGCTTTTGCTTTATTAGGAGTCACATAGACTATATCATTCTGCTGTAACCAATAATAAGGAGAAAGAATTGTTTCCGCCTTGTTTAAATCCAATGTCACAATTTCCTGTTTGCCATCAGCACCCTCACGAATCAGTTTCACATTGTCACGAACTCCCCAGACCGTCATGTCACCGGCCATGGCAAGAGCTTCCAACAAGTTGACTTTCTCATTGTTGATAGTAAATGTACCCGGACGGGCAACCTCACCTAATACAGAAATTTTATAGTTTACCATACGGACAGTAACTATCGGAGTCTCCTTTATGTAAGGTTTCAGTTTGTCTATTATCAGTTGTTCAGCTTCTCTTTTCGTCAATCCACCCACTTTCAATTCACCCAGAACAGGAAAATTGATCTTGCCTTCATTATCTACCAGATAAGGTTGTAAGACAGGCTGGGTAGTCAATTGGGTGCTGGCAGTAGCCGCATTAGCAGGAGTTGCCACCGTCAAGTTGAACGGAACTGCAAGTTCCGGACTAGTACATGAGACTACGATAGTAAGTAAGTCTTTAGGCATTATCTTGGCATCATATAAATTTTCCTGTTGATTGGTGTCCTTTACAACTCCCGCATCCTGCAAATAAGGTACTTTCTTATAGGACTGGCAGGAAGCAAACAGAAATACCGCTATCAGACAGGAAAACAAACTTCCATACAAGCTTCGTACATTCAAATGCGTGCGCAATGATTTATTCATATTAAATGATAATTTATTTATAGAATCTTTTGTTGATTATTCCCTATTTATTCTTTATCCAGTACTTCAAATCGCGGAGAATTTTTTGATTTGAACTCCGGAACTATTTTCTTCATCAACCGCACGGTATCCATGATCTTTACCGCACGCGACAACCTTTCAAACTCTGCATAAGTATCAAAAATATCAGCATATTCATACCGACGAACTTTGGCGATCATGATTTTCTTATTCTCTGTTGGGATCGTATTTTCTTTATCGCTCAACACCTCTTCATACAATTTTTCACCCGGACGTAATCCCGTAAATTCGATCTTTATGTCTTCACCCGGACGATAACCAGCCAATTCGATCATACGAGTCGCCAGATCAACAATCTTCACAGCTTTTCCCATCTCAAAGACAAAGATCTCATTACCCTCACCCATGGTAGCAGCCTCCATTACCAGACGGCAAGCTTCGGGAATGGTCATAAAGAAACGGATGATATCAGGATGAGTAACAGTGACAGGACCACCATTCTCTATCTGTTCTTTAAAACGAGGAATGACAGAACCGTTACTACCCAACACATTACCAAAACGGGTAGTGATGAATTTGGTATGACCTTTCACTTTTCCTTCACGGATAGCACATCCCAGACTTTGAACATAGATTTCAGCTAAACGCTTGGAACAGCCCATTACATTAGTAGGATTTACAGCTTTATCCGTAGACACCATAATCATCTTTTCAGCACCATATTCCACAGCCATATCAGCCACCTGACGAGAACCGGTCACATTGACAAGTACAGCCTCACAAGGATTTTCCTCCATCAAAGGCACATGTTTATAAGCAGCAGCGTGAAAAACAATTTGAGGATGATACGATTCGAATACCATACGAACACGTTCCTTCACACGCACATCACCAATCACCGGAACAAAATCTATAGTAGGATATTTTTTCTCAAACTCAAGACGGACATTATGCAAAGGTGTTTCTGCAGAGTCGAACATGATAAGTTTCTGAATTCCCATCTGCACTAATTGACGGCAAAGTTCACTACCAATACTGCCTGCCGCACCAGTCACCAACACCACTTTTCCCCTGAATTCTTCTGCAACCTGACGAAGGTTGATATTAATTTCGGCACGACCCAACAAATCCTCAATCTTAATAGGGCGTACCCACTGATGAAAGTTTCCATCAGAATCCGCCTCACTGATAGTAGGAGCTATCAATGTCTTAAGTTCATTGTTTTTACAATATTCCAGAAGGCGTTTTTCTTCCAGGCGGGTATCTTCATAACGGGCAAACAGAATCCCCTTAATTCCGCGCTTCCGCATGATATAATCAACATCCGATTCATTTTCAAAGTAATAAACGGGAAGATCTGCCAATCGGCGTCGGCTGTTATTTTTACCATATACATAAAAACCGGTTACTTTATAATGTGCACTATCCCTAAGACGTAACTTCAAGGCTACACTCTCTTCATTAGTACCATAAATAAGAATACGTGTGTTCTTTTTATTCACCCAATCCAATAAAAAATCATAGACGATTATCAATGATACACGAAAGGTCGTCAAGATCACTAAAGTCAATAAACCATCAAATAGAAGATAGGATATTTTATAATTATATGGCAATTGGGTCTCATATATAACTCCAAAAGAAATAATGACCAAACAGGCTATTTTAAATAAAACGGCACACATGATACGCCAAAGTTCACGTGCCTGTGAGAAACGAATTGTATTACGATAAGTATGGAATAATAAAGAGCCCGCAACACTTGCCACCAAAGAAACGCAAGCAAATTTACAGAGCATCCAGTCGGTCATTGGAACATGCGCCATATAATGAATTACCGCATAAGCGACCAACGAACATAATACAGAAATTGCCGTGTCAATACCTAAAATAACCCAATAACTGAAATAATTTTTGCGGACATATTGCACTATGTCCTTCAATGTTTTTTCCATTATAGTATAAATGAATAAAATAATATTTCGAAATTTGATTTATCTGATTGATTATGATCAGTACAAGGACTATGACTACGATTTCCATGTTGGTGTAGCCCAACAAAGAATCCCTTCATCTTTCGATACGTACATACATTTCTACACTATATCTTTTGTAAAGATATAATTCATAATACTTTATGGATTTTTATTTTTGAGAGAGGTCATCGATAAATATATCCACTGTTTGGTTACCGATGTCAGATAGACTGCCTGCTATTTTACAGACTTTCATTACATTTTTGCAGTAAAATCCCCATACCCCTATAAAATAGATTGATTACTCAATCACGTAAATCCCCATTTTCAGATACCGGCTCTACACACCCAGCCGGTATATCTACACATGCACACCCTAACATTGTCAATCGAACAGCAACTTTCGATTTCCCATTCACATGTACTAATTCCCCTTCCAATCCTGCCAATGGTCCCTTGATTACCCGTATTCTTTCTCCCGGAGCTAACGGCGATGTACTCATGCTGATCGTCTCATCCGAGTAGTCGAGCATAAACTTGAATCGCAACATTTGTTGGTCAGGGACAACAGCCGGAGTACTCTCCCCACGTAATACCATGTAACGGCTGATAGCAGATAAAGTCAGGACTTCTTTTTGCTCTTGCGGATCAACGTGAACAAAGATCATCATTGGAAGTAATACCCGGTCGACAACTTTACGACGGTCGCTCCATTGATGGACTTCTTGTTGAATTGGAAGAAAATTTTCGATCCCCATTTTCGTAAGCCGCTCACTTGTTTTTTTCTCGTGACAGATACGTACAATAGCTACTAACCAACGTTTTGAGCGCGCTACGCTGCTGCCAATCACATCTGTTGACAGAAGATCCCGATCGTCATTTTTCTTAATGATCATGTATTTTTACCCCTCATTTCTCCGTCACCTTTAAGGTAATGGAT
>OJQJ01001361.1_pt1 | contig 13078 bp, 6 predicted proteins | sample 1598671 | NCBI WGS metagenome assembly OJQJ01 (sample SAMN03922499, study PRJEB24848) | human gut metagenome | isolation source: stool sample | host: Homo sapiens | place: Germany | collected 2011-11 | reverse complement strand
TGTTGGTCTGTTCATGGCTGCAATTTGTCAACGGCTCAAGCTGCCCCGCATTATTGGTATGCTGATTACGGGTATTGTGCTGGGACCTTATGTCCTTGACCTGCTCGATCCCTCTATCCTGTCCATTTCCGCTGACCTACGGCAAATGGCTCTTATCATCATTCTGCTCAAAGCAGGGCTATCCCTCAATCTGGCTGATTTGAAAAGGGTAGGACGACCCGCCATTATGATGTCCTGTGTCCCGGCAAGCTGTGAAATATTAGCCTTCTTTCTGTTTGCACCTGGCATTTTAGGCGTTACCAGAATAGAGGCCGCTGTCATGGGCGCTGTCCTCGGCGCAGTTTCTCCGGCAGTCGTTGTGCCACGCATGGTTCAGTTGATGGACGCAAAATACGGCACAGACAAAAGTATTCCCCAGCTCATTCTGGCAGGGGCGTCCTGCGACGATATTTTCGTTATTGTGCTGTTCTCTACCTTTCTCGGCATGGCACAGGGCGGTCATGCAAATTTGATGGATTTTATCAATATCCCGGTTTCCATCGTCCTCGGCATTGCCTTGGGCGCAATCACCGGGTATCTGCTCAGTTTGTTTTTTGAAACTGCCTACGCACATAACCACTGCGTCCGAAACAGCATGAAGGTGATCCTGGTACTCGGTCTGTCGTTTCTTCTGATGGCAGTGGAAACGTGGCTGAAAGGAATTGTTTCGGTATCCGGGCTTTTGGCGGTTGTGAGCATGGCGTGCATGTTGAAGGCAAAATGTGTGCCGGAGGTTTCGAAGCGCCTGTCTGAAAAATTTGGCAAGCTCTGGTTGGCAGCGGAAGTCGTGCTGTTTGTGTTGGTCGGCGCGGCGGTCGATATCCGGTATACAGCAAGCGCTGGTGCGAGTGCGCTTTTGATGATCGGGATTGCGCTCCTGTTTCGTGCAGCAGGCGTGTTCTTGTGTATGCCAGGGACGCAGCTGAATAAAAAAGAGCGGCTGTTCTGTGTGATCGCCTATCTGCCGAAAGCAACCGTACAGGCGGCGGTCGGGTCGGTTCCGCTGAGTCTCGGTCTGCCGTGCGGACAGCTTGTGCTCTCGGTTGCAGTGCTTGCGATTCTCGTGACCGCGCCGATTGGAGCGATCGGGATGGACAAAACGTATCGGAGGCTGTTGGTGCAGGAAGGCGGCGCAGCTGGGGAGAACTCCGGCACATGATAAGGGCGCGCCGCGTGTGCCCCAGTTCCCCGCGCCATTCGCAAAAGCGCATCTGGGATGCTATCCGCTGCTGCGCAGCTGCTTTTACTCATAAGAGTAGCGCTCCCTCTGTAGCCTTCCGCAGGCAGATTTTCATGCGAGCATGAAATCTGCCTGCAGAAAGCTACATGGGAACTTCCGCACGTCAGTGCCCCAGTTCCCCCGCGCCATTCGCAAAAACGCATCTGCGATGCTTTCCGCTGCTGCGCAGCTATTTTTGCTCATAAGAGTGGCGCTCCCTCTGTAGCTTTCCGCAAGCAGATTTTCATGCGAGCATGAAATCTGCCTGTGGAAAGCTACATGGGAACTGGAAAATTAAATTAAAAAACCTCTTTACAAATGAAAAAAGATAGGGTAGACTACATTGCATGAAAAATAGTGTCGTACATAAGATGTAGGCTGACAAAGGGGTCAGGAAACTTGCATTGCAGGTTTCCTGACCCCTTTCTTTCTGTAACATGGGTTCCATGTTACAGAAAGAGGCACTGACGTGCCTGAGATGCGCACTCGCGCGAAGATGAAAAATGTCGCAAGCGACTGCGCTCGGCGCGAGAATGTGCCAAGGCACATTCTTTTGTGTGTAACATGGGTTCCATGTTACAGAAAGAGGCACAATCTTTTATGGATAACAAAGTATTTTTATGAACGGCACACTGACAGTAGGAAATGCTGTTGCAGGGCAGCAAGGAGGAGAGCATGGGCGTAAAATATGTATTTGTGACCGGCGGCGTTGTGTCCGGTCTTGGAAAAGGAATTACCGCAGCTTCGTTGGGACGGCTGCTCAAAGCGAGAGGATATCATGTAACCATGCAGAAGCTGGATCCCTATATCAATGTGGATCCCGGTACGATGAATCCGATCCAGCACGGAGAGGTATTTGTAACAGATGATGGCACGGAGACAGACCTGGATCTGGGACATTACGAACGGTTTATCGATGAAAGCCTGGATCAGAATTCCAACGTTACAACGGGTAAAATTTACTGGTCGGTTCTGCACAAGGAACGTCATGGAGATTACGGCGGCGGTACCGTACAGGTCATTCCTCATATTACAAACGAAATCAAATCGAAATTTTACCGGGAGAAGTCCCCGGAGGAAGATACCATTTCTATTATAGAAGTCGGCGGTACAGTCGGCGATATCGAAAGCCAGCCGTTTTTGGAAGCGATCCGTCAGTTTCAGCACGAGATGGGACGGGAAAATGCCATCCTGATTCAGGTTACATTGATTCCATATTTAAAGGCATCCGGTGAAATGAAAACAAAGCCGACCCAGATGAGCGTCAAGCAGCTGCAGAGTATGGGGATCTGGCCGGATATCCTGGTTTGCCGTTCGGATTATCCGATTGATGAAAAAATGAAAGAAAAGATCGGATTATTCTGTAACGTGAAAAAGGAACATGTTTTGCAGAATCTGGATGCACCGTCCCTTTATGAAGTGCCGATGATGATGGAAGAAGAGCATTTGGCTCAGGCGGTCTGTGAATGTTTGAATCTGCCCTGCCCGGAGCCGAATCTGGAAGACTGGAAAAAGATGCTGGAGGATCTGCATCATCCCACCAGTTCTGTCACCATCGCGCTGGTTGGCAAATATGTAGCTCTGCATGATGCTTATTTGAGCGTAGCGGAAGCCTTAAAGCACGGCGGCATCGCAAACCGCGCACAGGTCAACATCCGCTGGATCGATGCAGAAGAGCTGACACCGGAAAATCTGGAGGAATATCTGCACGATGTGGACGGCATTTTGGTACCGGGCGGATTCGGACAGAGAGGAACGGAAGGAAAGATTCTTGCAATCGGTTATGCAAGACGCAACAAAATTCCGTATCTTGGATTGTGTCTTGGCATGCAGCTTGCGATAGTTGAATTTGCAAGAAACGTAGCAGGACTTTCCAAAGCGGCGAGCATTGAGCTCGATCCCGAAACGCCTGATCCGGTCATCGCACTGATGCCGGAACAAAACGGAATTACCAATCTTGGCGGTACTTTAAGACTGGGCGCATATCCCTGTGTCCTGCAGCCGGAAACACTGGCCCATAAGCTGTATGGAAAGACAGAGATTTCCGAACGTCACCGCCACAGATATGAAGTCAACAATGATTACCGGGAAGTGCTGACGAAAAACGGCATGGTACTTTCCGGACTGTCTCCGGACGGAAGAATCGTGGAGATGATCGAATTAAAAGAGCATCCGTTCTTCGTTGCAACACAGGCACACCCGGAATTCAAATCCAGACCGAACCTGCCGCACCCGCTGTTTGAGGGCTTTGTAAAAGCGGCAGTAGCATATGAAGCGGCAGGCAACAGCGCCGTTTAAATAAGGAGGACTACCATGGGAGAAAATCAGGTACAGCAGGGACTTTACAGCCAGAGCTTTGAACATGATAACTGCGGCATCGGAGCTGTTGTTAATATCAAAGGCAGAAAAGACCACCAGATTGTTGCAGATGCGTTAAAAATTGTAGAACAGCTAGAACACCGCGCCGGAAAAGACGCAGAGGGAAAAACCGGAGACGGCGTCGGAATTCTGACTCAGATTTCCCATCGCTTTTTTTCCAGAGTATGTCAGGAAATCGGCATCGAGCTCGGCGGCGAAAGAGAATACGGAATCGGCATGTTCTTTTTCCCGCAGAACGAGTTAAAGCGCAGCCAGGCGAAGAAGATGTTTGAGATTATTGTAGAAAAAGAAGGCATGAAGTTTTTAGGCTGGAGAGAAGTTCCGACTGCGCCGGAGGTGCTGGGACATAAGGCAAGAGAATGTATGCCTGTCATTTGCCAGGGCTTTGTCAAAAAGCCGGAAAATATTGCAGCAGGGCTGGACTTTGACAGAAAGCTCTATGTGGTACGCCGCGTATTTGAGCAGAGTAACGATAATACCTATGTGCCGTCCTTATCGAGCCGGACCATCGTGTATAAGGGTATGTTTCTGGTGGGACAGCTGAGAACCTTCTTTAAGGACCTACAGGATGCAGAATATGATTCCGCGATTGCAATTGTCCATTCCAGATTTTCGACCAATACGAATCCCAGCTGGGAGCGTGCACATCCGAACCGGTTTATTGTGCATAACGGTGAGATCAATACGATCAAGGGCAATGCGGATAAGATGCTGGCGCGGGAGGAAACAATGTGTGCACCGCGGTTCTCGGCAGATGATTTAACGAAGGTGCTTCCTGTAGTCAATACAAATGGATCGGACTCCGCAATGCTGGACAATACACTGGAATTTCTGGTAATGAGCGGAATGGAGCTGCCGCTTGCGGTCATGATTACAATCCCGGAGCCCTGGGCCCACAATGATACGATTTCCCAGGAGGGACGCGATTTCTATCAGTACTATGCGACGATGATGGAGCCCTGGGATGGTCCTGCTTCCATCCTGTTTTCGGACGGTGACCTGATGGGCGCTGTTCTGGACAGAAACGGTCTGCGTCCCTCCAGATATTATATTACAGACGATGACAGACTGATCCTTTCTTCTGAAGTCGGTGTCCTGGAAATTCCCGCAGAGCATATTTTGAAAAAAGAGCGACTGCATCCCGGTAAAATGCTGCTGGTGGATACTGTAAAGGGCGAAGTTTTAACAGACGAAGAAATCAAGGAGACCTACGCGAAGCGGGAGCCTTACGGCGAATGGCTGGATTCCAATCTGGTTACGCTGCATGAGTTAAAAATTCCGAATGAAAGGATTCCTTCTTATAATAAAGAAGAACGGGCGCGTCTGCAGAAAGCGTTTGGTTACACCTACGAGGAATACCGGGAGGGTATCTGCTCGATGGCGTTAAACGGAACCGAACGGATCGGCGCGATGGGTGTGGATACACCGCTGGCTGTCCTTTCCAAAGAATATCAGCCGTTGTTTTACTATTTCAAGCAGCTGTTCGCACAGGTAACGAACCCTCCGATCGATGCGGTCCGGGAAAAAATCGTCACTTCCACAACCGTATATGCCGGCAAGAACGGAAATCTTCTGGAAGAGAAGCCGGAAAACTGTCAGGTACTGAAGATCAATAATCCGATCCTGACAGACCTCGACCTGTTGAAGATCCGCACGATGAAAAAGCCCGGCTTTAAGGTTGTTTGTGTGCCGATCATTTTCTATAAGAGCACACCGATGGATCGCGTGCTGGAGCATCTGTTCGTACAGGTGGATAAGGCGTACCGGGAGGGTGCGAATATCCTGATTCTTTCCGACCGCGGTGTGGATGAAAACCATGTTGCAATCCCGTCGCTGCTGGCAGTTTCCGCCGTACACAAGCATCTGGTCAAGACGAAAAAATGTACGGCACTGTCCATTATCCTGGAATCCGGCGAGCCGAGGGAGGTGCACGATTTTGCGGCGCTGTTAGGCTACGGTGCGTGCGCGGTCAACCCGTATCTGGCCCATTCCACCATCGCAGAGCTGGTAGAAGACGGTCTGCTGAACAAGGATTATTATGCGGCAGTAGAAGATTATGACCATGCGATTTTGCAGGGCATCGTAAAGATTGCGTCCAAGATGGGTATTTCCACGATTCAGTCCTATCAGGGCAGCCAGATTTTCGAGGCGATCGGCATTTCGCAGGAGGTCATCGATGCGTATTTTACTGGAACCGTCAGCAGGATCGGCGGTATTACCTTAAAGGATATCGCAGCACAGACGGACGCGCAGCATTCCAAGGCGTTTGATCCGCTGGGACTGGCAACAGACCTGACGCTGTCCTCCATGGGCAGACATAAGATGCGCAGCCAGGGCGAGGAACACCGTTACAATCCCCAGACGATCCATATGCTGCAGCAGGCGACAAGGGATGGCAGCTACGAAAAGTTCTGCGAATATACAAAGATGGTGGATAAAGAGGAAACCGGTTATCTGCGCAGCCTGATGGACTTCAACTTCCCGGAGACTGGTGTTCCGATTGAAGAAGTAGAGAGCGTAGAGTCCATCGTAAAGCGGTTTAAGACCGGTGCGATGTCTTACGGTTCGATTTCCGAGGAAGCGCATGAAGCGCTGGCGATCGCCATGAATAAACTACACGGCAAATCCAACAGCGGTGAAGGCGGCGAGAGCGATGAGCGTCTGGAATCCGCAGGAACCGATCATGACAGAAGCTCTGCGATCAAGCAGGTGGCAAGCGGACGTTTCGGCGTAACGAGCCGGTATCTGGTCAGTGCAAGAGAGATTCAGATCAAAATGGCTCAGGGTGCAAAACCCGGCGAGGGCGGACATCTTCCTGCCAAGAAGGTGTATCCCTGGATTGCAAAGACAAGACATTCCACACCCGGTGTGAGCCTGATTTCTCCTCCGCCTCATCATGATATTTATTCCATCGAGGATCTGGCACAGTTAATTTACGACTTGAAAAATGCGAATAAATATGCACGAATTTCCGTTAAATTGGTTTCGGAAGCCGGTGTCGGAACCGTTGCAGCCGGTGTTGCAAAAGCAGGTGCACAGGTAATCCTGATTTCCGGTTATGACGGCGGTACAGGTGCTGCGCCCATCAGCTCTATCCATAATGCAGGACTTCCGTGGGAGCTGGGACTGGCAGAAACCCATCAGACTCTATTGCAGAATGGTCTGAGAAACCGCGTTGTCATCGAGACAGACGGTAAGCTCATGAGCGGCAGGGATGTTGCGATGGCAGCTCTTCTGGGAGCAGAGGAATTCGGCTTTGCAACTGCTCCGCTGGTAACCCTTGGCTGTGTCATGATGCGTGTCTGCAACCTGGACACCTGTCCGATGGGTATCGCAACCCAGAATCCGGAGCTGCGCAAGCGCTTTATCGGAAAACCGGAATACGTCATTAACTTCATGACCTTTATTGCGCAGCAGCTGCGGGAGTACATGGCAAAGCTTGGCGTCAGAACGGTAGATGAGATGGTAGGGCGTACCGATCTGTTAAAGAAAAAGGATGGTCTGACCGGAAGAAAAGCGACGATCGATTTGAGCAGAATCCTGTACGAGGGCGCACAGACGGAAAGAAAGGTCAGTGTTTTCGATCCTGCATGCGCATATGATTTCAAACTGGAAAAGACAAAGGATGAATCCGTTTTATTAAAGAAGAAAGAAGTAAAGGCAGCCATTGCGAACGGAACAGAAATTTCCTGCAGCGTGAAGCTGACCAATACCGACCGTACCTTCGGCACACTTCTGGGCGCAGAAATCACAAGACAGCATCCGGAAGGACTGCCCGAGGATACCATCACGATTCACTGCGAAGGCGCAGGCGGACAGAGCTTCGGTGCATTTTTGCCAAAAGGTCTGACCTTATCGCTGTGCGGTGACAGCAACGACTATTTCGGCAAGGGACTTTCCGGCGGCAAGCTGGCAGTCTTTGCTCAGGAAAAAGCGAAATTTAAACCGGAAGAAAATATTATTATCGGCAACGTTGCCCTTTACGGCGCAACAAGCGGGGAAGCTTATATCGCAGGTGTGGCAGGAGAACGGTTCTGTGTCCGCAATTCCGGTGCAACTGCTGTTGTAGAAGGCGTCGGAGAGCATGGCTGCGAGTATATGACTGGTGGTCATGTGGTTGTACTGGGACCTACCGGCAAAAACTTTGCGGCAGGTATGAGCGGCGGCATCGCTTATGTACTGGATGAAGAAAGCTGTCTGTATAAAAACCTGAACAAGGAAATGGTACTCATGGAGAAGGTGGAGACCAAGTTTGACCAGGAGGAGCTCCGTGCCATGATCGAGGCGCATGTGCGCAATACCGGTTCCAAAAAGGGACAGGAGGTACTGGATCACTTTAAAGAGTATCTGCCGAAGTTCAAAAAGATTATTCCTGGAGATTACAAGCGGATGCTGCAGCTGTCCTCCCAGTTTGAGGAACAGGGCATGAGCCGCCAGGAAGCGCAGATTGAGGCATTCTATGCGAGTGTCGGCAGCAGAGCGTAACGGGAGGAAACAGTCATGGGGAAACCTACAGGTTTTTTGGAATATGAGCGTAAAGACGGACCGGTGACGGCTCCAAAGGAAAGAATCAAAAATTTTAAGGAATTTCACGGACAACTGCCGGAAGAGGAGCAGCGTCTGCAGGGAGCGCGCTGCATGGAATGCGGCGTTCCCTTCTGCCAGGCGGGTACAATGATTGCCGGAATGGCTTCGGGATGCCCGCTGCATAATCTGGTGCCGGAGGTCAACGATCTGGTCTGGCACGGCAACTGGGAACAGGCTTATGTCCGTTTGTCAAAGACTCACTGCTTCCCGGAATTTACTTCCAGGGTCTGCCCTGCACTGTGTGAGGCGGCCTGTACCTGCGGGCTGCACGCAAAACCGGTTTCCACGAAGGAAAATGAACGTGCGGTCATTGAATATGCTTACGCGAATGGTCTGGTAAAAGGCGAAGAACCAAAGGTACGCACCGGAAAGAAGGTCGCGGTCATCGGCAGCGGTCCGGCCGGATTGTCTGCAGCCTGGAACCTGAACAAACGCGGACACAGCGTAACGGTCTATGAACGTCATGACAGAGTCGGCGGTCTGCTGCGCTACGGCATTCCGAATATGAAGCTGGACAAGAGCATCATCGACAGAAGGATCGAAGTCATGAAGGCTGCCGGCATCAAGTTTATCTGCAATGCAGACGTTGGAAAAGATATTTCCGGCAAGGAGCTGGAAAAAGAATACGACCGCGTGATTCTTTGCGGCGGGGCCTCCCATCCAAGAGATATCCATGTGCCCGGCAGGGATGCAAAAGGCATCTGGTTTGCGGTGGATTTTCTGGGAACTGTAACAAAGCAGCTTCTGGATACGAATTTTGAAAAAGTGCCCTATGAGCTGGCAAAAGGAAAAAATGTGCTGGTAATTGGCGGCGGAGATACCGGAAATGACTGTGTCGGAACTTCGATTCGGCTGGGTGCGGCAAGCGTGACACAGCTGGAGATGATGCCGAAAGCGCCGGAGTGTCGGGCAGCATCCAATCCTTGGCCGGAATGGCCGAAGGTCTTAAAGACCGATTACGGTCAGGAAGAAGCGATCGATGTATTCGGCCATGATCCGAGAATTTACCAGACAACCGTAACAGAATTTAAAAAGAAAAAAGACGGAACCGTATGCAGTGCGGTGCTGGTAAGCCTTGAGCCGAAGAAGGATGAAAAGACCGGACGGCTTTCGATGGTTCCCATCGAGGGCACACAGAAGGAAATTCCGGTGGATCTGGTGCTGATTGCAGCCGGATTTTTAGGCAGTGAGGGTTACGTTGCAGAGAGTTTTGGTGTAAAATTAAATGCGAGAACCAATGTGGAAACCGTAAACGGCTCTTACCGCACCGGAAAAGAGAAGATTTTCACTGCGGGAGATATGCACAGAGGTCAGTCACTGGTCGTATGGGCGATTGCCGAAGGCAGGGAAGCCGCAAAGGAAGTGGATAAGTCGTTGATGGGATACACCTACGAGTGACACCACACCGGATCTCCAGCCCAAAAGCCGACCGTGCTTGCACGAAGAAGGCTTTTGGACTGGAGACCCGCCGAAGCATTCGAAAATTCACAACAACAATTCAGGGAACAGGCGGACAGAGTGTCCGCTAAAGAGGAGAGAGAAGCATGAAAACCAGAGAAGAAATTCTGCAAATGGTAGAGAATGAAGACGTTGAATTCATTCGTCTGCAGTTTACAGACATGTTCGGCACGCTAAAAAACGTTGCCGTGACCGCTACCCAGCTGCAGTATATGAAAGACAACCGCTATCTGATTGATGGTTCCTGCATGTACGGAGAATTGAGAACCGGGGAAGAGGATATGTATCTGTGCCCGGATTTGGATACCTTTGTAATCCTGCCATGGAGACCGCAGCAGGGAAAAGTTGCAAGACTTTTGTGTGATGTCTGCAGGGCAGATGGAACACCGCTTGCGGTCAGCCCGAGAGAAATCCTGAAAAAGACGATAGAAAAGGTCGAAAAGGAAGGATATACGTTTCAGATTGATCCGGAATGTGAATTTTTCCTGTTCCACGAGGATGAAAACGGCGTGCCGACAACCGTAACCCATGAAAAGGCCGGATATATGGATATCAGCCCGCTGGATCTGGGAGAAAATGCCCGCCGTGATATGGTGATGACGCTGGAAGATATGGGGTTTGAAATCGAATCCTCCCATCATGAAAAAGCGCCCGGGCAGCATGAAATTGACTTCCGTTATGCGGGTGCGATGGAAACCGCGGACCGGATTGTGACGTTCAAGACAGCAGTGCGTTCCATTGCAAAGCGGTTCGGTCTTTATGCGACTTTTATGCCGAAGCCAAAGGCTGGTACAGCGGGTTCCGGCATGCATATCAATATTTCCCTGTTTCAGAATGGAAAAAATATCTTCAGCGATCCGGAAGCGGAAGATGGTTTAAGTCAGGAAGCAAAATGGTTCATGGGTGGTATTATGGCCCATGTCAAAGGCATGTGTGCTGTGACGAACCCTCTGGTCAACTCCTATAAGCGTCTGACTTCCGGCTGTGACGCGCCAAGAGATATCATCTGGACAACCAAAAATCATAATACCCTGCTTCGGATTCCTTTTATGCGGGGAGAAGATACCAGGATCGAGCTGCGTTTTCCCGATCCGTCTGCAAATGCGTATTTGACGATTGCCCTCTGCATGGCCGCAGGGCTGGATGGAATCGCAAAGCATCTGGATCCCGGCGCGGAATCTGCACGACTGTTTGCAAGCAGAACGGAGGCGGAAAAGGCTGCAGCCGGTATCGATCATCTGCCGGATACGCTGCGTGAAGCAGTTGCGTTCATGGAAGAGGATTCTTTTGTAAAAATGGTTCTCGGACAGGAGTTCGTGGATCTTTATGTAGAAGCAAAAAAAGCTGAGTGGAATGAGTACATGTCCCAGGTATCCGAATGGGAAGTAGATAAATATCTGTATCGCACTTAAAGGAGTGACAGGATGAGCAGCATCATAATTGTTTTGCCGAAGCTCGAGGACGCAAAACAAATCAAAGACATCCTCGCCCGACGGGGACTGACGGCTGCTGCACTCTGCACAACAGCTTCCATGGCGCTTTCACAGGTACACCAGCTAGACAGCGGTGTCGTGATCTGCAGTTATCGGATCAGGGACATGCACTATACACAGCTGGCGGAATATCTGCCCGATTATTTTGATATGTTGTTGCTTGCTTCTACGTCGGAACTGGAAAGTGCACCGCACGATATGGTGACATTGACATATCCGATTCGTCCAAACGATCTTGCCAGTACTGTGGAGATGATGCTGGCACAGCTGGACAGACGGTTAAAGAAGCGCAAAAGCCAGCCGAAAAAGAGAACGGAACAGGAACAGAACTATATTAACAATGCAAAATGGTTGCTGATGGAAAGAAATCATATGACAGAGCAGGAGGCGTTCCGCTATATTCAGAAAAGCAGCATGGATTCCGGCACGAACATGGTTGAAACCGCGCAGATGATTCTGCTGCTGATTTATGACGGATGAGGAAAAAGAACATGTTTACAATCAATGAAAATTACTTAAAACTGCAGGGAAGCTATCTTTTTTCCACAGTAGCAAAAAAGGTGGCTGCCTACAAAAGCATGCATCCGGACAAAACAGTCATCAGTCTCGGGATCGGAGATGTGACGCTGCCGCTTGCACCTGCGATTATCGAGGCGCTGCAGAAAGCGGTTGCCGAGATGGGCACAAAGGAAGGCTTTCATGGCTATGCACCGGAGCGGGGCTATGATTTTTTATTAAACGCGATTGCAAAAGAGGATTTTGCAGCACGGGGCTGCGAGATTTCTCCGGATGAGATTTTTGTATCGGACGGTGCAAAGTGTGATGTCGGAAATATTCAGGAGATTTTTGGAACCGATAATCTTGTTGCGGTCTGCGATCCGGTTTATCCGGTCTATGTGGATACGAATGTCATGGCAGGCAGAACCGGTGTATATGACAAAGCGCTGGGCACATATGAGGGACTGGTATACATGCCCTGTACCCAGGAAAACGGCTTTGCACCGAAGCTTCCTGATAAGACACCGGATCTGATCTACCTGTGCTTTCCCAATAATCCGACTGGTGCGGCGATTACAAAGGAAGCACTGCAGAAATGGGTCGATTATGCAAATGAAATTCATGCGGTCATTCTTTTTGATGCGGCATATGAAGCCTATATCACGGAAGAGAATATCCCGCACAGCATCTATGAGTGTGAGGGTGCAAAGACCTGTGCCATCGAGATGCGCAGCTTTTCCAAAAACGCGGGCTTTACCGGACTGCGTCTCGGTTACACGGTTGTTCCCAAGGAACTTGTCAGCAATGGTGTGTCCTTAAATGACTTATGGCTTCGACGTCACGGCACGAAATACAACGGCGCGCCTTATATCGTCCAGCGCGCAGGTGAGGCGGTTTATTCGGAGGCAGGAAAGGCACAGATCAAGGAGCAGATTGCCTACTACATGGAAAATGCCCGCCAGATACGCGAGGGCTTAATTGCAGCGGGTTATCAGGCCTTTGGCGGTGTCAATTCTCCCTATGTCTGGTTAAAAACCCCGGACAACCTGACCTCCTGGGAGTTCTTTGATAAGCTTTTAAATGAAGCACAGGTAGTCGGTACGCCCGGCTCAGGATTCGGTGCAAGCGGCGAAGGGTATTTCCGCCTGACTGGCTTCGGAACACATGAAAATACAAAAGAAGCGATCAAACGGATTCAGGCTTTGAAGACGAAATAAGGATTCAGCTTTTGATCCAGAGAAAAGAAATAAAAAACAACAGAATGTACGATCTGCGGACACTCTGTTGTTGAAAATTGAGAGGTTGTCGCATCTGCGGCAGCCTCTTTTTTATCGTATAGGAAACTTCGTTTCTATACGATAAAAAACGCTCCGCGAGGATGCGCACTCGGCGCAAGGGTAGATGG
>OJQJ01001350.1_pt1 | contig 13191 bp, 10 predicted proteins | sample 1598671 | NCBI WGS metagenome assembly OJQJ01 (sample SAMN03922499, study PRJEB24848) | human gut metagenome | isolation source: stool sample | host: Homo sapiens | place: Germany | collected 2011-11 | reverse complement strand
TCCTTCACCTTTTTACGGACTTTGATCACGGCAGGTTGGCTGCCGATAAATCCCAAGAAACCGGAAGTACCCTCCTGGACAACCTGAATCTCTAAGTTATCACTGGAAGTTTCAAACTCCAGACAAGCCTTTGTGATGGCTTCATCAACGGTTTTCGCAGTAATCTCTTTGAATTCCATAGCCCTTTCTCCCCCTATTTCTTCTTTGTGTTCTTTTCGTCAAACTGTTTTACCATGTTTGCTTTCGCAGCGATGCTTCCGGCGCGGTATTCCTGATTACTGTTGTAATACTCAGTCGAAGCCTTTCTTGCTGCCTCTTTTTCCTCAGCAGACGGCTCTTCGTTCTCCTGTACCTGAATATTACGCACACTCTGCGTTGCAGCCTGTGTGATTTTCTGCGGCGGAAGGCCGGCTTTTTCTCTCTTCTTGGCCGCTTTTTCCTGATTTTTGCGGATCACCTCATCCATGTCAATCGAGGACATATGACGGTTGATCACAACCTGCTGTACGCTTCGAACAAGCGCACCTGCAATCCAGTAAATACCAATACCGATGGAGAACGATAAACACATAAATGCGGAGAAAACAGGCATTACCGTGTTCATGGTCTTCATGGAATTTTCCATGGAATTTGCTGTCTTATTTCCGTTGTTGGAAGATGGTGCCTGCGGCATCAGCTTGTAGTTCAGCCACTGGGTAAACCATGCCAGAACCGGCACCAGAATTGCTCCTGCAATCAGAAGAGCAGATCCGTTTGCCATACCCTCGCGGATGACATCCATCGGAGACTGTGTGATATTAAATCCAAGGAACATGTTGATATGCTTGGACTCCGCGGCGGTTTTTGTAATGGTATCCGCAATACCGGAGAACTCGCTGATATCGGCCAGCTTCGTCCACTGGGACGGTTTCAGCACATAAAACATGTCCAGAAGGTTATTTTCGGTTAATGTTTCACTTACTTTACTGTACATGGTAACACGGTTATCTGTGATAAACTGTGTCAGGATGTCAGAATATCCTGATACACCCATCATCTGTGTTGTCAGTCCCTGGAATACATTGCGGACACTTCCGATATATCCCGGAATATGATAGATAACCTGGTACAGTGCAAGCAGAATCGGCATCTGAACCAGCAGTGTACTGCAGCTTCCTGTCGGGGAGACACCGTATTTCTGATAAACTGCCATGGTTTCTTCAGATTTTTTCATCTGAGAAGCCTGGTCTTTTTTGTTCTGATATTTCTTTTCAATTCTCTGCAGATCCGGCTGCATTACGCTCATCATCTTCGACATCTTCTGCTGCTTGATCTGAAGCGGCGTCAGAACGAGATAAATGATAATCGTATACAGAATAATCGCAATACCGATGTTCGGAATTCCAATTTTTTCCAGGCAAAAATAAATTCCATTGATCAGCCAGCCGAGGATCTGGCATACCCACCCGATAATCGGCCACGTTGACTTACTCAGTACGATATCCAAAACGTCTTTTCCTCCTTATTTATCTACGGCACAGGGTCGTAACCTCCGTGTGAAAACGGGTTACATCTCAGTATTCTCCATAATGCCAGCAGACTTCCTTTGAAAGCACCATATTTCTGAATCGCTTCCAGCCCGTACTGCGAGCAGGTCGGCGTATAAGGGCAGTGCACCCTCTTCAGAGGAGACAGGTACTTCTGATAAAACCGGATACCTTTTATCAATACCGTCTTCATTTTTCTGTTTCCTTTAATATATGATGTAGTTTTCCCAGATGCAAAAGTGCTCCCTCTATCTCGAAATACGTACAGTTTTTTGCATTAACTCTTGCGATCACAACTACATCCATTCCACACTGAAATTCCTCTTCATGCAGACGATAACTCTCCCGGATCAGTCTCGCCAGATGGTGGCGCACAACGCTGTTTCCCACCTTTTTACTTACTGAAATTCCAATCCGGTTCCGTCCCAGCTGATTTTTCTTCACATACATGACCAGAAATCGGTTTGCAAACGATGTTCCCTGCTTATAAACCAGCTGAAAATCTCTGTTTTTTTTCAGGCTTTCCGAATATTTCATGAATCCATTCTTTCCTTCATGATTTGTCTAAATTTTCTTTTCATTGAATAGCTTTAGATAGAAGAAAAGACCACATAAATTTTATGCGGCCTTTGGTTTTATGCTGATAATTTTTTTCTTCCTTTTAATCTTCTTGCAGCTAAAACTTTTCTTCCACCTTTTGTGCTCATTCTTGCTCTGAATCCGTGAACTTTAGCTCTGGATCTTTTTTTCGGCTGAAATGTCATTTTCATAAGATAAGGCACCTCCTTTAAATTCTAATCAATAACTGCCTGCAAGGCAGTATTTCACTACATGTATGACAGAAAACATCATTTCAATTATATTCATAAACCCCCATTTCGTCAACCCTAAAATCAATAATTTTCGCAGTTTTTTTCGGAAAAAATGCCGCTCTGACGCGGTTTTCCGGTCTGCCGCTGCCCGTGCCTTCCGTGTGCTGATTTTCGGTTTATCCACAACTTATCCACACTGTCCGCCGCACGCGTACAAATATCAGTTCGATTTTTGTGCTTTCCACACGATATCTTGTAACCGTAATCAACATTATCCACAATCTGTGGATAACCTTGTGGATAACTTTCGGTTTTGCTGTGTACAACCTGTGGGCATTTCCAATTTTTCCAGTATTTACGCCATGTATAATGTGTATATAAATTTTCCAGACTTTACACATTTCGGTTTTTCCAGCCCTCTATCCACAATTTTATCAACATAAGATTCCCTGTTATCCACAAACTATCCTCCATTTCATCAACAGGAAAATTTTTTACACATTCTGTGGATAAAAAAATAATTATCCACATTTTTGGGTTGAATAAAACGGCATTTTATTATATCATATAGAAGTAAAAATGCGACTATTCGGGGAAAATTTCGTTTTCCAGACAGAAGTTATCCCCAAAAAGCAATGATTATAGAAGCGGAGCGACAGAAAAAGCATGGAAATCGTACAAGATAAATGGAAAGAAATACTGCAGAGAGTGCGGGACGAGCACGAATTATCTGAGATCTCCTTTACTACATGGATTGAACCACTTACGATCCATTCGGTTGAGGACAATCTGATCACAATCCTGGTTCCATCCGAAAAAATGGGTCTCGATTACGTGAGCAAAAAATATACTCTTCCTATTAAAGTGGCAATCGCGGAAATCACAGGTGTCAACTATGAGATCCGCTTTATTCTTCCGGAAGAAGTGAAACAGGAAAAAGCGCCTGCTCCCGTCCAGAAAAATCTCTATGTGCCGAACCTGAATCCAAAGTATACCTTTGATACCTTCGTGGTCGGCAGCAATAACAAATTTGCCCATGCAGCTTCTCTCGCCGTGGCCGAATCCCCGGGAGAAATCTACAATCCGCTGTTTTTATACGGTGGTGTTGGACTGGGCAAAACCCATCTGATGCACTCGATCGCACATTTTATTCTTCAGAAAAACCCGTCTTCGCGGATTCTCTACGTAACGAGTGAAGAATTTACCAATGAAGTCATCGAGGCCATCCGAAACAGCAACAACACCGCAATGACCAAATTCCGTGAGAAATACCGCAATATCGACGTACTTCTCATCGATGATGTGCAGTTTATTATAGGAAAGGAATCCACGCAGGAAGAGTTTTTCCATACCTTCAATACGCTGCACGGCGCCAACAAACAGATCATCCTTTCTTCGGATCGTCCCCCGAAAGACATGGATATCCTGGAAGACCGCATCCGTTCCCGTTTCGAATGGGGACTCCTTGCCGATATCCAGAGCCCGGATTATGAGACGCGAATCGCCATTCTCCGAAAGAAACAGGAATTAGACGGCTATTCCGTCAGCGACGATGTGATCGAATACATCGCTTCCAATATTAAATCGAACATCCGTGAGTTGGAAGGCGCTCTCAACAAAATCATTGCATACGCAAACCTTGAAAAACGTGAAATCAACATTGATCTTGCAGAGCAGGTGCTGCGCGACATCATCTCCCCGAACGAGAAGAAGGTGATCACGCCGGAATTTATCATCGACACCGTTGCAGATCACTTCGATATTACGCCGTCCGACATTGTCGGCAGCAAGCGGAGCAGCAAAATCGTATTCCCGCGCCAGATCGCAATGTATCTGTGCCGCGAAATGCTCGATGCCCCGCTGACCGGAATCGGAAAAATGATGGGCGACCGCGATCATACCACTGTCATGCACGGCATTGAGAAGATCGAAAAGGAAATGAGTGCTAAAGACAGTGTCCGCAACACGGTAGACATCTTAAAGAAGAAGATCAACCCGTCGAAATAGGCGGAGCCTTTGTAACTCTGTCAAAACGGTTAAAAACGATTTACATTTATATAAGAAGAAACTCATCGGTTGACAGGCCCTTATTTATACACAAACCGATGTGGAAAGCCTGTGGATGAATTGTGGACAAATTTGGGGCCTGAAGTTATCAACATTTCATACACAGGTTCACGTTCGATTATTCACAGAGTTATACAGATCGATTTTTCCAGTATTTCCGCATTCTTGACGGGGTTTTCCACATATCCACAGCCTCTACGACTAAGACTACGGATTTTTACTATATTTTTTCTTTATAAGCAGACTCACCAAGCAGTGAGGAAAGGAGAGTTATCCACAATTATGAAATTAGTGTTTGACAAAGCAGACCTTGTAAAAAGCGTTGGTATCGCTATGAAAGCTGTCTCCGGTAAAACAACCATGCCGATTCTGGAATGCATTCTGATTGATGCATCTTCCAACGTGATCAAATTTACCTCCAACGATATGGAACTCGGAATCGAAACCATCGTCACAGGTATGATTCTGGAACGCGGTATTGTTGCTCTGGATGCAAAGATTTTTTCTGAGATTGTAAGAAAACTTCCGGATAATCAGGTTACAATAGAAACAGATGAAAATCTGGTAACCACGATTACATGTGAAAAAGCAAAATTCAACATTCCGGGACAGTCAGGAGAAGATTTTTCCTATCTGCCGATTCTCGAAACTTCCGATTGTGTTTCCATTTCCCAGTTCACCTTAAAAGAACTGATCCGTCAGACCATTTTCTCCATTGCAGCCAATGAGAACAACAAACTGATGACCGGTGAGCTTTTTGAAATCAAAGATAACACACTTCGCGTCGTATCTCTGGACGGACACCGTATTGCGATCCGCAGAATTGAGCTGAAAGATTCGTATCCGGACCGAAAAGTCGTTGTTCCGGGAAAAACCCTGAACGAAATCAGCAAAATTCTGTCCGGTGAGATGGATGATCAGATTGATATTTACTTCTCGGAAAACCACATTATGTTCAAGTTCGATGATACAACGGTCGTTTCCAGACTGATCGACGGTGAATATTTCCGCATCGACCAGATGCTTTCGAGTGATTACGAGACAAAAGTGACGATCAACAAAAAAGAATTCTTAAGCTGTATCGACCGTGCGACGCTTCTTGTCAAAGAAGGCGACAAAAAACCGATCATCATCGACATCCAGGATGGAGCGATGGAACTGCAGATCAACTCCGCGATGGGTTCCATGAAAGAAGAGATCGATATCAACAAAGAAGGCAAGGATATTATGATCGGTTTTAACCCGAAATTCCTGATCGATGCACTTCGTGTTATTGATGACGAGGAGATTTCGATTTATCTGGTCAACCCGAAGGCTCCATGTTTTATCCGGAACGAAGAAGAGAGCTATATCTATCTGATTCTGCCGGTAAACTTCAATTCCGTGAGATAAGTCACATAAGTTTGAAATCTGCCGGAACCTTTTCTGAAAGAACTTTCAGCGGTTTTACAGCCACACAGGTTGAAAACTGCGAACTTACGTGAGGAAAAGGCACGGCAGTGCAGGAGGAAAAAATGGAAATTATTACGCTGCGTGAAGATTACATCAAACTGGGCCAGGCATTAAAAGCTGCGGCTCTGGTAGAAGACGGCGTGGAAGCAAAGCTCGTCATCAAGGACGGCTGCGTGACCGTAAATGGTGAAGTAGATACCCGCCGCGGCCGCAAGCTCTATGACGGAGATGTTGTCTGCTACAATGGAAATGAGATACAAATTAAAAAATAAGGCTTAAAAACTTAAGCTGATTTTTCACGGACGAGTGCTCATGTATATCAAATCTTTAGAACTGAAGAACTATCGGAATTATGAGAGTTTATGCATAAATATCAGCCCCGGAACGAATATTCTCTACGGCGACAATGCCCAGGGAAAGACGAATATTCTCGAGGCTTTATATCTCGCGGGTACGACAAAATCGCACCGTGGCAGCAAGGACCGCGAAATCATCCAGTTTGACCGGGAGGAAGCCCATATCCGGATGATGGTGGAGCGGAACGGCAGCACGCATAAAATCGATATGCATCTGAAAAAAAATAAATCCAAGGGAATCGCCATCGATGGAGTTCCGATCCGCAAAGCGTCGGAACTTTTTGGCATTGTAAATATTGTGTTTTTCTCTCCGGAGGACCTGAATATCATCAAAAATGGTCCTGCGGAGCGCCGGCGTTTCCTGGATAGCGAAATTTGTCAATTGTCAAGACTATACATGATCGAGCTTGCCAATTATAATAAAGTGGTGGCGCAGAGAAACAAGCTGCTTAAAGAGATTTCGTTTTCCGGCAGAATGGCGGATACGCTCGAGATCTGGGATGAGCAGATGGTCCGCTATGGAACAAGCATTATTTCCGAGCGGAAAAAGTTTATCAGCCGCCTGAATGATATTTTATCCGAGATCCATCAGAATCTGACCGGAGGAAAGGAGCAGATTCTGATTACTTATGAACCGAATGTGTCCGAGGAAGCGTTTTCCGAAGAGTTAAAAGCCGGAAGAGAGCGTGATCTGCGTTTCGGACAGTCCTACACCGGGCCGCACCGGGACGATTTCTGTGTGCGGGTCAACGACATTGATATCCGTAAATACGGTTCCCAGGGGCAGCAGAGGACGGCGGCGCTTTCGCTGAAACTGGCGGAGATCCGTCTGGTCGAGGAGGAAATTCACGATACACCGGTTTTACTGCTGGATGATGTTTTGTCGGAGCTGGACGGCAGCCGGCAGAATTATCTTCTGCAGAGCATTCACAGCATACAGACACTGATTACCTGTACCGGACTGGACGAGTTTGTCGAAAATCATTTTGAGGCAAACAGCGTATTCCAGGTGGTCGAGGGATCTGTGTTTCACAAAGAAACAGGAGGAATCTAAATGAGTACAGAGAACATGGAAAAGACAGAGTATGGTGCAGACCAGATTCAGATTCTGGAGGGTCTGGAAGCCGTACGGAAGCGCCCAGGTATGTATATCGGCAGTACCTCCGCACGGGGACTTCACCATCTGGTCTATGAGATTGTCGACAACTCGGTAGACGAGGCACTGGCAGGATACTGCAAAAATATTGACGTTACGATTAACCCGGACAACTCCATCACCGTCATCGACGACGGCCGTGGTATTCCGGTCGGCATCAATCATAAGTCGGGCCTTCCGGCCGTTGAGGTTGTCTTTACGGTGCTGCACGCAGGCGGAAAGTTCGGCGGCGGAGGGTACAAGGTATCCGGCGGTCTGCACGGCGTTGGTGCATCCGTTGTAAATGCGCTGTCCAACTGGCTTGAGGTGCGCGTTTATCACGATGGAAAGGTTTACTTCCAGCGGTATGAGCGCGGAAAAACCATGAATAAGCTGGAGGTCATCGATACCTGTCCGATCGAAAAAACAGGTACCGAGGTCCGTTTCCTGCCGGATGACACGATGTTCGAGGAGACGGTTTATGATTACGACGTTTTAAAAACAAGACTCCGCGAGACCGCATTTCTGACCAAGGGACTGCGCATTGTTCTGCGCGATCTGCGCACGGATCCGGTAGTGGAAAAAGCATTCCACTACGAGGGCGGTATCAAAGAGTTTGTCAGCTACCTGAACAAGAGCAAAACGGCGCTCTACCCGGACATCATCTACTGCGAGGGAGAAAGAGACGGCGTTCTCGTTGAGGTTGCGATGCAGCACAACGATTCCTATCAGGAAAATACGTACGGTTTCGTCAACAACATTACGACGCCGGAGGGCGGTACCCATATCGTGGGCTTCCGGAATGCACTGACGAAAACCTTTAATGAATATGCAAGAGCAAATAAACTGTTAAAAGACAGCGAACCGAACCTGACCGGAGAGGATATCCGCGAGGGTATGACGGCGATTGTCAGCATCAAAATCGAGGAGCCGCAGTTCGAGGGCCAGACAAAGCAGAAACTTGGAAACAGCGAGGCGAGAGGAGCAGTCGACAATATCGTGAGCACCCAGCTCGAGCTGTTTCTGGAGCAGAACCCGGCTGTTGCAAAAACGATCGTTGAAAAGTCCCTGCTTTCCCAGCGTGCGAGAGAGGCTGCAAGAAAAGCGCGTGACCTGACGAGAAGAAAATCCGCACTGGACGGTATGTCCCTGCCTGGAAAACTGGCAGACTGCACCGACAAGGATCCAAAAAACTGTGAGATCTTCCTGGTCGAGGGAGATTCCGCGGGCGGTTCCGCAAAATCCGCGAGAAGCCGTGCAACGCAGGCGATCCTGCCTCTGCGTGGAAAAATCCTGAATGTAGAGAAAGCACGTCTCGATAAAATTTATGCCAATGCCGAGATCAAAGCGATGATTACGGCATTCGGAACCGGAATCCACGACGATTTCGATATCACCAAACTGCGCTACGACAAGATCATCATCATGACCGATGCCGATGTCGACGGCGCGCACATCGACACACTGATGCTGACGTTCCTGTACCGCTTCATGCCGGAGCTGATCAAACAGGGCCACGTTTACCTGGCACAGCCGCCGCTGTTCAAGATTGAGAAAAACAAAAAAGTATGGTACGCATACGACGACGATCAGATGAATCAGATCCTCAATGAGATCGGACGCGGAGATAATAAGATCCAGCGTTACAAAGGACTGGGAGAGATGGATGCGGAGCAGCTCTGGGAGACCACCATGGACCCGGAACGCCGTGTTCTGCGCCGCGTTGTGTTCGATGAAGAGTATTCTTCTGAAATTGATCTTACCTTCAATACGCTCATGGGCGACAAGGTAGAACCGCGCCGTGACTTTATCGAAGAGAGAGCAAAATACGCAAACAACCTGGATATCTAAAAAGTCCTGTGAACTGAAGTGGAGGAAAAGATGGAAGATAATGTTTTTGATAAAATTCACGAGGTCGATCTGAAAGACACGATGGAGGAATCCTACATCAACTACGCGATGAGCGTAATTGCATCCCGTGCACTTCCAGACGTCCGCGATGGCTTAAAGCCGGTACAGAGACGTATTCTGTACTCCATGAGTGAACTGAACAATACGCCGGATAAGCCGCACCGTAAGTGCGCGCGTATCGTCGGTGATACGATGGGTAAATATCACCCGCACGGCGACAGCTCTATCTACGGAGCACTCGTCAACATGGCACAGGACTGGGCAACCCGTTATCCGATGGTGGACGGCCATGGAAACTTCGGTTCCGTCGACGGCGACGGCGCTGCGGCTATGCGATACACCGAGGCACGTTTAAGCAAAATCTCGATGGAGATGCTGGCGGATATCAACAAAGACACCGTAGACTTCGCCCCGAACTTTGATGAAACCGAAAAAGAGCCTGTTGTTATGCCGGCCCGCTACCCGAACCTTCTGGTAAACGGTACTTCCGGTATCGCAGTCGGTATGGCAACGAACATCCCGCCGCACAATCTGCGCGAGGTGGTAAGTGCCATTGTAAAAATTATTGATAATATCATCGAGGAGGACCGTACGACAGATCTCGAGGAGATTCTCGGCATTGTAAAAGGCCCTGACTTCCCGACCGGAGCAGAAATCCTCGGCACCCGCGGCATCGACGAGGCCTACCGTACCGGCCGCGGTAAAATCCGTGTTCGTGCGGTATCAAACATCGAGACACTGCCGAACGGAAAGAGCGAGATCATCGTAACCGAGATCCCGTACATGGTAAACAAGGCGCGCCTGATCGAGAACATCGCCGCGCTGGTAAGAGATAAAAAGATCGACGGCATCACCGGCATTGCGGACCACTCCAACCGTGAGGGTATGCGCATCTGTATCGAACTGCGCCGCGACGCCAATGCAAACGTCATCTTAAACCAGCTGTACAAACATACTCAGATGCAGGATACCTTTGGTGTGATCATGCTTGCACTGGTAAACAATCAGCCGAAAGTCATGAACCTTCTGGAGATGCTGACGTATTATCTGCAGCACCAGGAAGAGGTTGTGACGAGAAGAACGAAATACGACCTGAACAAAGCGCAGGAGAGAAGCCATATTCTGGAAGGACTCTTAAAAGCGCTTGACCATATTGACGAAGTGATCCATATCATCCGTGCATCCGCGAATGCGGCAGAGGCGAAGAAGAACCTGATGGAACGCTTCGATCTGAGTGATGCCCAGGCCCAGGCAATCGTAGACATGCGTCTGCGCGCTCTGACCGGTCTGGAACGGGAGAAGCTCGAGAACGAGTACAAAGAGCTGATGGCGCGCATCGAGCAGTTAAAAGCCATCCTCGCAGACCGCAAGGTGCTTCTTGGCGTTATCCGCAGGGAGATTCTGACCGTATCCGAAAAATACGGCGATGACAGAAGAACTTCCATCGGCTTTGATGAGTACGATCTCTCCATGGAGGATCTGATTCCGCGCGAGAATACTGTCATCACCATGACGAAACTGGGCTATATCAAACGTATGACCGTTGACAACTTCCGCAGCCAAAACCGCGGCGGCAAGGGAATCAAGGGCATGCAGACCATCGAGGACGACTACATCGAGGAGCTTCTGATGACGACGACCCATCATTACCTGATGTTCTTTACGAATACGGGAAGAGTCTACCGTCTGAAAGCATACGAGATTCCGGAGGCGTCCAGAACCGCAAGAGGAACGGCGATTGTCAACCTTCTCCAGCTGCAGCCGGGAGAGAAGATTACCGCTGTTATTCCAATGCGCAAATATGAGAAGGGCCATTATCTGTTTATGGCAACGAAAAAGGGACTGGTGAAGAAGACGCCGCTCGAAGAATACGAGAACGTCAGAAAAACGGGTCTTGCTGCCATTGCGCTCCGCGATGATGATGAACTGATTGAAGTTAAGACAACTGATAACGAGAAAGAGATTATTCTGGTAACGAAATTCGGCCAGTGTATCCGCTTCAAGGAAAACGATGTGCGTACGACAGGCCGTGTTTCTATGGGTGTACGCGGCATCAACCTTCTGGACGGCGATGAAGTAGTCGGCATGCAGATCTGCACGCAGGGAGACTATCTCCTTGTCGTATCCGAAAACGGCATGGGCAAACGGACGCCGATGGCAGAGTTTACCGTACAGCTCCGCGGCGGCAAGGGTGTCAAATGCTATAAGATTACCGAAAAGACCGGAAACCTGATCGGTTCCAAGGCGGTCAACGAGGATAATGAGATCATGATGATCACCACAGAGGGAATCATCATCCGTACGCCATGCTCCGGCATTTCTGTGATGGGACGGATCACATCCGGCGTTAAGCTGATGGATGTGGACGGCGAAATCAAGGTTGCCAGCATTGCAAAAGTAAGAGACAAAGAGGCGTCCGAGGAGACTCCGGTTTCGGAGAAAGAGAACGAAACGGCTTCTGAGAAAACGCAGGAATAATACAGCGTCGCAAAACGTGCCTGAGAGAAAAAAGCTCAGGCACGTTTTGCTCGTTTGGGGAAGGGGAGAAAAACATGAAACGAATTTTACTGATGGTGCTGCGGAATCTGCTTCTGGTTCCGTGGATGTGGTGCCGGCTCTGTTACCATGCAGCGCATCCGGACAAGTACAGTCTGGAAGAGCACTTTAAAATGCTGCGCTTTGTTGTACAGCGGGCGAACAAAGGCGGAAACGTCATTGTGGAATCCTATGGAGCAGAAAATCTTCCGGAGCAGGACGGTTTTGTGCTGTATCCGAATCACCAGGGACTGTACGATGTGCTGGCGATCGCAGGAGCGTGCTCGCGTACCTTTACAGTTGTTGCCAAAAAAGAGGTAGAGCATATTCCGTTTTTAAAACAGGTCTTTGCGTGCATCCACGCGCTGTTTATGGACCGGGAGAATCTGCGGCAGTCAATGCAGGTTATCAATGAGGCGGCCGATGTCGTAAAAGAAGGCAAAAACGTCATTCTGTTTCCGGAAGGAACGAGGAGCAGAAAGGGAAACCAGCTGCTGGAGTTTAAAAGCGGCAGCTTCAAGATCGCAGTAAAAGCAAAATGCCCGATCGTGCCGGTTGCGTTAAAAAACTGTTTTGTTCCGTTTGACTCCAATACCGTCCGTCCCGTAACGGTAGAAGTCCATTTTCTCGACCCGATCCCATATGAGGAATACCAGGGAATGAAGACAACAGAGATTGCCGAGATGGTAAAGAAGAGAATTGAAGCCGTCGTAACCGCGTAGCGGTTTCAGAAAAGAGCGTGATATGCGCTCTTTTCTGCTATTCTGGGGGCTGATTTGGGTTCTGTAAGGCATATTTTCTATAATAGTAAGAAAAAAACAAAAAAATCGAAAAAACGGGTTGACAAGAACGTAAGGTTTTTGTATAATAAACCATGCGTCACGAATGAGTGACCGCACATATCATTTTATATTTAGGCATTTGGAGAAGTACTCAAGTGGCTGAAGAGGCGCCCCTGCTAAGGGTGTAGGTCGGGTAACCGGCGCGAGGGTTCAAATCCCTCCTTCTCCGTTTAAAAGCCAAAAACAAAATGATATTTTTTGTGGAAAAAGTTCTTGACAAACAGCTTCACATCTGATAAGATAGCAGAGTTGGCGATGGGTTTGAAAAAACTAATCCCAAAAAATAAATTAAAAAAGTTCTTGACAAATGCAAATGAGTTTGATAAAATAAACGAGTTGCTGATCGAGAGAACAGCAAAGATCCTTGATAATTAAACAATGAAACACATCCTCGAAAGTTCTGAATAAGTAATTCAAAACGATCGAAAGATCCTTTAAAACAGTAAAAGGGATAAATTAGCTAGTATGTTGATTTTGAACTTGGAACAAACATTTTATCAGAGAGTTTGATCCTGGCTCAGGATGAACGCTGGCGGCGTGCTTAACACATGCAAG
>OJQJ01001344.1_pt1 | contig 13220 bp, 14 predicted proteins | sample 1598671 | NCBI WGS metagenome assembly OJQJ01 (sample SAMN03922499, study PRJEB24848) | human gut metagenome | isolation source: stool sample | host: Homo sapiens | place: Germany | collected 2011-11 | reverse complement strand
CCCTTTACACAAGGGAGCCAATGGGTGCGTCAATGTGCCTCTGAAAAAATAGCTGAACAGTTACTTAACGCCAATGCTAAATAATTGACAAAGCGTATAGTTTTATGATATAAATTATTGATAGACCTAAACTGCAAAATATATTTATAGGGGGAAAATTATACGGGGAAAAACAATGGCGAACAGACGCTATGTACATCCCGGTCAGTCGCAGGTCATCGGCCGTGACAGACGCGATTATAAGGCGATGAACACCGCCACCGCAGGCATTTCCGTTGCGGGCTTCGACACTGCTCCCAGACAGCATGCCGCCGACGGCTCTGCCAAGGAAGCAAAGAAAACCTTCAAGGATCTGCGTGGTACCTTCACCGAGGAGCAGATGAAGATAGAGACCTCCCGCTGCCTCGGCTGCGGCGCAGCCGGCAATGCTCCGGCGGCAGTCGCAAAGCTCGTCACCAAGAAGATCGCAAGAAAGTAAGCAGCCGCTATGCACGAGATCGGAGTTGTCCGCTCAATGGTCAAAACCGTCACCGATTTTGCGAGCGAAACGACATTAAGGAGGTCGCGGAGATCGTCCTCGATATAGGCGAGCTGTCGCTGGTCATCCCCAAGTATGTTGAGGATATATATCCCGTCGTCGTTGGGGATACATGGCTCAAGGACACAAAGCTTGTGATAAATGTCATTCCCGGCATGGCTGAATGCGACGAATGCAACGAGCTGTTCCATGTCATTGAGCACGAGGGCTATTGCCCCAACTGCGGCAGCTTTGAAAAAACCATACTTTCGGGCAAGGATTTTCTCATCCGCGAGATACACATACCCGAAGGCTGAAAACATTTGGGCTCCATGTTTACCATGGAGCCCCTCAGCGTACCAAAAGTCAGAGACTTTTTTATACGTTTCAAAAACGCCACATTTTTTGTAAAAATAAATTTTCACAAAAAATCTCGCCGCGCTCGTCAAAAAGCCTGATAAAACTGATCAATCAGTTTTTCAGTCGTTTTTGATGGCTATGATCCAATTGCGAGCGGGGGCTTACCCCCCTCGCGCTCCCCCGCTGTACACTTGTCTTTACGAAACAGGCTGTAGTGCTCCATGTCTACATGGAGCCCATTTTAGAAGTGAAAGGAATGAGGTTATGGAGCTTTATACGAACGCCAGATTCATCTCCTGCGAAAAGGAAAACCGCATTTACACCGCGATGGCGGTAAAGGGCGGTCACATCGTGTGGCTCGGCGATGAAAGCAGCATCCCTCCGCGCTACGGCAAGGCAAAACGGGTCGATCTCGGCGGCGCGACGGTAACGCCTGCGTTCGGCGACACGCATATGCATTTCGGCTCGCTGTGCGTTTTCGAGAACACATTCTATCTCATGGATGTCAAAAATTTTGCCGAAGCAAAGGCGGCGGTCAGGCGCTATGCCGACAGTCACCGGAAAAACAAGGTGCTCATGGGCTACGGCTGCACCGCGAACACCGTTGCCGAGCATCGGCTGCCCGAAAAGCGCGATCTTGACGACTGGACGGAGCGTCCGCTCATGGTCATGAAGTACGACGGTCATGCTGCCGTGTGCAACAGCGCAATGCTAGCACTGCTGTCGGATAAGGTGAAATCCGATCCCGGCTGCAATACCGAGACCGGATGGCTGTACCAGTCGGCGTTTTATAACGGCGTGAACGAGGCGACGGCGTATATCCCCACGATGGATATTATACGCGGTCTCTCCGGAGGCGCGGAGTACCTTGCGTCGGTCGGCATCGGGCTCGTGCACACCGTTGAGGGCGTTGGCTTTGCAAACGATCTGGATATAGACATGATAAAAATACTCGCGCCCGGCCTGCCGCAGGCGTTCCGCATATTCTTCCAGACCATGGACCTCAAGGCCGTGAAAAAGCACGGCTTCAAGCGCGTCGGCGGCTGCTTCAAGCTTGCCCTCGACGGCTGCTTCGGCTCAGAGGACGCGGCGCTCAAGGAGCCGTACGCGAACGATCCGAACAACTACGGCGTTTTGAATTATCCGCAGGAGCGCGTGAACGAGTTCGCCATCGGCGCAAACCGCGAGGGCTGGCAGATAACCATGCACGCCATAGGCGATGCGGCGGTGGAGCAGTGCATAACGGCATATGAGGCGGCTTATGCCGATAAGCCGTGGGACGATGCGCGCCATGTGATGATCCATGTCTGCCTTGCAAGCGAGGAGCAGCTAAAGCGCGCGGCAAAGATAAAGCTGTGCATAGCCGCGCAGTCGCCGTTTATATATTGGAAGCAGGAGCCGGACGAGTATCTGTGCTCGGTGCTCGGCAGAGAGCGCACTGACAGACTAAACGCGCTGGGAACGATGCACCGCCTCGGGCTTATCGTAGGCGACGGCTCCGACGGACCGTGCACGCGTCCAAAGCCCCTGTACGGTATGGCGTGCTCCGTAAATCATCCCAATCCGGACGAGCGCATATCGCGTCTCGACGCGCTGCGCATGATAACGGCAAATCCCGCGTATATGAGCCATGAGGAGAATAAACGCGGCACGCTTGCACCCGGTATGATTGCCGATTTCGTCGTTCTCGGCGATGATCCGCTCACCGCGGAGGATATAGCGGGCATCGAGGTCAAGGCACTCTATCTGCACGGCAAGAAGCATGTTGCAAAAAAGATAGGCGTCGCCGGACTTCTGGCTCGGGCGATCATAAAACGGATCACCCAAAGAGAATACATATAACAAAAAAGGCTCCCCCATCCGGGGGAGCCTTTTGCATGAAAGCGGATATCACACCGTCACGAGCTCGTAGTGCGTCGTGCCGAGGCCGATGGCCTCGCCGTGCTCGACGGCGGCGCGCCAGTCGGTGTCCGGGTGCGCGGCCGTGAAGTGGTCGTGCGGATGGTCATGCTCACGCGCGATGACGCTGTTCGGGTTGACCGGCTGGGCGTTGATCATATCGGCGCAGGCGGTGTCGAGCGCCACGGGGTCGAAGGACGCGAACATGCCCACATTCGGCACGATCGGCACGTCGCTGAAATTGTGGCAGTCGCAGCATGGCGACACGTCGAGCGCGAGCGCAATGTGGAACGACGGACGGCCGTCGACGACGGCTTTGGCGTACTCGGCGATCTTGCAGTTGAGCAGCTCGTTTGCGATCGCATAGTCCGCATGGATGGCGTGCATCGGACAGACGTTGATGCAGCGGCCGCAGCCGGTGCACTTATATTTCAGGATGGTGCACTTGCCGTTTTCGATGTGCGGGCCGTTGTGCGCGCAGTTTTCCACGCACTTGCCGCAGCCGATGCACTTATCCTGATCGACGACGGGCTTGCCGGAGCTGTGCATCTCCTCCTTGCCGGCGCGCGAGCCGCAGCCCATGCCGATGTTCTTGAGCGCGCCGCCGAAGCCGGCGGACACGTGTCCCTTGGCATGCGTGAGGGAGATGAAGATATCGGCATCCATGATGGCGCGGCCGATCTTCGCCGCGCGCAGATATTTGCCGCCGCGGATGGGCACGAGGTCGTAGTCCTCGCCCTTGAGCCCGTCGGCAATGATGCACTGCGCGCCGGTGGTCATGGGCGAATAGCCGTTGCGCATGGCGCTGTCGAGATGGTCGAGCGCGTTGGCGCGGCCGCCGACATAGAGCGTGTTGCAGTCCGTCAGGAACGGCTTTCCACCCAGCTCCTTTACCACATCGGCAACCGCTTTGGCGTAGTTCGGGCGAAGATAGCTGATGTTGCCCAGCTCACCGAAATGCATCTTGATGGCAACGAATTTGCCATCCATATCAATATCCTTGATCCCGGCGGCGATGCACACGCGGCGCAGCTTGTCCAGCAGGCTGGTGCCCACGGGACAGCGGAAATCTGTATAATAGACCTTGGATGCTTCCATAGCAGTTTCCTCCATTTTGTTTGCACGGCACGCTGCCGCATACTCTCTTGTTTTGTAGTATAGCACATCTTTTTGCAAAGAAAAAGTGCTGTCGTAAAGGGCGGCGGGCACACCCTCCACGTCCCACGATCAAAATGGCCTCCGCTGATGCTCTGGCCATATTTAGCGGAACTATCATTTCCTAACGAAAGAAAGCCGGAAATCTGCGGATTTCCGGCTTTCAATTTTCACGGGAAAGAGTCGTAGCAGTCAGCGGCATCTTGCAGCGCTGGCTCCCTGCGGGAGCGTTCGCGCAGCAGAAAATGCACAAGCTTATCCGCACGGCTCGTCGCGCAAGCGATTCAAAATCGGCGGAACACAAAAAATCCTTTAGCGAAGCGACTTGGATTTTTTGTATGGAGCCCAACAGCTTTGGGGTCTAAAAGGGGCGAGCAGCCCCTTTTTCATGGATCCAGCGCGTTGAAATCGCTGTGACCTTGCCGCGCTGAACACGCGGCATTTGCTTTGCAAACCGGTCTGCGGCTTAAAAGCCCCACTGGGGCTTTCATGCCCTGCGGGCACCGCCGTCCTTTCTGGTTCTCTTTTGGCACGCAAAAGAGAACCTCCCCGGCGGCGATGCATCTTGCAAAAGGCATGAAACCTTAAACACGCGACTACGCTCTGTGCGGGAAGCATTCTAAATCAGAAGATTGCCGTCGCAGCCGCCACTGCCAGCACGATGATGCCCAGCACGATGCGGTAGGCACCAAAGAACTTGAAATCGTGGCGCTTGACGTAATCCATCAGGAAGCGGATGGCGGCAAGGCTCATGCCAAAGGCCACCACACAGCCCACTGCCAGCACAGCCACCTCGGTGCCGGTCATCACGGAACCGCCGACAACGAACTTGACCACCTTGAGCAGGGATGCGCCCGCCATGACCGGGATGGCCAGATAGAAGGTGAACTCTGCCACACAGGCGCGGGACAGGCCCAGCAGCAGGCCGCCCACGATGGTGGCACCGGAGCGGGAGGTGCCCGGAATGATGGCCAGACACTGCCACAGGCCAATGATGATGGCATCGCGGTAGGTGATCTGCTCCAGCCGGCTCACGTGCGGCGCGGCGCGGCGGTTCTCCACAACAAAGAACAGCGCGCCATACAGAATGAGCATCGCGGCAACCGTGATGTAATTGTAGAAGTGAGCTTCCATCCAGTCGTCCAGCGGGCTGATGATGAGCACCGGGATCGTGGCCGCTACCACCTTGAACCACAGGTTCCACACGCTGGGCTTGGAGATGACCTTGCCCTGCCGCAGCCCGAAGGGCCACAGCTTATTCCAGAACAGCACCACCACGGCCAGAATGGCACCCAGCTGGATGACCACCCGGAACATGGACATGAATTCTTCACTGGCATTGAACTTGACGACCTGCTCCACAAGGATCATGTGACCGGTGGAGGAGATGGGCAGCCACTCGGTAATGCCCTCCACGATACCCATCAGGATCGCTTTGATGACCTCGAAAAACGTAATAAATCCCTCCTGCAGCACCCGTTGGGTGCGTAGTTTTTTCAAAAGCAGTTCCAGTATACCATACTATGAGCCGCTGTGCATACAGATTATAGAAATTTTCCCCCGGGCGCTGTATTTATCTGCCCCGGGAAATGTGCTATACTATAAAAATAAGAAGTCTGTCCGCTTTCTGCGCCCGGCGCTGAAAGCACTGAGAACAACGAGGTGAACCTTCATGAACATACTGGTGATCGGCTGCGATCAGGTGGGTGCGGCGCTGATCCGCGATCTGGAACGCATCGGCCATGATATCTCGGTGGTGGAAAAGGACCCTGAGCAGCTCAAGCGTCTGGATGCCTTTGACGATTATACCTTTCACGGCACCGCCCTTGTTGGCGACCCTACCGACCCGGACACCCTGCGCCGTGGCGGCGTGGAGAACTGCGACGCCGTGGCGGCGGTGACCGAGGAGGACTCGGTGAACCTGATGGCGGCGCAGCTGGCAAAGAACATCTTCCGCCGGGATAAGGTCATCTGCCGGGTGTCCGACCCGCATCTGCAAATTTTATACCACAAGGCCTACGAGCTGGAGACCATCTGCCCCACCGTGCTGACTGAGCAGGCGGTGTTCCGGGCTCTTTCCAAGTAAAACAGCCTGTTTTTGCTTTACAGACCGTAGAATGAGGTAACGATATGAAAGTTTGTATTGCCGGCGGCGGCCGGGTGGGCATGTATCTTGCCCAAAGCCTGCTGTCCCACCACCATAAGGTGACCATCATCGAGCCGCAGGAGGCGCTGTGCCGCACCCTTGCGGATACGCTGGATATCCCGGTCATCTGCGGCGACTCCCTGAGCTTTGACACCCTGCGCACCGCCGATGTGGCCAGCTGCGACGCCTTTGTGGCGGTGACCAACACCGACGAGACCAATCTGGTGGCCTGCCAGATCGCCAAGCGGGAGTTCGGCGTGAACCGCACCGTGGCGCGCGCCTCCAACCCCAAAAACCGGGACATCCTGCACACGCTGGGCGTAGATACCGTGGTGTGCGGCACCGACAACCTGAGCCACATCTTGGAGCGGGAGATCGAGACCGACACCATCCGGCAGCTGCTTTCGCTGGGCGGCGGCACTGCCAGCCTGAATGAAATTTTGCTGCCGGAGGACTTTCAGTTTGCGGGCAAGGAGATCAAGGAGATCCCCATTCCCGGCGATGCCATTCTGGTCAGCATCACCCGGGATACCGAGTTCATCATCCCCCACGGCAGCACGGTGCTGCTACCGTGGGACCGGCTGCTCTGCCTGACACAGGACGACACCCTGCATCTGCTGATGGATGCGTGGGGTCTTTCCTCCCACAAATGAGCGAGCAGGAGCTGCTGCGCACCGCGCTGGTGCTGCCGCCCCGCGCCCGCCGGGTGCTCTGCGTCTGGGCAGCTGTGCCCGGGCTGGTCTGCGCGCCCTTTGCCTTCTGGCAGAGCGTGTGGGCGGGCGCAGTCTTTTGCGCTGTATGGGCGGCGCTGGTGGCGCTTGTCCGGGCGCGCTGCTGCAGCTTTGTCGCCGCCCTGACGGCGGACAGCGTCACGGTGCAGGCCGGGGTGGCTGTCCCTGTGCTGCACCGCATCCCGCGCCGGGCGGTCACCGGGGTGCAGCTGCTGCGCACCCCGCTGCTGTGGGCGGCAGGGTGCACCGTGCTCCTTGTGCGCAGCCCGGGGCTTCAATTGGTGCTGCCCGGCATCCCCGCCGCACAGGCCACTGCGCTGGCGGCGGTGCTGATGGAGGGCAGTGTATGAACCGGGAAAAGCACTTCCACCCGCTGGCGGCACTGCATCTGCTGCGCAAGACCCTGCTGGTGTACCTTCTGCCGCTGGTACAGGTGCTTTTTGACCGCAACTGGGACGCCCTGCGTGCGGCGCTGCGGCAGGAGCTTGTATTGCTCTTCTTTATCAGCGCCGTGTGCTGGGCGGTGTACTATGCAAGCCGCTGGCAGGTGGATGCCGAGGGCACGGTGCACGTCAGCTGGCGGCTGGGGGTGCGGCTGGACCGCGCCCTGCGCGCCGAGGGACTGGCGGCGCTGGTGCTGGAGCAGCCCCTGCTCTACCGCCTGACCGGTGCCTGCCGGGTGGTGCTGTACCCTGTGGGGCAGACCAAGACCATCACACTGTATCTTACCCGGCAGCAGGCCGCGGAGCTTGCCGATGTGCTGCTGCCGGTGACGGACCCGCTGTGGCACGCGCCCAAGGGCGGCGAAAAGCTGGCCTTTACGGTGCTGGGTGCCAACGGCCTGTCCACCCTGTTTTTGTGGTGGCTGGCCATCCACCAGACCCAGAGCTACGCCCCGGATGCCCAGACCGCTGCCCTTGCGCAGCTGGGACAGCTGGCGGCGCTTGCCGCCCGCTGGCTGCCGCTGGGCGCGGCGTGGCTGCTGGTGTTGGCGGGCACCCTGTTCTGCATCAGTCTGGTGCGCAGCGCTTTGCAGACGGTACATTACACCGTCTGGCGCACTGACACCCAGCTGGGCAGCCGGGGCGGATTTATCCGCCGGTACGAGATGCGGCTGCGGCTCAGCCAGCTGAACTATGCCGACCTGCGCCGCTCCCCCGCCACATGGGCGCTGCATTACTGCCCGGTATTCGTTTCGGCAGGGGCGTGCCGCCCGGAGCTGCCCTTGTTCGTCTGGCGGGAGGGCACCCCGCTGCTGCGGGAGCTGCTGCCGGAGATGGCACAGCTGCCCCCGGACACCCGCGCCGACACCACCGACCGCAGCATGGTGTTCTTTTTACCGGCGGGCATCCCGCTGGCGCTCTGTCTGCTGCTGACGGCGGTATCCCGCACCACCCTGCCCGCGCTCACCCTGCCGCTGCTCATCCCCACCGGGGTGTTTGCCGCCCTGCTGGGTGCTGCCGCCGTGGGCTGGCACCGGGAGGGCGTATGGCAGCAGCAGGGACAGCTGCTGCTCTGTCGGCAGCACCGGTTCCATCTGCACCAGCTGTGCGTGTTCCACCCGGACACCTGCTTTACCGCGTTGCAATCTCCTTGGGCGGTGACGGTGCAGCGCGCCAATCTGACCCTTGTATTTCCCGGCAAAGAAAAGGTCACCGTGCGCAGCGTGCCGCTTGCGGCTCTTGATTTTCTGGGAATATAGAAGTATACTTGCGATGCCCCGCTGAACCTACGGTCGGCGGGGCATTTTTTGTATCACAGACCAACGGAGACTATTTTATGATAAAGACTGTATTATTTGATCTGGACGGCACCCTGCTGAACACCATCGACGACCTTGCCGATGCCGGCAACTGGGTGTGTGCCCAAAATGGTTGGCCCACCTTTACAGTGGCGCAGTTCAAGATGATGGTGGGCAACGGCATCCCCAAGCTGGTGGAGCGATTCTCCCCCGCCGACGCCCGCACCCCGGCGCAGCTGGCGGCGACGCTGGCGCAGTTCACCGCCCGGTACGATGCCCACAAGGAGGACAAGACCGCGCCCTACCCCGGCATTCCGGCGCTGCTGGACGCACTGAAAGCCAAGGGCATCCAGTGCGCGGTGTTCTCCAACAAGGCTGATGCCCTGTGCGGCGGCATCATTGCCCACTACTTTGGTACCGGCCGCTTTGACGCCGTGCGGGGCAACCGCCCGGGCGTACCTACCAAGCCCGACCCCACCGGGCTGCACGCCCTGATGGCTGAGCTGGGCGCAGACCCCGCCGCCACCCTTTTTGTGGGCGACAGCGACGTGGACATCCTCACCGGACACAATGCCGGACTGCCTGCCATGGGCGCGCTGTGGGGCTTCCGCGGTCGTGCTGAGCTGACCGCCGCCGGTGCGGATGCACTGGCAGAGGTGCCGGAGGACATCCTGCGGTATGTGCAGGAGCAGAATAAATAAATAAAAACACGGGAAGATCTGCGGATCTTCCCGTGTTTTTGCGTATTTTTGCGGTTCAGGATGCCGATTCCAGCGGGTCTACCACCACAGGACAGGATTCGTACAGCTCGATGGGGTCTAAGTCCACACAGCTGCCCGGGTCCCGGTCACCGGTCACATCCCATGCAGCGGTGTCGTTCAGGACGGTCAGGCGGCTTTTGAAAAAAGCTTCATCCTGCAAGGGCGCAAAGACCCCGCCCAGTGCAAGCAGCGGCTTTGCGTCATACAGACGCACAGAGCCATCGTTGAAATAGAGGTACACCGTAAAGTCCTCGCCCGCAACAGCCTGCAAGACCTTGGGGAACAATGTATCCATAGAGAGACCTCCTTTTTTAGATCAGCGGTGCAATGTGATTAAGCGGCGCAGCAGTTCTGGCCAGTTCCCAGTTCTGCATCAGCTCATCCTTATGCAGCTCACACCATGCAAGGATCAGCTTCAGCTGCCGCCCCGGCAATGCACCACGGATCACACAGGAATTCTGAATATCGATCAATGCCTTGAATCCGCCGTATTCGGCGTGAAAATGCGGCGGATTATGGTCACTGTAAAACATTGTGACCCGTATCCCGCAAAACAAACTGATCTCCGGCATAACACATCCCACCTTTTCAACGTAAGTATATCTTATTTTTTGAAAAAAGTCTATCCTGTATTATGTAGCCAGGCTTCCCATCCGGGACAAAGTAAAAACGCCTTTGCGCAATGCGCAAGGGCGTTTTTATGACCCGTACGGGAATCGAACCCATGTTACAGCCGTGAAAGGGCCGTGTCTTAACCGCTTGACCAACGGGCCTTAGAAATACAGAGCTTCGCTAAAACCTCCGACTTTCATCATCCACTATTGCGGACGACCGTCCCCCTTATCTTAGCGAAACTCTGTAATGTGGTAGCGGTAACTGGATTTGAACCGGTGACACTTCGGGTATGAACCGAATGCTCTAGCCAACTGAGCTATACCGCCACATATTTAACTTGCACTCGAACGGTGCTTTATTATTATATCCATAGATGCCCCTTTTGTCAACACATATTTTCAAAAAAATTTGCAGTTTTTTGAGATTCTAAATTTATTTACATAGGTGCGTTAGAATATAGGTTTTCTTGTCAGTTTTGCGGGTAAAAAGCCCTCTCAGGCGCTCCGGGAGAAACTCCCCCAGTCTCGCTACGCTCGACAGCCCCCTCTAGGATGGGGCCTTTGGCATAGCGGTACAGTTTCTGGCTAAAGTGCGAAGTTTGTGGGTGCGCCAGAGGCTCCCTCCCAGAGGGAGCTGGCAAAACCGTCAGGTTTTGACTGAGGGAGTTAAGCACTCGCTTCCCACACAAAAAGCACCGCTTCCCTGTGCGGAAAGCGGTGCTTTTTTCAACCTTTTTCTGCCCGGATGTGGAAAACCCGGTGCAGTTTTAGTCCTTCTTATTGGTGGGGACCATGACCTTCAACCCGCCCATGTACGGCTGCAGCACTTCGGGGATGGTCACGCTGCCGTCGGCCTGCAGGTGGTTCTCCAGGAAGGCGATCAGCATACGCGGAGGTGCCACGCAGGTGTTGTTCAGGGTGTGGGCCAGATAGGTCTTGCCGTCCTTGCCCTTCACGCGGATGTGCAGGCGGCGTGCCTGTGCATCGCCCAGATTGGAGCAAGAGCAGACCTCGAAGTACTTCTGCTGGCGGGGGCTCCATGCTTCGATATCGCAGCTCTTCACCTTCAGGTCGGCCAGGTCGCCGGAGCAGCACTCCAGCTGGCGGACGGGGATGTTCATGCTGCGGAACAGCTCCACAGAGTAGCGCCACAGCTTTTCATACCAGTCCTTGGATTCCTCGGGCTTGCAGACCACGATCATCTCCTGCTTCTCAAACTGATGGATACGGTACACGCCACGCTCCTCAATGCCATGAGCGCCCTTCTCCTTGCGGAAGCAGGGAGAGTAAGAAGTCAGGGTCTTGGGCAGCTCGCTCTCCGGGGTGATGGTATCAATAAATTTGCCGATCATAGAGTGCTCGGAAGTACCGATCAGGTACAGGTCCTCACCCTCAATCTTGTACATCATGGCGTCCATCTCGGCAAAGCTCATTACGCCGGTAACCACATTGGAGCGGATCATAAACGGCGGCACACAATAGGTAAAGCCACGGTCGATCATAAAGTCACGGGCATAACTGATAACCGCAGAGTGCAGCCGGGCGATATCGCCCATCAGGTAATAAAAACCGTTACCGGCCACCTTGCGGGCAGCGTCCAGATCAATGCCGTTAAAGCGCTCCATAATGTCCGTATGGTACGGCACCTCAAAATCCGGCACTACCGGCTCCCCAAAGCGCTCCACCTCTACATTTTCACTGTCATCCTTACCGATGGGCACGCTGGGGTCAATGATATTGGGAATGGTCATCATGATCTTGGTGACCTGCTCGTTCAGCTCGTTGGCCTCTTTGGTCAGTTCTTCCAGCTCCTTGGCCTGATCCGCCACCTTTTGGCGCAGAGCCATGCCCTCTTCCTTCTTGCCCTGCGCCATCAAGGCACCGATCTCCTTAGACAGCTTGTTGCGGTTTGCACGCAGCTCATCCGCCTTGGTCATGGCAGCCCGACGGCGCTCATCCAGTTCGATGACCTGATCCACCAGGGGCAGCTTCTCGGCCTGAAGTTTCTTTTTGATGTTCTCCTTTACCAGTTCGGGATTTTCCCGCACAAATTTCATATCCAGCATACTTTTATTCTCCTAACTTATTGGCCAAATCTTTTAGATCTTCATTGGAATAGAATTCAATTTCCAGCGTGCCTTTGCCCCGGCCGGGCACCACGCGCACCTTGCGGCCCAAGGTCTCCTTCAGCGCCAGTTCTACCTCGTCATAAAACGCGTCCCGCCGGGATCGGGGCTTGGGCGCCGCACCGGCCTCCTGCTGACTGCGCTTGGCCAGTTTTTCCACATCCCGCACCGTAAGTTTGTGTGAAACGATTTGCTCCGCCGCCGCATAAATCAGCGCCGCATTGGGCAGTCCCAGGAGCGCCCGGGCGTGACCGGCAGAGATGGCGCCGCTTTTGGTCATCTCCCGCACCTCCGGGGGCAGCTTCAGCAGCCGCAGACTGTTGGCAATAGCCGGACGGGACTTGCCCACGCTGGCCGCCACCTGATCCTGGGTAAAACCGCAGCGATCAATCAGCGCTTGCAGACCCTCCGCTTCCTCAATGGGATTCAGATCCTCACGCTGCAAGTTCTCAATAATGGCGATCTCCATGGTCTCCACATCGGACAATTCCCGGATCACCACCGGCACCTCTCGCAGTCCGGCGATGCGGCTGGCTCTGTATCGCCGCTCACCGGCCACCAGCTGGTATCCACCGCCGGGCAGGGGCCGCACCAAAAGGGGTTGCAACACGCCGTGCTGGCGAATACTCTCCGCCAATTCCTCCAACGCCGTTTCGTCAAAGGTCTTTCGGGGCTGCTCCTTGTTGGGCACGATCTCCTCTAAGGGCAGCGTGTTGTTCGCCACCAATTCATCAACGGAATTCTCTAAAAACAACTGGCCCAGTCCTTTGCCCAGGCCGGATTTTTTATTTGCCATCGCATTTCCTCCGCTTTTCCTATACCTATTATATTATAGAGCCGGGGTCAACGGCTCTGCTTAACCACCTCGTCTGCCAACTTCTTATACGCAAAGCTGGCCTTACAGTATTTTTCATAATACAGCACCGGTTTGCCATAGCTGGGGGCTTCTGCCAGCTTGACGCTGCGGGGGATCATGGTGTGGTAGGTTTTGCCGGGGAAGTATTTTTCCACCTCGTCTACCACCTGTTGGGTCAGCTTTAACCGGCTGTCATACATGGTAAAGACCACCCCTTGCAGCTCCAAGTGGGGGTTATAGTGCTGTTTGACCGTGCGCACGGTGCTGAGCAACTGGCTCAAGCCCTCCAAGGCGTAATATTCGCATTGCAGGGG
>OJQJ01001341.1_pt1 | contig 13230 bp, 9 predicted proteins | sample 1598671 | NCBI WGS metagenome assembly OJQJ01 (sample SAMN03922499, study PRJEB24848) | human gut metagenome | isolation source: stool sample | host: Homo sapiens | place: Germany | collected 2011-11 | reverse complement strand
GGTTGCCGCAGTTGCCGGCGGTATCCATCAGCATGGGCATGAAGGAGACCAGCAGCGGCAGGCTGACAAAGGCCTCTTCATAGTGGGTGGTGACCATGCCAGTAAAGGTGGCAGACAGCATCAGGATCAGCAGCCATGGAATGCGCTGCTTTGCGTGGGTCCAGACGCTGGTGCCAAAGTAGGTGGTGGCATCGTCGTCCGGCAGAATAGCAGCCATCTTCTGCATATCCTCGGTGCTCTCATCGGTCAGAACGTCGATTGCATCGTCGATGGTGATGATACCCACGAACATGCCCTCGTTGTCCAGAACAGGCATGGCGGTAAAGTCGTAGCGCTGCATCTCACGGGCCACATACTCCTGATCGTCGGTCACTTTCACAGTGACCACGTTATCATCCATGATCTCGTTGATGGGAGTATGCGGCTCTGACAGCAGCAGGCTTCGGGCGGAAACAACGCCCTTCAGGCGGTTGCGCTCCACCACGTAGCAGGTGTACACGGTCTCTGCGTTTTCGCCCTGCTTGCGGATGGCTTCAAAGGCCTGCGCCACGGTCATATCCTCGCGCAGACGGACATATTCGGGGGTCATCAGGCTGCCGGCAGAGCTTTCGGGGTAGTTCAGCAGCTTGTTCAGGCTCTCACGGGTCTGCTTGGAGGATTTTTCCAGCACCCGCTTGACCACGCCTGCGGGCATATCTTCCAGCAGGTCGGCGGCATCGTCCAGACTCATCTCCTCGATGGCGCTCACCAGCTCCACGTCCGAGAAAGCGTTCACCAGATCGTCCCGGGCTTCGTCGGACATATAGGCAAAGGCTTCGGTGGCAACTTCCTTTTTCAGCAGACGGAACACCACCAGACGGTTGTTCTCGTCCAACTCTTCCAACAGCTCGGCAAGGTCGGCGGGCTGCTCTTCCTCAGTCACCTCGCGCAGCTTGACGTACTGCTTTTTGATCAGCAGCTTCAGCAGACGGCTCTTGGTCAGCATCTCGGGGTTTGCCTTGACCTCTTCGTCATTGGCTTCCTCCCGCTCTGCCTCCCGCATATCCTGCTTCAGATCCTCGGTGGCTTCCTCGTTCAGATCCTCCGCCAGCTTCTGACGCACCTCGGCGGGGATATCGGCGGGCAGCTCCTGCACCGGCAGGTTCTGTTCCGTGTTGGTTTCCAGCTTCTTTTCTTCCATATCCATGGGCTACCTCCTCTGGGTACTATACGGCGCAGAGCGCTTTCTCCGCGCCGGAGGATGCAGCAGGTCGGGAAACAAAAAACGCGCCGCCCGGTGCCGGAATGCCGCAAATGCAGCTGTTTCCGCGCACGCAAAGCCGCGCCTTTCCTATACCGGGGCTTTTCAGTAAGCCGCCGAATACAAAAAGGCGAACGCAGTACTTTTTGTTGTCCGATCTACCGCATCGGTGGATCTACTTCGACTATGATCAGGGTCCATTGTCCTGCGTTCACCTCCCAGTTTTCGTAAATTCCGCAGCACCCGCGCCGGGCGCTGCACTGGCTATATCCTTTTTTATTATAGCGCCGCAAAAAAATGGGGTCAACCCTAAAGCGAGGTTTTGCAAAGATTTTTACGGCGTCTTACAAAAACAAAACACCCTTCTCCGTGTTGCGGCACACAGAGAAGGGTGTTTTGCTTGGATATTGCCTTGGTGTGAGGAGGAATCATGTTACTTGGGAAGTGGTTGCGGCCCCGCTTCCCATGGCAAAAGTATAACAGCTTTCACTATTCATTTCGTTAAGAAGCTATGAAGAAACTGTAAAAAGGAAGCGGAAAATTCTGGAAGATTTTGTGATAAAAAATTTTCTTGACAATATTTGTTTTATCCTATATTATAATCGTAGGATGTCATTGACCGGAAAGGATGCTGAAAATGTCTGCTTTTGAAGTAAATTTTTATTATAAAGCAGACGGCAGCTGCCCGGTTCGTGATTTTCTGGATACGCTGGATGACAAAATGCTGGCAAAGCTTTTGGGCACGATCTCCCTATTGGAAACCAATGGCACACAACTGCGAGAGCCTTATTCCAAATCATTGGGAGATGGCATTTTTGAATTGCGTGCCAAGCAAAGCAGCAACATTACACGCATTTTATATTTCTTCGTGGTAGGGCATCAGATCATCCTGACAAACGGCTTTGTCAAAAAGACGCAAAAAACACCGCCGGAGGAAATTGCACTGGCGCAAAAGTATCGTGCGGACTATTTTTATCGAAAGGAGAGTTCCTCATGAGTGATTTTCGGAATTATTTGAATGAACAATTACAGCGGCCTTCTTTTAAGGCCGAATGGGATGCTCTTCAGCCGGAGCTTACCATTGCGCAAGCTATGCTCGATGCCCGGAAGGAAAGCGGTCTGACCCAGAAACAGCTTTCAGAGCGCACCGGCATTGCACAGGCCGATATCAGCAAGCTGGAACGAGGGAATGCAAACCCTTCTCTGCGCACCTTGCAGCGCCTTGCCGCTGGTATGGGGATGAATGTCAAAATTGAATTTGTGACGAACAAATAACTTTTATTTCGTCAAACTATAAGCCCGGAGCGTCCGCAGATGCTCCGGGCTTATAGTTTCATTTGCACAAAAATACGCCCCGGTCACCTTGCGGTGAGCGGGGCGCTAAAAACTGATGCAGTTTTTTCACTGGGGCAAGATCCCTGCAAAGCAGGTCTTATGCCGCAGGCGGAGCAAGGTATCTGCACGCAGACCTTATGCTCCTGACACACGCGGGGTGTGCTCTCAAGGGCCCTCGCGGGCGCTTTGGTATCTCAAGCCCCTGCGCAAAAGGAGGGGAATGAAATCAGGTTTTTCGACCGTTCTGTCAGGTACAGGGCAAAACGTTCAGCCTGTTCTGTGCACGGCAAAGGCAAATTCCACAGTTCCGCACCGCTGCATTGCGCAGTAACCGCCGGTACGGGGCAGCCGCCCTCTTGCATTGTGGGGCTAAGGTGCCGCAAATATCTGCATCCAAAGCGCAGAAGAATGCTTACTTGTACAGGTCGACCAGACGGGTCAGGTGCTCGTAGCGGTCGTTTGCAACCTCCTGGTTGCGAGCGAACAGCTCCTTAGCACGCTCGGGGAAGGCACGGGTCAGACGGCTGTAACGGGTCTCGTTTGCCAGCAGAGCCTGATACTTCTCGTTGTCCACAGCCTTGGAGGTCAGGGTGAAGGGGTTCTTGCCCTGTGCCTTGTTGGCGGGGTTGAAGGTGAACAGGTTCCAGTAGCCAGCCTCGACTGCCTTCTTCATCTCGTTCTGGCAGTTGGTCATGCCGCCCTTGACACCGTGCAGCTCGCAGGGAGCGTAGCCGATGATCAGAGAGGGGCCGGGGTAAGCCTCAGCCTCGGCAATAGCCTTGACAGCCTGGTTCATGTTAGCGCCCAGAGCGATCTGAGCAACATAGATGTAACCGTAGGTCATAGCGATCTCAGACAGGCTCTTCTTGCTGATCTCCTTACCAGCAGCAGCGAACTGGCAGACCTCGCCGATGTTGGAGGCCTTGGATGCCTGTCCGCCGGTGTTGGAGTACATCTCAGTATCGAAGACCATGACGTTGACATCCTCGCCGGAAGCCAGGACGTGGTCCAGACCGCCGAAGCCGATGTCGTATGCCCAGCCGTCACCACCGAAGATCCAGACGGACTTCTTGGCGATGAACTCCTTGCTCTTCAGGATCTCAGCGGACTCGGTGCAGCCAGCGGCAGCAGCCTTCTCCAGCTCAGCGATCAGAGCCTTAGCGGGGGCATCGTTAGCCTTGGTGTTGTTCTTGGTTGCCATGAACTCGTCAAAGGCAGCCTTCAGCTCAGCAGAAGCCTTGTCAGAACCAGCGACCTCAGCGATGCGCTTGATCAGGTTCTCACGGACGGTCTTCTGGCCCAGATACAGGCCCAGGCCGTGCTCTGCGTTATCCTCGAACAGGGAGTTGCACCATGCAGGACCGTGGCCGCTGTCCTTGTTGACAGTGTACGGAGAGATGGAAGCAGTACCGCCCCAGATAGAGGAGCAGCCGGTGGCGTTGGAGATGTACATCTTCTCGCCGAACAGCTGGGTGATCAGACGTGCGTAAGAGGTCTCAGCACAGCCTGCGCAGGAGCCAGAGAACTCCAGCAGCGGCTGGTTGAACTGAGAGCCGATGACGGTGTCGTCTGCGAACTTAGAGGGCTTCTTGGAGATGTTGGCGACGCAGTAGTCGAAGACTGCCTGCTGATCGGCCTGAGACTCCTGAGGAACCATCTGGATAGCCTTGGTGGGGCAGACGGTGACACACTCGCCGCAGCCCATGCAGTCCAGAGGAGACACAGCCATAACGAACTTGTACTCGTTAGCGGGCTTGTTGTCGCGGCTCTTGGTCTGTGCGGGAGCTGCTGCCAGCTCGTCAGCGGTCAGCTGGAAGGGACGGATGGTTGCGTGAGAGCACACGAATGCGCACTGGTTGCAGCCAACACACTTGGAAGCATCCCACTCGGGGACGTTCACAGCGGTGCCGCGCTTCTCGTAAGCAGAAGCACCCTGCTCCCACTCGCCGTTTGCGTTAGCAACGAAAGCAGAGACAGGCAGGCTGTCGCCGTCCATACGAGCGATGGGCTCCATGACGTCGCGGATCTGCTTGACCAGCTCGGGACGGCCAGCCAGCTCCTTCGGAGCGGGATCGGCCTCGGGGTTGGACCAGGAAGCGGGGACGTCCACCTTGTGGATGGCGTCAACACCGGCATCGATGGCCTTCCAGTTCATCTCAACGACGTCCTGACCCTTCTTGCCGTAGCTCTTCTGAGCTGCCTGCTTCATGAAGTTGACGGCGTCCTCGATGGGCATAACGTCAGCCAGCTTGAAGAAAGCGGACTGCAGGATGGTATTGGTGCGCTTGCCCATACCGATCTCGATAGCCTTATCGATAGCGTTGATGGTGTACAGCTGGATGTTGTTGTCAGCGATGTACTTCTTGGCCTCAGCGTTCAGGTGATGGCCCAGCTCCTCATCGTTCCACTGGCAGTTGATCATGAACACGCCGCCGGGCTTGACATCCTGGACCATCTTCATGCCCATGTGGATGTAAGCGGGGTTGTGGCAGGCCACGAAGTCAGCCTGGTTGATGTAGTAGGGGCTGCGGATGGGCTTGTCGCCGAAACGCAGGTGGCTGATGGTCACGCCGCCGGTCTTCTTGGAGTCATACTGGAAGTATGCCTGAACATACTTATCAGTGTGGTCGCCGATGATCTTGACGGAGTTCTTGTTAGCACCGACAGTACCGTCGCCGCCCAGACCCCAGAACTTGCACTCCTTGGTGCCAGCAGCTGCGGTGATGGGAGCGGGCTTGACTTCCGGCAGAGACAGGAAGGTGACGTCATCGGTGATACCCAGAGTGAAGCGCTCCTTGGGCTGATCCTTCTCCAGCTCCTTGAACAGAGCAAAGATGGAGGACGGCGGGGTATCCTTGCTGCCCAGACCGTAACGGCCACCGGTCAGAACGACATCGTTCAGGCCAGCTTCACGCAGGGTAGCGGCAACATCCAGGTACAGGGGCTCGCCCAGAGAGCCGGGCTCCTTGGTGCGGTCCAGCACAGCCACCTTCTTGGCGGTCTTGGGCAGGACCTTCAGCAGGGAAGCAGAGACCCAGGGACGGTACAGGCGGACCTTGACGATACCGACCTTCTCGCCCTTGGCGTTCAGGTAGTCGATGACCTCATCAGCAACGTCGCAGATGGAGCCCATAGCCACGATCACACGGTCAGCATCGGCTGCGCCGTAGTAGTTGAACAGATCGTAGTTGGTGCCCAGCTTTGCGTTGATCTTGGCCATGTACTTCTCAACAACAGCAGGCAGAGCGTTGTAAACGCTGTTGCATGCCTCACGATGCTGGAAGAACACGTCGCCGTTCTCGTGGGAGCCGCGCATCTTGGGGTGTTCGGGGTTCAGAGCCTTCTTACGGAACTCCTCCACAGCCTCCATGTTGCACATTTCCTTCAGATCGGCGTAATCCCACTTCTCGATCTTCTGGTACTCATGAGAAGTACGGAAGCCATCGAAGAAGTTCAGGAAGGGAACCTTGCCCTCGATGGCGCACAGATGTGCGACAGGGGACAGATCCATGACTTCCTGCACGCTGCTCTCGACCAGCATTGCAAAGCCGGTCTGACGGCATGCCATAACGTCGCTGTGATCACCAAAGATGTTCAGGGACTGGGTAGCAACGGTACGTGCAGAAACATCGAACACGCAGGGCAGCTGCTCAGCAGCGATCTTGTACATGTTGGGGATCATCAGCAGCAGGCCCTGAGAAGCGGTGAAGGTGGTGGTAACAGCACCTGCACCCAGAGAGCCGTGCACAGCGCCTGCAGCGCCTGCCTCAGACTCCATCTCGACGACCTTGACCTGGTTGCCGAAGATGTTCTTCTGGCCCTGAGCGGACCACTGGTCCACAGAGTCAGCCATCGGAGAAGACGGGGTAATGGGGTAGATGGCAGCCACGTCCGTGTAGGCATACGCTACATGGGCGGCAGCGGTATTGCCATCCATAGTTTGCTTTGCTCTAGGCATTTTTCTTCCTCCATTATTCAGAATTTGGTACCTTTTGCGCGGGGCAATATGCCCCACATGGGACCGGAGAACCCCATAAAGGCACTATTGCTTGTATACTATAATAGCAAATTCCGCCCATAAAGTAAACGCAAACCGCTCAACAAACGCACCAAAAATAAAGAAATTTTTTTAGCGCTTTTGTACGTCTTTAGTTCGTTAAAGTGAGCACTGGCGCGGATTTTCCGGTTTTGGCCTGCCTGCTTTGCCAGATCCTGTAATTTTTTCGCAAAAAAGGGAGGGAACCCTCTCCCTTGTATTTATCACATCTTTATTGACAACAAACCTCATTTTGCCGTAAACTGAAGCCATAGAAAACCGGCGCTGTGCCGGGCAAAGAGGGTAATAAAATGGAGAAGACCGTGCATTACGAAAAAACACTCACCAGCGAGGTGCTCTTCGAGGGCCGGGTGATCACCCTGACAAAAGACACTGCTCTGCTGGAAAACGGCAAGACCGCCGAACGCGAAGTGGTGCATCACCACGGCGGTGCGTGCATCCTGCCCTATTTTGAGGACGGCACCATCTGCATGGTGCGCCAGTTCCGCTACGCCATGCAGCAGGAGCTGTGGGAGCTGCCTGCCGGCAAGCTGGAAAAGGGCGAAGACCCCTTTGAAGCCGCCAAGCGGGAGCTGGGCGAGGAGTGCGGCCTGACCGCGGACAATTATATCTCTCTGGGCCAGTTTTTCCCCACCGTGGGCTATGACACCGAAGTGATCTATACATGGGTCGCCACCGGCCTGCACAAGACCCAGATGCATTTGGATGCCGATGAATTCCTGACCCCTGACCGTGTGCCGCTGGATAAAGCCTATGAGATGGTCATGAGCGGCGAGATCCGGGACGGCAAGACCATTGCCGGTATCCTGAAGCTCAAGGCCCTGATCGCCGAGGGCAGGCTGTGAACATCCTGTACGAAGATGCTGCCCTTGTGGTGCTGGACAAGCCCGCCGGACTTTCCAGCGAAGAGGGCGTGCCCGCAGCCCTGCGGCAGCTGTGGGGCCAGCCGGATGCCTTTGTGGGGGTGGTGCACCGGCTGGACACGGGTGTGTCCGGCCTGATGGTGTTTGCCAGAACGCCCTGGTCTGCGGCCGCACTCAGCCGTCAGATCACCCAGAGCCAGAACGCCTACGCTGTGCAGGATGGCAGGGCCGAAGGGGAGCCGGAAGTGCCGCAGTTCATCAAGCGATATCGGGCCGTCATTGCAGGCGGGCCGGACGAAGCACTGCCCGCCGAAGGCACCCTGCGGGACTGGCTGTTCAAGGACAGCCGCCGGGGCCGGGTGTTCCCGGTCAGCCGCCCGCGCAAGGGCGTGCGGGAAGCCGTGCTGGAATACCGCATCGTGAAAACGGCAGGAGAGATGAGCCTTGCTGAGATCACGCTGCACACCGGCCGCACCCATCAGATCCGGGTGCAGTTTGCATCTCGGAAGCATCCGCTGGCCGGAGACGGCAAATACGGAAGCCGCGTAAAAGGCAGCATTGCCCTGCAGAGCTGCGGCCTGCAGTTTTTGCACCCGGAGACCGGAAAGCCCATGGCATTCACGCTGCCGCTGCCGGAGGGTGCGTTCTGGAAACCGTTTGAAGAATAATGCATTTTCATTAGGTGAGAGGTATGGAACAATACAAAACTGATGCTGAGATCTATGCTGTGCTGGAGCGGGAAATCATTGACCTGACCATCCGCCCCGGCTCTTCGCTGAGCGAAAATCCGCTCTGTGCCCGCTTTGGCGCACCGCGCACCCTGATCCGGGTGGTGCTGCAGAAACTGCAGGAAAACGGGCTGGTAAAGATCGTGCCTTACAAGGGCACCACCGTTACCCGGCTGAACCGCCGCATCGTGGACGAGCTGATCTACGAGCGCACCGCCGTGGAAGCCCGCGTATTGCGGGATTTTTCGCCCCGGTGCACCCCGGAGCAGCGGGCGTTGATCCGCAGGCGGGTGGAAGCCTACGAGGCCCTTGCGGCCATGGAGAGCCCGGATTACAACAAGCTGTACGAGGCCGACCGTGCCCTGCACGGGACATGGTTTGCGGCCATGGATAAAATGTACCTGTGGAGCACCCTGCAGAACGCCCACGCCGACTACAGCCGCTTCCGGATGCTGGACACCATGACCACCGGCGGCCTTGCCGAGGTGATCGCAGACCACCGCAACCTGATGAACGCCATCGAGCGGTGCGACCTTGCTGCCTTTGAGCCGTTGGTGGAACGGCACCTGTACGGCGGCATCCGGCGGCTTGGCTCCAAGCTGACCGAGGAATATGCCGATTATTTTGAGCCGGAAAAGTAATTGTTCTATGTGGAACATTTTATGAAACGAAAGGGCACAGCGCATTGCAGCGCCGTGCCCTTTTGTTTTATGCTGTCTGAATTTCAGAACACCCCGGAAATAAAAATTTCCAGACCTATGCCAATGAGGATGATGCCGCCCAGAATGGATGCCTTGCCGGAGAGCTTGGTGCCAAACTTTTTGCCGATGCGCAGGCCCGCCATGCAGATAAAGAAGGTGACCACCGCAATGATGAGTGATGCCGCAAGTGCCATCAGCCAGCCGTATTCCGAAATGGTGAAGCCCACCGAAAGCGCATCGATGCTGGTGGCGATGCCCTGCATGAGCAGTGCACCCGCACTCAGCTCTGCTGCTTCTTCGGCCTCTTCGCCCTTGATGCCATCCACCAGCATCTTGCCGCCGATGTAGCCCAGCAGAGCCAGCGCGATCCACGGGATGAACTTTTCAAACGAAGAGAACAGCTCCACAATGGTGTGCACGCACACCCAGCCCGTCATGGGCATCACGGCCTGAAAAAGGGCAAAGGTGCCCGCGATCCTGCACATGGTTCCCCTGCTCATGCGGGGGTCGTGCAGGCCGTTTGCCATAGACACCGAGAACGCATCCATGGCAAGGCCCACGCCCAGCAGGGCACTGTTGAGGAAAAATACAAAACTCCATTCCATATTGTCTGCCTCCTGAATCTGACCAGAATATCGGGCAATACAAAACCCGGTCACGGGCGCACATGTACGTCCGGGACCGGGTGATTTTTTGAAACCAACTCCATGTGCACGGGCGCTGTTCTATGCGCCAAAAACACATGAGTCTCGCAAATGAAAGCAAGCCAGACCGGAACCAACGGTCATCATGTTGACTTGCTGCGCCCTGCAAAAGCGCCTGCTACTCCCCCACGGGTATTTGTGATTGTTTTGCCATTGTAGCATATCTTTGCAGGGAAGTCCAGACAAACCTGCGCGGTTACACGGTATTTTTCCATCGGCGGGCAAAATACCAGTCCTGTGAAATAATAAAACACAGGGTGTTGCCCAGTGCCCTCAGGGTAACAGCATGTTCCTGACGCAAGGCCCGGCGGGCGCAGCGCTCGTACTCCCGCGCCTGCTGCATCCGGGCACTCCGGCGCTCTTCGGCGGTCAGGTGCATTCCCACATCGATCAGGGAGTGCAGCAGTGCCCAGTACAGCTCACACAGCGAACCCGTGATGCCATGGCGGCGGACGCACTCGAACACGGTATAGTTTGCTTCCACACGGTCGAGATTGCGCAGGGTGACTTTGCTGTTGACGATGCTGCCCGCCACCTTGCGGTAAAGGTACAGCGCATCCGGGATATTAGCGATTCTGTCCGCTTTTTCGTAGGCGTAGGCGATCAGCAGGGTGTCCTCGTTCAGCTTGCCCTCTGCAAAGCGCAGCTGCGCAAAAATGCTGCGGTGGTACAGCTTGTTCCACACCACCATGTAGGGCAGAAGGGTGCTGTGCTCCAACGCCTGCTCCGGGGTCAGCACCTCCCGCCGCACATGCAGATACTGCTCCCGGATGGGGGTCAGGGCTTCGTCCACCTGCCGGTAATTGCACACGGCCATCTGTGCACCGGCCTCCTGCGCCGCATGGTAAAGCTTTGCGCAGAAGTCCGGCATGATGGTGTCGTCTGAATCCACAAAGGCGATCCATTCGCCCTCTGCCGCGTCCAGCCCGGCATTGCGTGCTCCGCTCAGGCCACGATTCTTCTGGTGGATGACCCGGATGCGGCTGTCCTTTGCTGCTGCGGCATCGCACAAAGCAGGGCAGCTGTCCGGAGAGCCATCGTCCACCAGGATCAGCTCAAAATCCGTGAAGGTCTGGGCAAGGATGGAAGAGATGCAGGCGCTCAGAAAACGCTCTGTCTTATATACCGGCACGATGATGCTGATCTCCGGCTGTTTTTTATGTTGTTCCTGCACAATAAACTCCTCATTGCTTCAGGTCGTTTTCTGCCGTCTTTCCGCCCTTTTGCGGCATAGATCCAGATAACTGCAGGCCGATGCAGCGCAGACCACTGCCGCCCACAAATTTTTTAGTGTTACGCCGCGGGCTTGCATCAGCCGATGGCGGGCTGTACGCTCATACGCAAAGGCTTCCTTCATCCGGGGGCTTTTGCGCTCTTCCGGTGTCAGGTGCAGCCAGATATCCCACACGGCAGTCAAAATCGGGCGATAGGCTGCACACAAAGCATCCCGGATGCCGTTTTGGTACAGCACATCAAACAGGCGGTACCATGCTTCCACCCAGTCCAGTGTTTTCAAGGTAGTCTTGCGGTGCATGGCACTGCCGGTAACGATGCGGTAATTGTATAAAAAATCCCATACACCGCAGGCAGAAGCCGCTCTTGCGTAAATGACCGGCATGAGACAGGTATCTTCAAACGCCTTGTTTTCTGGATAGCGCAGATTTTCCAGCAGTTTTCGGCGATAAAGCTTATTCCACGGAACCTGAAAATCCGACACCACCATCCGGCGCAGAACTTCCTCCTGCGGCAAAAACTCGTTCAAAAGGCGATGTTCTCCGCCCGCAAGCGTTTTGCCCGTTTCATCAATGCACTGACTGCTGCAGATTGCAAAATCTGCACCCGTTTCCAGCACTGCCTTATGCATTTTTTCCAGATACTCCGGTTCCACCGTATCATCCGAATCCACAAATGCGATCCAATTTCCCTGTGCTGCATCCAGACCCGCATTGCGGGCTGTGCTTACACCGCCGTTTTGCTTATGGATCACCCGCACGCGGCTGTCCCTTTTTGCTGCTGCATCGCACAGGGCAGGGCAGTTGTCTGGTGAGCCATCGTCCACAAGGATCAGTTCAAAATCTGTAAAGGTCTGAGCGAGGATGGAATCAATACACTCATTCAGATATTTTTCCACCTGATACACTGGCACGATGATGCTGATCTCCGGTCTTCCACTTTCTGTTCTTTCACTCACAGTATTTTCCTTCCGCTGTCATACCCCATATTTATACGCAAAGAACCATTTTGGATTCAGGATGCACAAAGCAGTTTCCAGTTGATTACGCAGCGTGAAACCGCCTGCGCGGCTCAACTCGTCCTTTGCTTTTGCCACACAGGCGGCAGCCTGCTGCACCTGTTCGCTTTTGCGTTCTTCCTGTGACAGTTTTCTCTTGAGTTTACGGAAGATGCGCTTTGTAACTGTATACTGCAGGCAGGCTTCATCATATTTTCGGTATTTCATTGTATACTGAAACAGCGCATAGTTTGCATGGACTTCTTCCAGATTTTTCAGGGTTACAGCCGCGTGCATAATGCTTCCCGAACGCAGCCGATATTGATAAAGAGGCTCCGCCACACAAGCTGCTTTATTTACCCGTTCCAAAATTTCCGGTGCAGTGAATGCATCTTCATAATTTTTTCCTTCTGGAAAACGAATTTTCTCAAATACTTCGCGGCGGCACAGTCGTGTCATTACCATATAGAACGGTGACAGCTGGATACGGTGAACGATTTCTTCTCTTGAGAGAACTTCGTCTTTTAAACAATGTTCCTGATAACTGTCCAGTGCTTTATTTTCTTTCATGCGCAGAATATTGCACACAGCCATTTCCGCCCCAGCCTGCACTGCAGCATGAAGCATTTTTTCACAGAAGGTAGGGTCGATCATATCATCCGAATCCACAAAGCCAAGCCAATTTCCCCGTGCAACATCGATTCCGGCATTTCTTGCCCCGCTCAGCCCCTTATTCTGCTGGTGGATTACCCGCACGCGGCTGTCTTTTTCTGCCGCAGCATCACACAGGGCAGGGCAGTTGTCCGGGGAGCCATCGTCCACCAGGATCAGCTCAAAATCCGTAAAGGTCTGTGCCAGAATGGAATCAATGCATTCGTTCAGGTATTTTTCCACCTTATACACCGGCACGATGATGCTGATCTCCGGGGATTTTTTTTGCTCTGTCATGTTCCTTAAACCACTTTCTGTGTTTATTTTTATTCCTCACACGCTATTTCTATTATACATGGTTTGGATGGATTTGAAAAGAAGCCGCCGTGCAGAAATCCTTGCGCGGCGGCTTCTTTCAAATCTTATTGTGTTTTCAAGGTTTATTCTTCGCTCTTATCGTCCGCTTCCGGGGCTTCTGCAGCGGCGGCAGCATCCGCAGCTTCCATGGCGGCAAGCTGCTCTGCGGTGGGTTCGGCATCGGCATCGGAGGTGTCGATCTGCTCGGTCTGGGCCTCGTCGTCGTGGTCGGTGCGGGCAAGTACCATCACCTTGTCGTTCTCACCCAAGCGCATCACCCGCACGCCGGAGCCGTAGCGGCTCTGCAGCGGGATCTCGTTGGCGTGCAGGCGGATGATGATGCCCTCCTGACTGCTCAGCAGCA
>OJQJ01001332.1_pt1 | contig 13352 bp, 6 predicted proteins | sample 1598671 | NCBI WGS metagenome assembly OJQJ01 (sample SAMN03922499, study PRJEB24848) | human gut metagenome | isolation source: stool sample | host: Homo sapiens | place: Germany | collected 2011-11 | reverse complement strand
TCCTCTTCGTCGGCAGCGTCAGATGTGTATAAGAGACAGATCCGGAAATCGTCGATGACCACTTTGCTGGCTTCGACCTCGTTGCTCGGACGGTTGAAGAAGACGATCGGGATTCCGTTGTCGATCAGTCTCCGGTAATATTCGTCGTTGCGGTCCTTCTCGGTGACGGAGAGGATGATGCCCTCCACCATGCTGTTTTCCAGCAGATGCAGATTCTTGAGCTCGATCTCTGCGGATTCGCCCGACTGGGTGATCAGGACGTTGAATCCCTCCTTCTCGAAGACCTTCTGTATCTGGATGATGATGCGCGGGAAAAACGAATTGACGAATTCGGGTACGACGACGCCGATGACCTTCGAGCGTCTCCGTATCAGGTTCTGGGCGTAAGGATTAGGCCGGTAGTTCATCTTTTCGGCCATTTCGAGCACCAGCCGTTTGGTCTCCGGCTTGACGTCGGAGTGATCGGCCAAAGCGCGTGAAACAGTGGATTTGGATATGCCCAGAGCTTGGGCGAGATCCTTTATCGTGGCATGTTTTATCATTTCCAGCTTTTTCACGCAAAATAGTATTTTTTTACAGTTTACAAAAAATAAAAGATTCCCGCTTCCCGGAAGATTATTCGAGCACGGCGATAAATCCCCCATTCTCCGGCAACTGCACGCTGAGAGGTTCCGGCGCCGGCAGTGCGACCTCGGTCGTCTGCAGCGAACCGTCCGCCGCGTCGCGGACGATCTGCGCCTTTCGGGCCGTCGCGGGGATCAATCCGGCGGGAATCGTCACCGCGGCGGGAGCGGTGTTCACACCGGCTATGTACCACGTGCCGCCCTTGCGGCGGGCGATGACGGCCAGCCGCCCGATTTCGCTTTGCGGCAGTACGACCGTTTCGTCCCATACCGTCGGCAGGCGGCGGATGATGTCGAGCGCCGGGCGGTAACGCTCGTCGCCGGAGAGGACGAACGGATTTTCGGCGATCGTCAGCAGCGGCGAGTCGAGCAGCAGCGCGAACGCCAGCTGGTGGGCGGCCGTCGTGCCGCCGGGCATGGTGAATGCGACCGGAGTGTAGTCCGCGGCGCCCAGTACGCCGCGCGTGAAGGGCAGGGCCGCATTGTGGCTGGCCGGAATGTTCTGGTTTTCGTCGCCGGGGACGTAGCGGTCCGGATCGGGGGTGCGGCCTTCGTCCCGCATCCGCTTTTCGTAGTTGGCCGTGATGCGGTTGAGCTCGATGCCCCGGACGCCCTCGCGGGTGATTTCGTTGGGATAGGTGCGGATCTCGCCCGTCGGTTTCTGGCAGCCGTGGGGATTGACCAGCAGCCTGCGCCGCGCCGCATTTTTGAGCAGGTGGGTGTTGAAGTCGATCTGGCGTATGCCTTCGCCGTTCATGAAGTCCACCTTGACGCCCTTTATGCCGACCGCCGCGACCGAGTCCAGAAAGCCGCGCATCTGGCGGTAGTCGTCCGCCGGATCGTTGAGCTTCTCCCAATGGCGCCATACGAACAGCCCGACGCCGCGCGATTGGGCGTATCCGGCCAGCTCGTGCAGGAATTTCCATTTGTCGGGACGCTCTTCCCACCCGTCGTCGACGGTGCTGTACTCGATGCCCAGCGATGCTGCGGTGTCGATCACCCGCTTTTCGCCTTCGAGGGTCATGAAGCCGCCGTCGATGCCGCTCCACCAGCTCCACAGCGAGCGTCCGGGGACGATCCACGACGTGTCGGCGAACAGTTCCGGGTCGGGAGCCGGGTTGAGACTGGTGATGATGTCGGTATTTACCAGTGCGTCGAGGTCGCGGGCGATGATCGTGACGCGCCACGGGGTGACGATGTCGCCTGATAGCTCGAATCCCTCCTGTTCGGTGAAGTCGGCCCGCAGGCTGGCTCCGGGTTCCGCGCGCAAACGCATGCCGCTGTAGTCGTACAGCGCGGCTTCGGCGATCATCACGTATTCGTCGGGGGTTCGGTAGAGCAGCGGCATGGTCTGCACCGGTCCCTGCCGGGAGACGATGTGCAGGCTGTCGGCCGTCGTGGATATCCACTCTCCGGCATAGGTGAGCAGTTTCCACCCGGAATTCCGCTCGGCGAACCAGACCCTGCTCTGGTGGGGCGGCCGCCATTGGGCCGCTTCCCCGTTGACGGTCCGCGTGCCGTCTCCCGGCAGGACGAACCGGTAGGCGAAGCCGTCGTCGTAGAGACGCGTCTGGAGCCGGTATTTATAGCCCGAAGGACGGTGCGTCACGTCGAAGAGGTATTCGTTGCACCGCCCCTCCGATACGGCTTTGCGTCCCGTGACGGAGTAGGTCTCGTCGATTTTCCGTGTGCCTGCCGGGCGCAGGGCCGCATCGCGGAACAGCTCCGTGTCGTCGATGGTTATGCCCAAGGCCGAGGTGTCGATGACCGTGCGGCCGTCGTGGGTTACGGTGTAGTACAACCCCTCCTTGCCGGCGAATACCTCTGCCCGGATGTTGCCCGAAGGGCTTTTTTGTGCGGTGCCGCCGCAGCCTGCGGACAGAAGGGCCATGAAGGCGAAAAATGCTGTTGTTCTCACGTTGCGTTATTTTTTAAGTTCCAGAGTTTCCCATTCGATGATTCGGCCCTGCCGGGTGAGGGCTTTTACCGTTATTTCCGTCCGCTCCCCGTCGATGGGTGCCGTATGTTCGAACGGATAGTCGGTGTCTTCGGTCGTCCGTCCGTCTACGGTGAACCAGACTTTCCGCAACTGCGTGTCGTCTTGGGTGAAATAGACGAATACGTTGTTTGCGGCCCGGCCGAAACCGACCCGCATGCAGCGTACGGCGTCGTCCTGCGTTGCGGCGTAAGGGGTTTGCCAGCGCGTCTCTGCGGTGAAGAGTGCGGCGAGCTGCGGCCGGACCGGGGTCGGGGTTTCGATCCTGACCGCGGCGATTCCGTTTCCGGCGACGCGGACCGTGAAACGTCCGTCGGCGAGCTGGCCCGATGCGCCGCTGCCGCCTATGACCTGCGTCCTGTAGTGCCCTCCGTCGGAATGTCCGCTCAGGGCGTAGTCCAGCGCGACGTCCGTTTCGACGGTTTCAGCAGACTGGTTCATGAAAACGATATACAGCGCGTCGTCGTCGACGGCCGAAATGTAGTTGAGCTGCCGGTCGGCCGGCGTCGCCAGCCCCGTCGGCATCCACAACCGGGCTTCGCGGCCGTAGATTGTGCCGGGGAGGTGACCGTAGAACTTGCTTTGCAGGTAGGCGTATCCTTCGATGAATTCACCCGGAAAATCCACCTTCCCGCCGCTCCGGAAGAGGGCCTGCGTGACGAGAAAATCGTAAAGCAGCGATATGTGCGGCATGATGTGGTTGTAGTGGAAGGAGTTGGCGCCCAGTTCCATGTGGCTCCGGAGCGGATAGTCCGCCTTTTCGTATACGGTCGTGCGGGCCGTGTTGATGTGGTAGCCCGGAAAATTGCGGTAGCGGCCTATGACGGCGTGGTCCGCCGTGCGTGCCAGAAACCCGTCGCCCGTGTAATGCGCCAGCCGCAGCATCCATGCGGCGTAGTTGGCCATGAAAATCCCCCGGTGTCCGGTGCTCGTTCCGGAGGATTCCGGGGTAAGCCCGATCTCCGAAAGCCGCCATGCCGGAACCCGTTCGGCGGGAGCGTCCATCTGCGCATGTCCTTTCGACTTGAGGTATTGGTAGTGCGGGGCCTTCCCGTCGGGATTGACCAAAATATCCCGGTCCGGGACGGCGGGGGAGTACCAGACGTACTGCGTGTAGAGTTTCGCCCCGCGGTGGGCGGCGCGGAGGTAGGCCTTGTCGCCCGTCAGTTCGTACATTTCGAGCAGGTCGATCCATTTCGGGGCAAATCCCGTCCAGAAGAAGAATCCCCCGGCTTCCGGGTCGCGGAAATCGGCGGCCGGCGTGTCGATGCGCCGGCGGATGTAACGGTCGGCCCCTGCGACGGCTTTTTTCAGGTATCCGGGCTCTCCGGTGGCCCGGTAAAGGTGCATGGCGTTTCTCCATGTGCCACCCTGCTCGACGACGTCCAGATTGCGCACGCGCGTGGAGTGGTACTCTTTTCCGGCGAAGGAGAGCAGGTAAGGCGCATTGTCCTTGAGGATGCTGCTGAGCGCCGTCAGTTCCGAGACCGGGCAGCAGGGGCCGTTCATGCGCCGCGAAGGGTACTGAATGTTCTGCGTCGAATCGGCGCAGAAGAGCAGCTTCTCGCGCGAAAGCACGTATTCGTATACCGGAAGCGCCCTTTCGAGAAGCATCGTCCGGTTGTCGTTCAGGACGGCGATTTCCAGCGGATTGAGACTCGAAACGTTTTTCACCGCGCCCGGAACGTCCGTCGCATAGGTGCAGCCCTTTTCCTTGTCCAGAAAACGGCTGTAGGGGCCGAGCACGTAGGAGATCATGTTTTCGATCGTCTCGTTGAGCGAACCGAGCGCATTGTTCCGGTTGCCTGTGAAGCCGAACAGACGCTCTGCGACATTTTGGAGCGCATCCGTGGTGTCGCCCCGCTCTCCGCAGAGCAGTGCGGAAAAGACGAGTTTCCCGCCCGGAGCCGTTTCGGAGCCGATGCCGCCCGGAACCGGGGCGAACAGCATCGGCGAGGCCAATCCCTGCCGGTCGCGCACGGCGACGCCGAAACGGCTGTTGGCGGCCGTCGGCAGCGGATCGAACGGGAATTCGGCGGGGTGGGCCAGAATGCCGTATGTCGCGTTGCGGTAGGTGACGAACGCCGAAGGGACGGGACACCGGAACGCGAGCGTGAGGTAACTTTTGTCGGGGAACCGTTTCTCCTGCCAGATCAGCGGCTGCCAGATTTCGTCGGTCCGTTTCGGGTCTCTCCCCGCAAAACCGGTGAATCCGACCGAATACCAGCCTCCGGTTTTCGCCGTGAGGCGGTAGGTGAGCAGGGGCCGGCCCGTCGCGGTGTCGGCCGTCAGCTCCGCCGCGATGCTGAAAAGGTCGTTTTCGGGGTAGCCGAAAGTGACCTTGTCCGTTCCTTCCGCACGGTGGGAGACGGGGCGGACGACGATGATGCGCCCTGCGTTGAAGAGGTCGGCTGTCCGCGATTCGACGGAGCCTTCGAGGATTTCATCGTCGAAGCCGTCACCCGACTGATCGGCCCTGCGGTCCGTACGGTTCAGTTCCGGGCGGTCGCTGAGCCATGTAGCCACGTTGTACTGAACGTCGGGGATGCCCGCCGGACGCATTCTCAGCTGCGGATCCGCTGCCGAAAAGAGGACCGTGAATTCCGGCAGGTAGTCGGGCAGGAGGTGCTGCCCGCCGAACACGACCGTATGGTCGGGTTTCACCCTGAATTCCTGCGCCTGCGCCGGGCGGCACGCTCCCGCCGCGGCCAGTATGATCAGCAGTATGCGGCCGGTCTTGGTCATTGTTCGAGGTCGAATTTCAGGGTCTGTATTCCGTAGCCCGGCAGGGTGATGCCGAACGCTCCGTCGCCGCCGGGCGTGATTTTGCGTCCGGTTGCGGGATCGTCGGCCGAAGCGGTGCCGATGCGCCTGCCGGCGATGGCCGCGGGGTGCACCGTCAGCGCCGTATGCTGGGGCCGTGGCGTGCTGTTCATCAGGATCAGGAATAGCCTGTTCCGGTCCGTCGTCAGGGCCGACAGAATTTCGATGTCGGTGTTGTCGGCGTCGAACAGCCCTTTGACCATGATTGGATTCGCCTGCTCGCCGTATACGGTTCCCGGTTCGAATCCGAAGATGCGCTGCGGACCGACTTTCGGGGTCATGAAACCGCGGGGGAACGAGATTCGGCGGCCGCTCCGCATTTCGGCTTCGGCGAAGACGTAATCGGCGATCCACCCCAGCTGCCACCACGCATGATGCGGGAAGGGACCGGGACCCCGGTCGAACTGGCTCCAGTAATAGGTCGCCATGTGCGTGTCCGGTGCGAGGTGCGCTTCGCGCGCCGTAGCCGCGGCCCGTGCGAGGTCGAGGAAGAGCCGGTCTGCGGTCTCTTCGTACAGCCTTACGAACATGCCGCAGTGGCTGGTGAGCAGGATCGGGCCGCTCTTGACCGCCGACCCGGCGCAGCCGCCGTGCTCGAAGCAGAGACCGACCTGACTGATCTGCCACTCCTGCATCTTCCGCCCTTTGTACTCGATTTCTCGGTCGCCCGGCGTCGGATGCGTGTAGATCGACGTGGCGTACATCCGGGCCGTGCGGAGCGCGGCGTCGCGGTATCGGGCCTCTCCGGTCAGGCCGTGCATGTCGAGCAGGGCCTGCACGGCCTGTCCCGTGGCGAAGTCGTTGATGAAGCGCGCGTCGCCGCAGACCCCGGTGAAGGCTCCTTTGTCCACGGCATTGCGGACGAACCAGTCGGCGCCCCGCACCGCGGCGTCGAGGTATTTGTGTTCGCCGAGCAGCTTATAGGCGACGACGAAGCCGTAAAACGTGGGCCGGAGGTCTTTCAGGTCGGTGAACAGCGGTTCCCCGTCGTGTTTGCCGTAGGCCACGGCAAAACCGCCGTCGGCCTGCTGCAACGACAGCAGCCGTTCGGCTCCGGCCCGGAAACTGCTGCGCAGCAGCGAGTCGTTCCGTTCGAAGAGCAGGATGTTGCCCAAGTCCATGAGCGTATAGTACGTGATGCCGATCGGTTCGATATGGTCGCCCCACTCTTCGACGAATTTTTGCTTTTTCCACAGGTAATACTGTCCCATGGCCGCGCCGTGGTTGGGATCGCCGGCTGGGGCCTGCTGCATCAGTTTGAAGTTGCGCATGTAGGGAAGCCGCTCCTCGGTAAGCCGCGGATCGCCGGTCATCGAGGCGAGCATCCACGATGCGCCGATGTCGGAATTCTTCATGGCGTCGCGGTCGGCTTCGACGACTCCGCCCAGATAGTCCTGCGCTCCGATGGTCAGCCCCTTGTAGTCGGCGGTCCGCCAGAAGGAGAGCGAGTCGTCGAGAATGTAGTCCCAGATCGCTTCCATGCGCTTGTAGAGCGGAAGGGTCGTATGTTTGAGCGCGAGGGAGTTGCCCAGACCGTAAATGTCGTAAACGGCGTGTTTGTGCGCTTCGTACCACCCCTTGTCCGTCATGCTGACGCGGAATCCGAACCGGACGGAGTCTCCCGCCTGCTTTTCGGACCCCTCCTGTCCGAGCACCGGATAGTAGAGCGTCGGGGAGAGTTCTCCCTGCCGGTTCATGTGCGAAAGGCCGCACCGCCACGAGATGCCGTGCGTGCGCTTGCCGCCGCTGTATTCGGAGCGGGAGTAGCCGCTGTCGGGGATCAGCGCCAGTGTATTGCCCGCTTTTTCGGTCATGGACGTGATCATCGTGGTGACCGTATTGTCGTTGCATATGACCGGCAGGTGGGGCAGTCCCTGTCCGTACATGTAGGCGAGGTGGAATACGGGCTGGATGTAGTCGCCTTGGAAAAAGCCCGGCACGACGCTCCAGCCGAGCCGCTCTTCGGGGAGTACGGCCAGCGTGGGCGTGCTTACCGAATAGTAGCCCTTGCGCGCCGGGTAGAACACGCTTTCGATGCGTATGTCCGCCGGATAATCCGGGTCGGGACTCCATGTCGTGCGCAGGCGGCCCAGTTCGTTTCGGGCTTCGAAGCAGACGGCGCGCCCCTCTTTCCAGCCTTTTTCGGGGTAGAAGCGCAGCGCTTCGCCCGCGCGGTTCATCGGCACGGAAGAGACCGCCCTGTTGAAATCCTTGGCGATGTAGTGGAACCGCGCGATGTCGAAGTTCATGGTGTCGCCGCCGCGGTTGGTGATCGTTTCCGGCTCCGCCGAGGGCTTTTCGCTGCTGAAGAGTATCGTATACGCCCCATCGGGCACTCCCCAGCAGCGGCCTTTGCGGTCGGCGATACGTGAGATTTTCCATCCTTCCGCGGTCTGCTCCCAGCGGATTTCCAGCCCTTTGTTTCTGACGGCCAGTTCGTCGGAGGGCGACAGCAGCAGGACGAATGCGGAGAATATTTTGAAGTGCGGTTTCATGGTTGCGGTTTCCGGTTCGAAGTTATGCAATTTATTCGACAATGATCCCCATCAGGGCCTTGTGCCTTCCGGGTTCGGAGTCTTCCGGCCAGAAGCGTATCGAGCGCAGCGTGTGCGGGGCGTCCAATGCAATCGTATTGCAGCTCTGGTGGTTGCCTTCCGTGCGGAACAGGAGGTTCCCGTCGCCGTCGGTAATGCGGTAGTTGCGGATGCACTGGGGCATCACCGAATCGAAATGCTCCATTTGCACGTTCTCCAGTGCGTGGTCGAAATCGGTGTCGAAGAACAGCCTGATTTGCCGGACGGTCCGCTCTTCGCCCAAGTCGATGCGGACCGACGGCGTTCGGTCGTCGGGGGCAGGGATCCAGCCGTTGGGCTGTATGTAGGGCCGGAAGTAGCCGTTGAGGAGGTTTTCGGCTCCGAAGCAGGTCAGCGGCGCGGAGAATTCGAGCGCGATGTTTTTCCCTTCGGGACGGCGCTTTGGGCACCAGAATTCGAACGCATCGACTCCGATGTCTTCCGGCGGAGTCTGCCTGCCGAAGTTGGAGACCGCGGGATTGACGGTGTTGAATACCGAAGTCAGGCCGGAAACGATCTCCGAACTCATCGGAATGCTTACGTCGGGATTGGCCATGAAGCAGATGAAGACGTACTGCGGCGCGTCGTAGCGCATTCCGAAATCGACGGTCAGTCTGTTTTCTCCCTTCCGGAGGTCGAAAACGAGCCGCTTGTCGGTCGTGTCAGGAGTGTAGTTGCCCCTGCGCGACGAACTGCGCAGTTCGACCGTCAGCCGGGTCGCCTTGTCCGCTTGCACGGTGAGACCGACGGCCGGAACCGGGCCGCCGACCGGGATAAGCTCGGCGGCGGAGCAGTCCAGCCGGAAGCGGGTGCCGTCGGGGTGCAGCCGTTCGAGCGCAAATTCGCTGGATGCGCTGATCCGGGCCTTCGGGGGCAGCATGCCGCGACCGAACCGTTCGCCCGGCAGGAAGTGTCCGGTGCGGAGCAGTGCGGACTGCAGCTGGCCGATACGCTCCCGGCCGGTAAGGTCGGCCGGTTTGAGGTGGTCGCGCAGGGCGATTGCGGCCGCCGTGCCGATCGCCTGCCCGCCGTGTGCGGCGGTGCACATGACGCGCGTGGAGCCGTTGGCCACATGGCTGACGCTGATGATACGGCCTCCGATGAAGAGGTTGTCCGCATCGGGCGTCACCAGACAGCGGTAGGGAATCTGGTAGATGCCCTTGCTGTGCCACTGGTTGCAGGCGCGCCCTGCGCCGTAAACGCCGTCGGCGGGGTGCAGGTCGATCGACCAGCCGCCGAACGAAACGGCGTCGTAGTGCTCGTGCTGTTCGATGATGTCCTGTTGGGTCAGCATGTAGTAGCCCTTGAACCGCCGGCTTTCGCGTTTGCCGGGGAAAAGCCCGACCCATTCGAGCGTGTAGTTCTCCATTTCCGGGTACTTGCCCGAATTTTTGATGTGATTCCAGACGCCGTAGACGATTTTCCAGAGTTCGAATTTGATTTTTTCGGTATCCCGGATCGTGTCCAGCCGTCCGCCGTACTCCAGCCACCAGTATTTGCAGCCGTGCTGCGAGGTGTTGAAATACTCCGGATTCCGGAGCCGGGGGATCAGCTCCTCGACCTCCTTCAGGGCGAATTCGGGAGCTTCGAAGCGTACGGGGCGCCCCGTGTCCTTGATGTAGAACAGGATGCTGTGCCCCAGCAGTTCGCCGTATCGGGTCTTGTCGGGCGCGAACTTCTCGCCGTATTCTTCGCGGTCCTCGGCGCCCATGCGGTATTCGGCTCCCGCCATGTAGGCGAGCGCGCCGTCGCCCGAACAGTCGGCGAAAAGATCGCCTTCGATCGTGTGGTGCGTTCCGGTCTGCGGATTGAACGCCGTGACCGATCTGACGGTGCGGCCGGACATTTCGGCGTCGTATACGCACGTGTTGAGGTAAAGCGTGATGTTCGGTTCGGAGAGCACCTTGTCGATGAGCACCATGTCGAACAGCACGGGATTGCCTTCCCGGTTGCGGAAGGTGTTCTCGACCAGTATTTCGTCGATGACGCCCCCTTCGCGCGACCAGCGGTTGTTGTTGCCCATGTGCGAGGTCGCTCCCAGCGCCCACAGGCGGACTTCGCTCGAAGCGTTGCCGCCCAGCACGGGACGGTCCTGAATCAGCGCGACGTCGGCGCCCGCACGGGCCGCGGTAATGGCGCAGCATACGCCGGTAAGCCCGCCGCCGACGATCACCAGACTGTGACGGCTGTGTACTTTCGCCGGTTTGCGGCTTTTTTCGAATTCTCCGATAAACATATGTTTATTTGTTTTTTGTCGTGAGGAAAATCAGGCCGCCCAATACCGTCAGGACGATACCCGTCGTGAGGGGAACGAGAGTCTCCCCGCCGGACAGGAGCGCGATCAGGGAGATGAAGCAGCCCGAAATCGCCGCTCCGGCGCCGATGATGCGGATGCTGTTGTTGTTATCCGTGCCGGCGTCCTCGGCGGCGGGCGCCGCTGCGTTCTCTGCCGCAGGCATCGGAACGCAGACGCGCGAGCCGGAGAGTTTGTGATAGATTTCATAGCCGGTCAGCAGCAGCGCGGGGAAGAGCACCCCGACCAGCATCTCTTCGGCCCGGCTGAGCGAGAAGCCGACGGCCGCAGGCGTGATGAATTTGAGAACGGCGTTGACGGTCAGACTGGTGACGGTCGTGCTGAGGATCGCCCTGCCGTTCAGGTTCTTGGAGAAGAGACTCCAGATTAGCGGCAGGTAGAGGGGCACTCCGGTGAGTGCCGCCACGCTGATGACGACGTTGACGATGCCGCCCATGTTGGGGATGAGCAGCGCCACGGCGATGGCCAGCACCCCGAAGCCGAGCGTGGAGATGCGGGCGACTTTCATCAGCGTCGTCTCTCCGGCGGCGGGGCGGAGGCGTTTGAAGATATCGTTGGTGAAGACGCCTGCCGAGATGTTCAGCGTGGCGTTCAGCGAACTTGCGGTCGCGAAGATCATGCCGCCGAGCATGAGTCCGAGCATGCCGGCGGGCATCGTCTGCTTGCACATCAGCAGGTAGGCGTTTTCGTTTTCAAGCCCCGAAAGTCCGGGTTCGAAGACGCGGTAGATCATCGGCGGCAGCATCCACAGGATCGGACTGAAGGTATACAGCACGCCGAACAGCACGCCGACCTTTTTCGCGTCTCTGGGCGTGCGCACGCTCGTATATCGCTGGACATAAGCCCAGTTTCCGCCCAGAAAGAAGAGGTTGTAGAGCATGAACGCGACGATGAACACCCAGTTGTATTCTCCCGCGAAGAGCGTGAAGAATCCCTCCGGAACCCGTGCGAGGAACTCCGGGACGCCGCCCACTTCGCCGAATGCGAGCGGAATGACGATGATGACCGCGGCGAAGAGGATGATGAATTGCAGCACGTCGGTCACGACCACGGCGCGAAGGCCGCCGAGCGAGACGTATATCATGCAGAACACGCCGAGTATCAGGATGCTGGACGAGAGCGGAATCCCGGCGGCCACTTCGATGATTTTGGCGATCGGATAGAGGAAGGAGCCGGTGGTGAAGATCGAGATGAAAAGGAAGATGTAGGTGTAAAGTTTCTGCGTCGAGGCTCCGTAGCGGCGTGTGATGTATTCCGCGGCGGTGAGACAGCCCGTTTTGTTCCAGCGCGGGGCGATAAGCAGGCCGACGGCGAATCCGGCTGCGGCCATCGTGAGCTGTATGGTGACGGCGACGAAGCCCATCGAGTAGGCGATCGACCCCCATACCACGAACGTTCCGGCCGAGAAGAAGCCCATGAACAGCGACAGCCCGCTGATCCACCAAGGGACGTTGCCGCCTCCGGCGAAAAAACTCTTCATGTTTTTGCCGGTCGAGGAGAACAGCGAACCGACGAACATGATGCCCGCCGCAAAGACGGCGATGGTTATGTAGTCCAGAATTTCCATAGCTCAGGTTGTAGTTTACGAACAAAAATAGAATTTGCCGGAAGATATTCCGCACGATCGGCGAATAAAATCTTCGGGAACGATTTCGGGAACGATTGCGATTGCCGGGAGCGGTTGCGGAGTTGCCGGATGCGGGGGGCGGGCGGGGTTTCGGTTCGCAGGCGGAGCCATTGCGCCGAACCGAATTATTGCTATCTTTGCAGGGCGGCCGGACGTCTCAGGCGGACTGCGGCGGCGGATCGCATTAATAAATATATATGGTAAGCATCATCGTAGCCGTCGCCGAAAACGGCGTGATCGGCGATAAGAACGCCTTGTTGTGGCATATTTCCGAAGACCTGAAATACTTCAAGTCCGTTACGTCGGGCCATCCCGTCGTCATGGGGCGCAAGACCTACGAGTCGCTCGGACGGCCGCTGCCCAACCGGACCAATGTGGTCGTCACGCGGCAGGAGATGGAGATTCCGGGATGCAGGGTGGCCCATTCGCTCGAAGAGGCGGTGGCGCTGTTCCCGGCCGAAGAGGAGGTCTTCGTCATCGGCGGCGCGCAGATTTATGCGCAGGCCCTTCCGCTGGCCGGCCGCTTCTACCTGACGCGGGTTTTCCATGCCTACGAGGGCGATACGCATTTTCCCGCATGGAACGACGCCGAGTGGCGGCTCGTGTCGTCCGAGTCGTTCGCTTCGGGCGCGAATTATCCCTATCCCTTTGCGTTCGAGACCTACGAACGGCGGCGAAATTAGGTATTTATACCACTGCACGGCTCGGCCGTAATCCCTACCTTTGCAGACGCAAAGGTTTTTTTATGCACATGCCGGACGCTTTTTTTCGCACTGCGCGGCGAATGCAGGCGACTGCCGGACCGGATGCGGGAAGCGGTGCAAATCCGCCGGGCAGTCCGGACCGCATGCGGCGATTCGGTGCCGGCGGAAGGGCGAACGAACAAAGAAAAGAGAAAAATGGCAAAATATTTCGACATGCTGATGGAGGACGTGCGGATGAAGGAGGGCCTTCAGTCGTGCATGAACTGCGGCGTCTGCACGGGCGTCTGTCCGGCTGCCGAGTTCTACAATTACGATCCCCGTCAGATCGTGAACATCGTGCAGACACGCGACGACGACGCCATCGAGGAGCTTCTGAAGAGCGATACGATCTGGTACTGCGGCGAGTGCATGTCGTGCCGTCCGCGCTGTCCGCGCGGCAACACGCCGGGCTATGTGATTCAGGCGCTGCGGACCCTTTCGCAGAAGCTGGGGTTCTTCGTCGAGAGCGAAAAGGGCCGTCAGCAGCTGGCGCTCAAGCGTATCATCGGCGAGAACATCCTCCGCACGGGTTACTGCATCGTACCGCGGCTCGTCAAACCCGAACTGCACCCCGAACAGGGAACCGTGTGGCAGTGGATTTACGATAACGACAAGGAGATTTACGGTCAGTTTACGCCGGTCTACATGCGCCA
>OJQJ01001318.1_pt1 | contig 13489 bp, 9 predicted proteins | sample 1598671 | NCBI WGS metagenome assembly OJQJ01 (sample SAMN03922499, study PRJEB24848) | human gut metagenome | isolation source: stool sample | host: Homo sapiens | place: Germany | collected 2011-11 | reverse complement strand
GGACTGCCCGAATTAACGCCTGTGGGGATAGTAGATTACGAGGTCGATTGAAGCAGGAAGCCCATTGGCTTTAGACAATGGGTAGTTCACCTTTATTATTACAGCGATAGCGGGATGGCAGAGGTGCGGACGCATTCCCACGATTATTATGAGTTTTATTTTTTCCTGGAAGGGGACGTCTGTATGAAGATCGGAGAGCGTTCCTATTTGCTCAAGTACGGAGATATCATCCTGATTCCGCCTCAGATTCCGCACTGTGCGATCATCCAGAATCCCCATAAGCCATACCGACGGTTCGTGTTCTGGATCAGCTATAGTTATGCAGATCAGCTGCAAAAACAGTCAGACAGCTATGGGTATCTGATCGAGCGGGCGACAAAGCGTCAGGAATATGTGCTGCATCAGGAGGAGATCGCATTTCGGGAAACGCAGGCAAAGGTGCTCCGACTTTTAGAAGAGATGCGGCAGGACAGGTTTGGAAAGGATGCGAAGATTCCGCTCTGTATTGGTGAACTTGTGCTGCATTTAAATCGCGAGGCATACGCACAGAAGCACCCGATCCGGGAGCGGGCGATGCAGGGACTGTATGAAATGATGATGGATTATATAGAAGAGCATTTAAAAGAAAACCTTGATCTGAACGAGCTTTCGCGCATCTTTCATGTGAGCAAATATCATATTTCCCATGTGTTCAAGGATGAGACGGGGATTTCCGTACATCAGTATATTCTGAAAAAAAGGCTTGATGACTGCAAAAGCGCCATCCGCAGCGGCGATAAGATCACGAGCGTCTACCCGGTGTTTGGATTTCGGGATTATTCCGCTTTTTACCGGGCATTTCGGAAGGAATATGGGATTTCCCCGAAAGAATATCGGGAGATGTTGGAGAAGCTGGAAGCGATGTCCGGAAGTGATTGAATTTCCGCAGGAAATTTAGAAGTAGCGTCCCAAAGTGGAACCTTTCAAATTTCCTGCGGGAATTTAGAAGTAGCGTCCCAAAGTGGAACTTTTCAGATTTTCTGCGGAAATTTAGGAGTAGCGCCTTAAAGTGGAACCTTTCAGATTCCCTACGGAAATTTGAAAGTAGCGTGTTAAAATGGAACCTTCTAAATTCCCTATGGGAATTTAGAAGTAGCGCAAAAAAGAGAGCCTTACGGCTCTCTTTTTTGCTTCATTCTCGACCATCCCAGCAGTAGGTGCAGAGCTTGTCTTTGTCCAGGCCAACAGATTCGATCATATCGTCGAGTCTGTGGTAGCGCAGGGTTGTGAACTTTAACTGGCTGCAGATCCGGCGGATCATTTCCTGATACTGATCGGATTCGGGGTCTGCATAAACCTCGAGGTTCGGATACTTATCAGTGCCCTCCATGTCCTGAATGACACGGCGGGTGATCAGATCCATCTCCGAAGAGGAACGGGAGAAGTTTAAGTATTTACAGCCATAGAGCAGGGGAGGACATGCGGGACGGATATGTACCTCTCTTGCACCGCTTTGGTATAAAAATTCAGTTGTTTCCCGCAGCTGCGTACCGCGGACAATGGAGTCGTCAATCAACAGCAGGCTCCTGCCCTGGATCAGATCATGGACCGGGATCAGCTTCATCTTTGCGATGAGGTTTCGGCGGCTCTGCATGGTGGGCATAAAGGAACGAGGCCAGGTAGGAGTATATTTGATAAACGGTCTGGAATAGGGAATACCGGATTCGTTGGCGTAACCGATGGCATGTGCAACGCCGGAATCCGGTACGCCTGCGACGATATCGGGATGAATCGTGCCGGCATCTCTTTTTGCAAGAGCAGCGCCGCAGTTATAACGCATGCGCTCCACGCTGATTCCCTCGTAGGTAGAAGAGGGGTATCCATAATAAATCCAGAGGAATGTGCAGATTTTCATTTTTTTGCCGGGAGCAACCAGTGTACGGACCCCTTCGGGAGTTATGATGACGATTTCACCGGGACCGAGCTCCCGCAGCGGCTGATAGCCGAGGTTTAAATAGGAAAATCCTTCAAAAGCGAGACAGTGTGCGCCTTCCTTGCGTCCGAGGGAAATCGGGGTACGTCCCAGCTTGTCGCGGGCTGCGTAGATTCCCTTGGGGGTTAAAAGGACGATCGACATGGAACCGTCGATGATATCCTGCGCATACTGAATGCCCTCGATCAGATTTTCTTTCTGGTTGATCAGAGCAGCAACGGCTTCGGTTGCGTTGATCTCACCGCCGCTCAATTCAAAGAAATGGGTCGGGGATGAGTTCATGATCTTATCGACGATCGTATCGATGTTGTTGATTTTGCCGATGGTCATGATTGCATATGTGCCATGGTGGGAGCGAATCAGCAGGGGCTGAGGCTCATAGTCGGAGATACAGCCGATTCCGAGATGTCCGCTTAAGTTGTTCAAGTCTTTGTCAAATTTGGTTCTAAAAGGAGTGTTTTCAATGTTGTGAATTGCCCGATGAAAGCCTTCCTTTTGGTGATAAACCGTCATTCCGGCACGCCTTGTTCCCAGATGGGAATGATAGTCCGTTCCGAAAAACAGGTCAAAAATACAGTCTTCTTTTGATGCTACTCCAAAAAATCCGCTCATTTTCGTCCTCCGGTATAAAAAATTGTTTCAGGCCATACGCACTTATTGTAGCACAGACATTTCAGAAGCACAAATAAAATTATTTTGATTGTTTGCGGTATTCTTTTGAAACAAAGAAGCCTGGAGCGGGTTTGATATCAGTCTTGTATCTGTAATACTGATTTTGATGGCAGGAGTCTATACAGATTGTATCGTGTGGATTATAATGTAAAAGAGCTTGGGCAAATGCTTCTTATCATATTTGCCCTATATGCACCTGTCAAGGTTGAGAATATGATTCCGGGTGGTGGCAGAAATGGATAATATAAAAGAAAAATTGTATCAGCAGCTGGCAATTGATTATTGTTGCCCGGTTTCGGATATCAAGGATAAAAAAAATCATTTTACAGAATATGAAAAGCGGGAAGGCAGGAGACAGTTTGAAGAAGCTGATGAGTGCATCTTAAAGGTAATTGTTGTAAACGGAAAGCTTGTATTTACAGGAAAAAAGCAAGTGGTTGATGTATGCAGTCAGAAATTTTCCGATAAATCGGGAAGCTGGTTTATGGATGTTTCCAATTTTAGAGAGGTGGATGAGATATTAGCAGGAGAGGGATATCAAATTAAGACAGTACATCCATTTTTTATTCCAAAGGATCATCATGTGTGTGACATGAATGGAATTGAAGTAAAAAAATATAATCAGGAAGAAATTCTTCAATTCCAGGGTGATGATAGATTTGATGAGGCATTTTGCTTTGATGAAAACTCACCGGATGTGCTTGCGGTCGCGGCAATTATAGATTATGAGATTGTCGGAATGGCAGGTGCCAGTGCAGACAGCCCTTATTTTTGGCAGATTGGAATTAATGTAAACAAAGAATTTGAAGGAAGACATATTGCTTCAGGACTTGTTTCCATTCTGAAACAGGATATTCTAGAAAAAGGGATTGTGCCATATTACGGAACAAGCTTTTCGAATCTTGCATCACAACATGTTGCTGCAAAGGCAGGATTTGAAGTTGCGTGGGTTGAATTGATTACAGAAAAAATACGAGAATGCTGACAAAAGATTTTAAAGTGATATTACCGGAGAGATTTTTGTATGAAACAGAATAAAAACCGCAGGCTTTGGCTGGCAGGAACCGTGTGTGCTGCTCTGGCAGCCATTGCCTGCTTTATCGTAGAATATGGATATGAAAAAATCATCCTGCCGAGAGGCTATCAGTGGATGTATCCTTGGATGCAGACGGCAATATTGACCGGGGCAGTGGTTTTTACGGTGCTTGCGGTGCTCTGTCAGCTTCCGGCGTCGGGCAAAAAGAAAATAACGGCGATAGGGTGCGTTATCGTTGCAGGCATCGGAGTCGTTGTCTGCAGCGGACTGTCTGAAGCCGGACAGCTTCAGGTGCTGCGCTCCCCTGCCGGAAATTATCAGGTGATCCTGGAAAAAGACGAAGAAACCGGACAGTTGATGTTAAACCGCCCATATAAAGGGTTTTTCCGGTATCAAAAAGAGCTTCTGCCTTTTACAGCAGACAGCAAGGTAAACAGCCGCTGGCTGCAAGAGGATGCCTGTGCACTGTACGGAACCGATACGGACGGCAACCCGGCGGCGTATCTTGCGACCTATGGCAGCCGCAGCATGGACGATATCGCCTATGTGGATCCCCTCAGCACGATGCACGGTATTTGGGAAGGAACGGACGCAGATGGACAGACATGGACCCTCAGCGTCGGCGGTCAGGATGCGGTAAAGGACGCCTGGGTCAGACTTTCCGGGAAAACGGTGACCTCCTGGTACGGAGAGCCGGAATGCGAACGCTATGGTACGATCGGAATGATTCTGAAAGACGGAACGCAGGCGGATTACTTTGTCGTGCTGAATAAAGACTGCGTCTGGGGAGACAGTGAATTGATCGGCAGCGGAAGCATGACGATTTGTAAGGCTGATTTGGAGGAAGAACCGATTATTCTTTCCAGACAGGGAGATGTAGACGGCGACAGAGACTGGTCTGATGTCGGAGGAGCAGAGGATCTTGAACAGGCGACCTGGACAGAAAATCCGGACAGCTCCTTTGATGCGGCATTTGGTGTGGATGCAGAGGATACGGATGCCGGCACAGGCAGCCAGAGTAACGACGAAGAGAGCTGGGACGAAGGTACGGATGCCGGTTGGCTGCACAGCGAGAGCGAGGCAGAGGCTTCCGTAGAGGGCACGAAGATCCGATATCAGATGATCGTCGAGGATGCGGCGCTGGGCAGTCGGTTTTATGGTCTGATTAAAAGCACGGACGGCGGGGCGCATTGGCAGGTAGTCAGCAGCGATCCCTTCGACGGACAGATGGGCGGCAGCGTAGAATTTACATTTCTCGATGAAATGTTTGGCTTTGCGACGCTTTCCCACAACGGTGGGGATGCCGCGGTGTTATATGTGACGGAAGACGGAGGAAAGCATTACGAGCAGGTAGAATTTGCTCACAAAACCTATACGGACAGCATTGGAAATATCATCGCGCCCTATGATTATCCCAGGATGCCTTATGAAAAAGACGGCGTGATCTATGTGCTGTGCGGACAGGGCGCGGACGGAGATTATGACGGCGGCGACAGCCTGCATCTGGCGCGGTACCGCTCAGAGGATCACGGACACAGCTTCGTCTTCGATACGCTGGTGGATGGAACGTCAGAGGGGTGATTCCAGAAATTTCGGAACAGGGGCTTGACAGCCGGAAAGAAACTGTGCTACAATCCGAACCAATGAAGCAAACAACAGAAGAAATGTTCTGTTGTTATAACAAAAAGACTGAGATGGGAAAGAGTAAGACTGAGACGGAACCTACAGAAAGCAGCCGGCTGATGAGAGGCGCAGGGAATGACAGTCCGAATACATCCCGGAGTTCTGCACCAAAACGGTTGTTACGGAGTAGGCTGCAGCGGCGTATGCAGCCGTTATCAGGCAGGGGTATCGCTTTGAATCTGTATCAGAAGCATATTTGGAGCCGTACTTCATGAGGCAGGCAGTGTGAGCTGTCTGTGAAAAAAGGTGGTAACACGAAGCGTTGGCCCTCGTCCTTTTACAGGATGAGGGCCTTTTTATTATCCTATAGGAAACTTTGATAAAGCAGGAGGAACACGAAAATGACAGTATTTGACGAACTCAAAGCCAGAGGACTTCTGGCGCAGCTGACAGACGAAGAAGAAATCAAGGAGTTAATCAACAACGGTAAGGCGACCTTTTATATCGGCTTTGACCCTACTGCAGACAGCCTGCATGTCGGTCATTTCATGGCGCTGTGCCTGATGAAGCGGATGCAGATGGCAGGCAACAAGCCGATCGCCTTAATCGGCGGCGGTACCGGCATGGTCGGTGATCCGTCCGGCAGAAGTGATCTGCGCCAGATGCTGACCCCGGAAACGATCCAGCATAACTGTGATTGCTTCAAGCAGCAGATGAGCCGTTTTATCGATTTTTCCGATGGAAAAGCACTGATGGTCAATAATGCGGATTGGCTTCTGAAGCTGAATTATGTAGAGCTGCTCAGAGAGGTCGGCGCATGCTTTTCCGTTAACAACATGCTGCGTGCAGAGTGCTATAAACAGCGTATGGCAAAGGGACTGAGCTTCCTGGAATTCAACTACATGATCATGCAGAGCTACGACTTCTACATGCTGTACCAGAAATATGGCTGTAACATGCAGTTCGGCGGCGACGACCAGTGGTCGAATATGCTGGGCGGCACGGAGCTGATCCGCAGAAAGCTGGGAAAAGACGCATATGCGATGACCATTACCCTGCTGTTAAACTCCGAGGGCAAGAAGATGGGCAAGACCCAGAAGGGTGCAGTATGGCTGGATCCCAATAAAACCTCCCCGTTCGAGTTCTACCAGTACTGGAGAAACGTTTCCGATGCAGATGTTATGAAGTGCTTAAAGATGCTGACCTTCCTGCCGATCGAGCAGATCCTGGAGATGGAGCATTGGGAAGGCAGCCAGTTAAACACTGCAAAGGAAATCCTGGCTCACGAGCTGACCGAGCTGGTACACGGTAAGGAAGAGGCTGACAAGGCAGAAGCCGGTGCAAAGGCACTGTTTGCAGGCGGCGCAGATGCAGAGATCCCGACCACAACACTGACGGAGGCAGATTTACAGGACGGCAGCATCGATATTTTAGGACTGCTGGTAAAATCCGGTCTGTCCGCATCCCGTTCCGAAGCACGCCGCAGCGTAGAACAGGGCGGCGTATCTGTAAACGGCGAAAAGGTAACAGACGTAAAGACCCAGTACGCGGGAGAAGATCTGCAGGGCGAAGGCATCACCTTAAAGCGTGGCAAAAAGAGCTTTAAGAAGATCATAATGGCGTAAAACCGGCTGTTTTGGCGTTCCGATAATGAAAAAAGGAGTAACGGTTCAGAGCCAACCTCCAAAATGCTACGCATTTCGTCGGTGTGGCGTATCCGCCAAATAAAATTTCAAAAACAGTTATAAAAATGCAAGCATTTTACACCTGTTTTTTGAAGTTTTACTTGGCTCTGAACAGTTACAAAAAGGAAATGAATGAAATCCCCTTCCGGTGCATATCATGTAACAGCACAGACGGAAGGGGATTTTTTATATGGAAAATCTGCAGTCGGATCATTTGGATACACAAAATCTATACCGCGATATGCAAAAGCGGACAGGCGGGGAGATTTACATAGGAGTGGTAGGGCCGGTGCGTACCGGGAAATCGACTTTTATTAAACGGTTTATGGATGTTGCAGTGCTTCCTTATATGGAAGATGCAGCACAGAAAACGCGGGCACAGGATGAGCTGCCCCAGAGCGCAGGCGGACGGACGATCACGACGACGGAGCCGAAATTTATCCCGCAGGAGGCGGTAGAGTTAAAGCTTGCGGGAGAGGTTACGATCCGCGTCCGTCTGGTGGACTGCGTAGGCTTTATGGTCGAGGGCGCTGCAGGGCATCTGGAGGATGGTGCAGAGCGGCTGGTTAAAACGCCGTGGTACGATCACGAGATTCCCTTTACGCAGGCTGCAGAGCTGGGCACAAGAAAAGTTATCACTGACCATTCGACGATCGGCGTCGTTGTGACGACGGACGGAAGCTTTTCTGATCTGCCGCAGGAAACCTATCTGGATGCGGAAAATCAGGCGATTTCGGAATTAAAAAAGCTGCATAAGCCGTTTCTGGTGCTCGTCAATTCCTCGCATCCGTCAAGCCGTACCGCACGGGAGGCAGCAGAGCGGATTGAAAAACAGCATAGCGTCGCTGCGATGCCGGTCAACTGTGCGCAGCTTTCGGAAGAGGATATCCGGCAGATCATGGAGCAGATTCTCTATGAATTTCCGGTCAGCCGTGTGGAATTTTACATGCCGAAATGGGTCGAAATGCTTCCGTTTTCCCATCCGTTAAAGACCGGGCTGATCGAAAAAATTCGGGAGCTGACCGGGAAAATTCGCACGATCCGCGACGTGGCGGAGCATCCGATCGTCCTTTCCTCGGAGTATGTCCGCAGATGTATGACGGAACGGATTGATCTCGCGGACGGCTGCGTGCGGGTGCTTTTAGACATCGAAGAACGCTATTATTACGAAATGCTCAGTGAATATGCGGGGGAAAAAATTGAGAATGCGCAGGAGCTTCTGCACACACTGCGCGTGCTTTCCGGCAGAAAACAGGAATACGACCGCGTTGCGTCTGCGATGGAGGCGGTGCATACAAAGGGATATGGAGTGGTGCTGCCGTGCCGGGAGGAAATCCATCTGGAGCAGCCGGAGGTCATCCGGCATGGAAACAAGTTCGGAGTGAAAATCCGTGCAGAAAGTCCGTCTTTACACTTTATCCGCGCAACGGTTGTGACGGAAATCGCCCCGATCGTCGGGACAGAGCAGCAGGCGAAAGACCTGATCGGTTATATTGATGAGACGGGAAAACAGGACGGCATCTGGGAAACGAATATTTTCGGAAAAACTGTGGAGCAGCTGGTCAACGATGGTATTCGTACAAAGATTTCTATGATCGGGGAAGAAAGCCAGGAAAAGCTGCAGGATACGATGCAAAAGATCGTCAACGATTCGACGGGCGGCATGGTGTGTATCATCATCTAAGGGTGCTGGCGTCTGTACGGTCGCTGCAATATAAACAGCCGGACGTTTTTTAGTAACGCCCGGCTGTTTGCGTCAGCCGCTCAGTCGTCGTTTACTGCTTCGCGGTAGGGATTATAGCGGGAGGTGCCGACAAACTGCGTGCTGACTTCTTTGCCATTCTGATAGGTCGTAAAGTAAGTGTCGGCGCTCAGCGCACCGGTCTGTTTTGCCCATAGCTTAAAGCTGCGTCCGGCAAGCTCCTGGTTCCAGACAAGGACGTTGACGGTCAGGTGCTTGTTGGAGGTGTCGGTATACAGGACAACCGGTGTTGTGTAATCATTGCGGAATTTGAGATCCTTAGAGCCTGCAGCGATTGCTGCGTCAAGACCCTTGGGAAGATAGTTTACCGGCATGCTGTGGGGATTGCGCTGTACGACGGTAAGGCCGGCATTTTTTACCGCATTGTAAACGGTAGAGGAGATCTGGCAGACACCGCCGCCAAGACCGGTTGTATGGGCACCATTTACATAGACACCGGCTTCTTTGTAGCCGTTTGCGCGGGTCCTGGGCAGAATTGTGTCGCTGACAGAAACTGTCTGGCCGGGCATGACAATCAGATTATTTAACCGGGACGCACCAACAACGATGTTATTGCTGCGGTTTGCCCCGCTCGTTTGAAAGCTGGTGGTACAGGTGCCCGTCAGAACAAAGTCGGGGCTGGTGGAAACCGTTCCACTGTCCAGTACCTTTGTCATCAGGGAATCGTTTAATTCCAGCGTGATATCGGTGCACTGTCCGGTCAGAATCAGGTTATGGAGCATCTGGGCGAGCCAGTCGGGCATCGAGGAGACTGCTTCCATGTGCTGAGTGCCACTTATGCGGATATAGCTTCCGGCGCCGTTATCGAATACCGGAACTGCCGCTGTCGTCGTCATGGAGGCGATAGATGCATTGATTGCGGAAAAGTAGGACTGGAAAACCGCCGTGTTTAAAAAGGTGCAGTCGATTGCGCCGTTATTGTTGGTCAGGCGGACTGGCATATCCTTAAATGCATCCATTCCGGTCATCCAGGTGTTTCCGTTCCAGGTGATGGTCACCTTTTTCGTCATCCATTCCGGATTCAAGTAGGTGGAATCCCCGAACACTGTGTTGATAGAGGCGGCAGGAAGCGGGGAAGCGTTCCATCCGGCATCTGCCTGCAGTGGAACGATAAAAAGAAGCAGACATGCCAGGATTCCCGCCAGACGGGCTTTGAAGTTTTTCATGATACACTCCGTTCTGCAGACGGCTTGAAAAAGCGTCAGCGGATAAAAAAACTGTTGTCAGGAATTGAAAATAGGCTGACAGAGAAAGCCCTATCAGCCTATTTATTGTACTACAGATTCGAAAAAAAACCAACTCAGTCTTTTAAGAAAATCTCAATGACCGGGACGAGGGTATGGGGCTTTACGTTGGGAACATAGAAGACCAGATCCTTTGCAGCCTCCGGGTCGTCTGTTAAGAAGAAGCAGTCCGTGCCGTCGGTGAAGCGGACTTCGCTGCCGTCATGCAAAAACTGTGCGTATTCCACCTTGCCGCCAAGACCGGGAACGCGCAGATAGCCGAACGGATAAGCGAACAGATGCAGATAGAGCCGTTTGCCGTCTTCACTCTGGGTCAGGCGGCAATCTCTGGGTTCTTTAAATTCTGGTTCTGCCATCGTGCAGCCATAAATCGAGCGGCTGTTGTATTTCATCCAGTCAGCGAATACCTTCAGGGCTTCTTCCGCGCGGTAATCCAGATAGCCTCTGGAGGTGGGGCCGACGTTCATCAGCAGGTTGCCGCCGCGGGAAACGGTGTTGACGAGCAGGCGAATGAGCATTTCGGGAGATTTCCAGGTCTGTTCGTCTCTGAAATATCCCCAGGAGCCGGAAAAGGTGTGGCAGGCTTCCCAGGTAACGAGCTCGCCGGTCTTTTTATCGCGTACCCACTGGTCGGGCTCGTACTGTTCGGGTGTCCAGAGATCCTGATCAATTTCTGTGCGGTTGTCGATGATGATATGGGGCTGTAGGGCGCGTGCGGTTGCGATCAGCTTTTCTGCCTCCCAGTCGTCCTTACCTTTGCCTTTCTGCCATGCTTTATCGCCGGTTCCGTTGTTCTGGGAATAAGAGAAGTCAAACCAAAGGATGTCGATCTTACCGTAGTTGGTTAATAGCTCGGTCACCTGATCCCGCATGTACTGCGCATATTTTTTCATGTCGCGGCCTTTGCTCTGTTCGTAAGCATCCGGATCATCTCTGCGGGGATGTAAGGGATCAATCGGGAATTCCGGATGGTGCCAGTCGATCAGGGAGTAATAAAAACCGATATGGAGGCCTTCTGCACGGAACGCGTCCACATATTCGCGGATCAGGTCTTTGCCGCAGAGGGTGTTGGTGGACTTGTAATCGGTGTATTTGGTGTCAAAAAGGCAGAAGCCCTCATGATGTTTTGTTGTCATGACGACATATTTCATGCCTGCCGCTTTTGCCTGTCTTGCCCATTCCTTCGGGTCGTACAGATCCGGGTTAAAGTGTTTAAAATAGAGATCGTAGTGATCTTCCGGGATTTCTTCGTAATTTTTGACCCATTCGTGGCGTGCGGGCATGGCGTATAAGCCGAAATGAATGAACATGCCGAAGCGATCATGGGTAAACCATGCGGTATCGCCGGGGGTAGGAAGTGTTTTGTAGCTGCTCATGGCAGAATCCTCCGTTTCAAAAAGTGTTGTAAAGTACGAATCCTTATGGCATTATTGTAAGAAATACCGGGCAATAGGAACATGGCAAAAGGATGTAAAAATATGGAATATCCACGCAGCTCGGACAGAAGATAAAAAGATAGAGAAGGACTGAAAAACTTGCAGATCACACAGAATCAAAATGCGATCCGGATATGGAAAAATCTGGAGCTGAATATTATATATGCAGGACATGCCATTGTCGGGCAGGACTGGAAGGAACCGAAGGTATGTTCTCCGTTTTCCCGCATTTATTACATCGTTGACGGGGAGGGCATCCTGACCGTAAACGGTCAGAGAATTGTCCTGAAAAAGGGGAGCGTCTGGCTGGTTCCGGCAGGCATGACCTTTGGATATTTCTGTGAGTCCTCAATGGAACAGCTTTTTTTTCATATGAATGTACTTTGCAGCGATGGAACAGATTTATTGTATGGGGTCCGGCAGCTGTATGAGCGAAAAGAACAGACAGGGGAAATTGAGAGGGTCAAGGGACTGTATCAGAGTGAAACCATGACGGATGCGATCCGGCTGCAGGGAATGCTTTGGGAAACCCTTGCGGGATTTTTGGAGCAGGCAAAGTTGGATGGGGAGGAGTTAAAAGAACACTCCCCGTTAATCGGACAGATGTTTGAGCTCGCGCAGAATCCGGTCAGTGTAGCGACACATGTGCGGACGCTGGCACAACAGCTCCATGTTTCGGAAAGCACACTCACACGCCGGTTCCGTGCAGAAACCGGGATTTCTCCGGGTGAATATCTGGAACGGCTTGTCGCAGGGCAGGCCTGCAGAATGCTCCTGTCCGAGGATTACAGCATCGCAGAGATCGCGGAGATCCTGCATTTTTCCGATCAGTTTTATTTCTGTAAATTCTTCAAACGTCATATGAATCTGACACCGAGCGCTTATCGGAGGCAGATGCGGAAAGGATAAAAATACCGGGCTTCCAATGCGTTCAAAACATTAGAAGCCCGGTATTTTATGATCGTAGGTTCTGTTCTTTTTTAAGGTTTTTCTGCGCGGTAGAGAGCATCAGTTTGATACGGTTCAACTGGTTTACTTCGCTGGCACCGGGGTCATAGTCGATGGCAACGACGTTGGACTGCGGGTAGCGGCGGCGAAGCTCTTTGATGACACCCTTGCCGACAACGTGGTTGGGCAGACAGCCAAAGGGCTGGGTGCAAACGATATTATTGACACCCTCGTGGATCAGCTCGACCATTTCGCCGGTTAAAAACCATCCTTCACCGGTCTGGTTGCCGATGGATACGATGGGCTCCGCGTAGGACACCAGATCATAAATAGAAGATGGCGGCGTGAAGTTTTTACTCTTTTTGAGCGCATCGGTTGCCGCACCGCGGATTTTTTCGACTGCCCAGATCCCCATCTTAGCGATTTTGGCGGTCGATTTTTTCGTGCCGAGATGCTCCGCCTTGTAAATCTGGTTGTAGAAGCAGTACAGCATGAAATCGAGCAGATCAGGTACAACGGCTTCAGCGCCTTCCGATTCCAGCAGTTCTACCAGATGGTTGTTTGCTGCCGGGGCAAATTTAACCAGGATCTCGCCGACAATGCCGACACGGGGCTTTTTCTCATCTGTGATCGGGATACGGTCAAAGTCTTCAACTATTTCACGGCACATTTTGCGGAAGGTGAAGTAGTTCGGAAGCTTTTTCGTGGACAGGAAATTCTGGCACTTTTTTATCCACTTCTGATGAACCGCGTTGACGGAGCCGGGCTCTTTTTCGTAGGGGCGCATATGATAAACACAGCGCATGAAAATATCGCCGAAGATTGCACCGAAGGCCGCACGGGTCAGAAGGTTTGCATCCAGTTTAAATCCGGGGTTTGTCTCAATGCCGCCCATGTTGATGGAAACGACCGGAATGTATTCCATACCGGCTTTTTCCAATGCACGGCGGATGAAACCGATGTAGTTGGTTGCACGGCAGCCGCCGCCGGTTTGGGTGATAACAACCGCAACCTTGTGCAGGTCATATTTACCGGAAAGCAGGGCGTCCATGATCTGGCCGACAACACACAGGGACGGATAGCAGGCGTCGTTGTTGACGTATTTTAAGCC
>OJQJ01001309.1_pt1 | contig 13535 bp, 24 predicted proteins | sample 1598671 | NCBI WGS metagenome assembly OJQJ01 (sample SAMN03922499, study PRJEB24848) | human gut metagenome | isolation source: stool sample | host: Homo sapiens | place: Germany | collected 2011-11 | reverse complement strand
GCGTGAAGGAGCTTTTCGCGCTGAATCCGGTGATTCTGCTCGTGACGCTCGGCGGTTTCGCGACCAATGCCGCCTACTGCATCTTCTGCAACGTGAAAAACCGCACGGGCCGCGACTACTTCTCGGTACCGGCGGGCGTGTGGGTCAACAACGTGCTCTTCTGCGCGCTGGCCGGCGTGCTGTGGTACTCGCAGTTCTTCGGGCTGGGCATGGGCAAGAGCTTCTTCGCAGAGGCGCCGCTGATGCTGGCCTTCTCGTGGAGCATCCTCATGTCGCTCAACGTGCTGTTCAGCAATCTGTGGGGCATCCTGCTGCACGAGTGGCGCGGCGTCGACCGCCGTACGGCGGCGGTGCTCGTGACGGGTCTGCTGATCCTGATCTTTTCGACCGTATATCCGCAACTGGTAAAATAGAGAAAACGATGAAACTGATTGATAACGAATCGCTCGACCGCCAGATCGGGGTAGTGGCCGAGGTGGCCGGCTACCTCTGGGAGCGCGGCTGGGCCGAACGCAACGGCGGCAACATCTCGGTCAACGTCACCGGACTTTGCGCCGATGCCGTTTGCGAACTGCCCGCGCTGGACGGGCCTTACCTCCTTCCCAAACCGGTGCCGCACATCGCGGGCGGCTGTTTTCTGGTCACGGGCACGGGACGCCGCATGCGTTACGTGGCGTCGCAGCCGCTGGCGAACGTCGCGCTGATCCGCGTGGCTGCCGACGGCGCATCCTACGAGATCGTCGCCGACGAGCCGGTGCGTCCGACCTCCGAACTGCCCGCGCACCTCTCGGTGCACGACTATCTGATCGGTGCGGGGCGTCTCGAGCGGGCGGTGGTGCATACGCATCCCATCGAGCTGGTGGCGATGACGCACAATCCCGAATTTCTGGGCAAAGACGTGCTCACGCGGCTGTTGTGGAGCATGATCCCCGAGACGCGCGCCTTCTGTCCCAAGGGGCTGGGCATCGTTCCCTACACGCTGCCCGGCTCGCAGGAGTTGGCCGACCGGACGATCGCCCTGCTGGACGACTACGACGTGGTGATGTGGACCAAACACGGCGCACTGGCCATCGGCACCGACCTGATCGAGGCGTTCGACCAGATCGACGTGCTGTCGAAATCGGCCAAGATCTACGAATCGGCCCGCTCGATGGGATTCGTCCCCACGGGAATGAGCGACGCCGAGATGCAGGAGCTCAAGGCCAACCCGAACCGCGCCGCGAAGGGCACCGTCATCGAGGCCCGCCTCGACAAGAACCGCGGCCCCATCGCCACGCTGCTCGTGCAGAACGGCACGCTCCACAAGGGCGACCTCATCATCGCGGGCACGGCCGTCGGCCGCGTGCGTGTCATGACGGACGACAAGGGCCGCGCCATCCAGTCTGCCGGCCCGTCCATCCCGGTCGAGATCACCGGCCTTGCCGAAACGCCCACGCCGGGCGATGAGTTCGACGCCGTCGCTGACGAGCGCATGGCCCGTCAGCTCGTCGAGCAGCGCAAGCAGGCCGAGAAGGACGCCGCTGCAAAGCAGGCCAGCAAGGTCACGCTCGACAACCTCTTTGCCAAGATGCAGGAGGGCGAGATGAAGGAGCTGAATATCATCGTCAAGGCAGACGTTCAGGGCTCTGTCGAGGCGGTTCGTTCCTCTCTCGAGAAGCTGACCAACGACGAGGTTCGCGTGCGCGTTATCCACGGTGCTGTTGGCGCCATCAACGAGTCCGACGTTATGCTGGCTGCCGCTTCCGGCGCGATCATTGTTGGCTTTAACGTTCGTCCGGACCGCACCGCTACCGACTCCGCTGCACAGCAGGGCGTTGATATGCGTATGTACCGCGTTATTTATGATGCCATCGAGGAGATGGAGCAGGCCATGAAGGGCATGCTCGAGCCGAAGTTCAAGGAAGTTGTTCTCGGCCACGCAGAGGTTCGTCAGGTGTTCAAGATCACCGGCGCAGGCGCGGTTGCAGGCTGCTATGTACAGGACGGCAAGATTCAGCGTAACGCTGAGGTTCGCGTAGTCCGTGACGGCATCGTATTCCATGAGGGCCACCTGAATACCCTCAAGCGCTTCAAGGACGATGTGAAGGAAGTTGCAACCTCTTATGAGTGCGGCATGAGCATCGAGAACTACAATGATATCAAGGAAGGCGATATCATTGAGTGCTTTGTTATGGAAGAAGTGAAGCAGTAAAACTGCTTTTCTAAGGGGGACTCCGTCCCCCTTAGATACCGAAAAAGTTCCCTTCGGAAACTTTTTCGGATAACCCCCTCTCGAATGAATACATTCGAGAACGCGCCTCTAAGGCGCGGGCAGTGGTGTAAAAGTACGGCGCAGCCGCACTTTTACGAACACCCCTGCGGGGTGATAGAAGCTCGTTTGAAAACGTGTTTTCAAACGAAGTAATTGTATGGGGAAGCCACCCCGATAATAACGTATCAAGGAGTTGAAATTCCAAATGGCTATCAAGACTTTCAACCCGACGACGCCCTCGCGCAGAAATATGACTGTGCTTTCCTACAAGGGTCTGTCTAAGGTGAAGCCCGAGAAGAGCCTTCTCGAAAAGGTCAAGAAGACCGCTGGCCGCAACAGCTACGGCCGCATCACCGTCCGCCATCGCGGCGGCGGCGAGAAGCGCAAGTATCGTGTCATCGACTTCAAGCGTGACAAGACGGATATGCCCGCCACTGTCCTGCGTCTGGAGTACGATCCCAACCGCAGCGCCAACATCGCTCTGGTGCAGTATGAGGACGGCGAGAAGCGGTACATCATCGCTCCCGTGGGTCTGACCGCCGGTGACAAGGTGGTCTCCTCCGCCGCTGCAGATATCAAGCCCGGCAACTGCCTGCCCATCGCCAACATCCCTGTGGGTACCGTGATCCACAATGTGGAGATGCACCCCGGCAAGGGCGCTCAGCTGGTTCGTTCCGCCGGCGCCTATGCACAGCTGATGGCAAAGGAGGGCGAGAACGCCCAGATCCGTATGCCCTCCGGCGAGGTCCGCATCATCCGCACCAACTGCACCGCCTGCATCGGTCAGGTGGGCAATCTGGAGCACGAGAACGTTCAGATCGGTAAGGCCGGCCGGAAGCGCCACATGGGTTGGCGTCCCACCGTCCGTGGTTCCGTCATGAACCCCTGCGACCACCCCCACGGCGGTGGTGAGGGCAAGGCTCCTGTGGGCCGTCCCGGTCCTGTTACCCCCTGGGGTAAGCCGGCTCTGGGCTACAAGACCCGCAAGACCAAGAATCCTACTGACAAGTTTATTGTCAAGCGCCGCAATGTGAAGTAAGGGAGGCAAGTAGAATATGAGCAGATCTGTCAAAAAAGGCCCGTATGTTGCCCCTGAGCTGCTGAAGCGGGTCGAGGAAATGAACAAGAAGGGCGAGAAGAACGTGCTGAAGACCTGGAGCCGCAGCTCCACCATCTTCCCCGCATTCGTGGGTCACACCATCGCCGTTCACGATGGCCGCCGTCATGTACCCGTCTATGTCCAGGAGGACATGGTGGGTCACAAGCTGGGTGAGTTCGCTCCCACCCGGACCTTCCGTGGTCACGCCAAGTCTAAGTAAGGAGGATGCACAGTACAATGGAAGCTAAAGCTTATTTGAGATACGTCCGCATCTCTCCCCGTAAGATCCAGATCGTGTGCGATCTGATCCGTGGAAAAGATGCTCAGACTGCCATGGCGATCCTGATGCAGACCCCCAAGGCTGCCTCCGAGCCCCTGATGAAGCTCCTGAAGAGCGCTTGCGCCAATGCGGAGAACAACTTCAGCATGGACCCTGAGAAGCTGGTGGTCACCCAGGTGTTCGCTACCCCCGGCCCCATTCTGAAGAGAATGATGCCCCGTGCTCAGGGCCGTGCCTATCGCATCAACAAGAGAACCTCTCACGTGACGCTGGCCGTCGCTGAGAAAGAGTAAGGGAGGGAGACAGTTTTATGGGACAGAAAGTTAATCCCCACGGCTTCAGAGTGGGCGTCATCAAAGACTGGGATTCCCGTTGGTATGCCAGCAATGAGAAGGTCGGCGATCTTCTGGTCGAGGATCACAAGATCCGTGTGTACCTGAAGAAGCTGCTGTTCGCTGCCGGTGTCTCCAAGATCGAGATCGAGCGCAGCAACGAGGTCGTCACCGTTTACCTGCACGTGGCCCGCCCCGGCGTGGTCATCGGCAAGGGCGGCGTGCAGATCGAGGAGTACCGCAAGAGCGTGGAGAAGCTTATCGGCAAGACCGTGAAGCTGAACATCGTCGAGGTTCGCAACCCCGATATGGACGCTCAGCTGGTGGCCGAGAACATCGCCGCTCAGCTGGAGAAGCGTATCTCCCACCGCCGTGCCATGAAGAATGCCATGGGCCGTGCCATGCGTGCCGGCGCCAAGGGCATCAAGGTCAACTGCTCCGGTCGTCTGGGCGGTCGTGAGATCGCTGGCTCCGAGCACTATCACGAGGGTACCATCCCCCTGCAGACTCTGCGTGCCGACATCGACTACGGCTTCGCTGAGGCCGCCACCACCTTCGGCCGCATCGGCGTGAAGGTGTGGATCTACAAGGGCGAGATCCTGTCTCAGGCTCTGCGGACTACCCCCCGCACCCTGGATACCAGCAAGCCTTATCAGGAGCGCCGTGAGCGCCGTGGCCGCCGTGATGGCGATCGCCGTGGCGGCTTCCGCCGTGATGGTCAGGGCTTCAACCGTGACCGCCAGAACGGCGGCTATAACCGTGGTCCCCGCCCTGAGGGCGGCTTCCGCAAGCCCGCAGAAAAGAAAGAAGGAGGCGCTCAGTAATGCTTCTGCCCAAGAGAGTTAAGTACCGCAGAGTACACCGTGGCCGCCTCACCGGCAAGGCCACCAGAGGCAACAAGGTCACCTACGGTGAGTTTGGCCTCGTTGCGCTGGAACCCGCATGGATCACCAGCAATCAGATCGAAGCAGCCCGTATCGCCATGACCCGTTACACCAAGCGTGGCGGTCAGGTCTGGATCAAGATCTTCCCCGATAAGCCCATCACCGAGAAGCCGGCCGAGACCCGCATGGGTTCCGGTAAGGGCTCTCCCGAGTATTGGGTCGCCGTTGTTAAGCCCGGCCGTGTCATGTTCGAGATCGCCGGTGTCTCCGAAGAGGTCGCACGTGAGGCTCTGCGTCTGGCCAGCCACAAGCTGCCCATCAAGACCAAGATCGTCAAGCGTGAGGATCTGGAAGCTCAGGAAGTAGGTGAATGAGATGAAGGCAACTGAAGTACGTGCAATGAGCGTGGAGCAGCTGAATGAGAAGCTGACTTCCCTGAAGAAGGATCTGTTCTTCCTGCGTATGCAGCACGCCACCAATCAGCTGGACAATCCTCTCAAGATCGCTGAAACCAAGCGTGATATTGCCCGCATCAAGACCGTGATCCGTGAAAAGGAGGAGAACTGAAATGGAAGAGAAGAGAATTTCCTCCCGCAAGACCCGTGTGGGTAAGGTCGTGTCCGACAAGATGGATAAGACCGTGGTGGTCGCCATCGAGGACCGTGTTGCCCATCCTCTGTATAAGAAGATCGTCGGCCGCACCTATAAGCTGAAGGCCCACGATGAGGAGAACACCTGCGGCGTAGGCGATATCGTGAAGGTGATGGAGACCCGCCCCTTGTCCAAGGACAAGCGTTGGCGTGTGGTCGAGATCGTTGAAAAGGCGAAGTAAGGAGGTAACCGAGAATGATTCAGCAAGAGTCCTATCTGAAGGTTGCCGATAATACCGGCGCCAAGGAGATCAAGTGCATTCGCGTCCTGGGCGGCTCCAAGCGCAAGTACGGCAACATCGGTGATGTGATCGTTGCCTCTGTGCGTAAGTCTGCTCCCGGCGGTCAGGTGAAGAAGGGCGAGGTGGTCAAGGCCGTTATCGTCCGCAGCGCCAAGGGCGTCCGTCGTGCCGACGGCACCTATGTCCGCTTTGACGACAATGCCGCCGTCCTCATCAAGGACGACAAAAACCCCAGAGGTACCCGTATCTTTGGGCCCGTTGCTCGTGAGCTGCGTGACAAGGATTACATGAAGATCCTGTCCCTCGCTCCCGAAGTTATTTGATGGAGGGGCCAGAGAATGAATAGTCTGAAAATCAAGAAGAACGACACCGTCGTTGTTCTGTCCGGCAAGGACAAGGGCAAGCAGGGTAAGGTGCTGGGCACCATCCCCAGCGAAGCCAAGGTCGTGGTGGAGGGCATCAACAAGGTCACCTGCCACATCAAGCCCCGCAAGCAGGGCGAGGAGGGCGGCATCACCCAGCGTGAGGCTGCTATCTACGCCAGCAAGGTGCAGGTCGTTTGCCCCAAGTGCGGCAAGGGCACCCGTGTGGCTTACGTCATCAAGGACGGCAAGAAGGCCCGCACCTGCAAGAAGTGCGGCGCTGAGCTGTGAGAAAGGAGAGAGTAAGAAATGGCACGTCTGAAAGTCAAGTATACTGAAGAAGTGGCTCCCGCTCTCTTCAAGAAGTTCGGTTACAAGAGCACCATGCAGATCCCCAAGATCGAGAAGATCGTTGTCAATGTGGGCTGCGGCGAGGCTCGTGAGAACCCCAAGGTCCTGGACGCCGTGGTGAAGGATCTGTCCGCCATCACCGGCCAGAAGGCCATCATCACCATCGCCAAGAAGTCTGTTGCAAACTTCAAGCTGCGTGAGGGTATGCCCGTGGGCGCCAAGGTCACGCTGCGTGGCGACAAGATGTGGGAGTTCCTGGATCGCCTGTTCAACGTGGCTCTGCCCCGTGTGCGTGACTTCCGTGGTATCAGCGCCAACGCCTTCGACGGCCGTGGCAACTATGCCCTGGGCGTCAAGGAGCAGCTGATCTTCCCCGAGATCGAGTACGACAAGATCGACAAGATCCGTGGTATGGACATCGTCATCTGCACCACCGCTCAGACCGATGAAGAAGCCCGTGAGCTGCTGACCCTGGTCGGCGCTCCCTTTGAACGCTGATTAGGAGGAGAAACACCATGGCAAAGAAGTCTATGATCCTGAAGCAGCAGGCTCCCGCTAAGTTCTCCACCCGTAAGTACAACCGCTGCAAGCTGTGCGGCCGCCCTCACGCCTACCTGCGTGACTACGGCGTTTGCCGTATCTGCTTCCGCACGCTGGCTTATAAGGGCGAGATCCCCGGTGTCCGCAAGGCTTCCTGGTAATCTTTTTCCGCCATACTTCGTTGGTGCGGCTCGACGTACACAAAGTACGCCATCGCCTCGCCGCCTCGTCTGGCGAAAAAATCCTGGATCTATCTCATACGGAGCTGGCATGGCTTGCTGTGCGCAAAGTACAGCGGTACCCTGCCGCCTCGTATGACGAAAGAGTCCATTCCGTTATATACTGCCGGTGGGCGGGCCGCACAGGTGCGGCGGCGCTGCCGGTAGGACGGGAACCGTGTGGGAGGAGCTATCTCCCTGCAAAGCAAGTGCCTAAGAGCGCTGTGCGCTCCGGCGATAAAGGATGGCGAAAGGTCACTGGTAATTAAACATCGCTGGTCATCGGACGATGCCTAAATTATCAGTGATACCTCGCTACCTCAACAGGGCTTTCCCTGTAACTCTAAATTAGGAGGAAACAAGTATGCACATCACTGATCCTGTTGCCGATATGCTGACCCGTATCCGCAACGCCAACAATGCCAAGCATGAGACCGTTGACGTCCCTGCCTCCAACATGAAGAAGAGCATCGCTCAGATCCTGCTGGATGAGGGCTACATCAAGGCCTATCAGGTCGTGGACGACGGTACCCAGGGGACCATTCACATCACCCTGAAGTACAACGCCGGCAAGGAGAAGGTCATCTCCGGTCTGCGCCGTGTGTCCAAGCCCGGTCTGCGTGTGTACGTGGGTGCCGATGAGCTGCCCCGTGTGCTGCGTGGTCTTGGTATTGCGATCGTATCCACCTCTAAGGGCGTCATGACCGACAAGGCTGCTCGTGCAGCACACGTCGGCGGTGAAGTCCTTGCGTTTGTTTGGTAAGGAGGGTATTGAACAATGTCGAGAATTGGCAGAATGCCCATTACCGTCCCCGCTGGTGTGGAAGTCACCATTGCGGAGAACAACGTTGTCACCGTCAAGGGCCCCAAGGGTACTCTGACGCAGGCTCTGCGTCCGGAGATGATCCTGGAGCAGGAGGGCAACGTCATCCATGTCAAGCGCCCCTCTGACGACAAGCTGCACTGCGCTCTGCACGGCATGACCCGTGCGCTGCTGCACAACATGGTCGTCGGCGTCAGCGAAGGCTTCAAGAAGGAGTTGGAGGTCAACGGTATCGGTTACCGTGCCGCCAAGGAGGGCAAGAACCTGGTCATGAACCTGGGCTACTCTCATCAGGTCATCGTTCCTGAGATCGACGGCATCACCATTGATGTCCCCGCTCAGAACAAGATCGTCATCTCCGGTCCCGATAAGCAGAAGGTGGGCCAGTTTGCGGCGGAAGTCCGTGAAAAGCGTCCTCCCGAGCCTTATAAGGGCAAGGGCATCAAGTATGTCGATGAAGTCATCCGCCGCAAGGTCGGTAAGACCGGCGCCAAGAAGTAAGGAGGTGTGCCGTAATGATTAAAAGACCCAATACCAACGCTCAGCGTCTGAAGCGTCATAAGAGAGTCCGTGCCAAGGTGTTCGGCACTACCGAGCGTCCCCGTCTGAACGTGTTCCGCAGCGAGAAGAACATCTACGCTCAGGTCATCGACGACGTGGCCGGCAACACCCTGGTCTCCGCCTCCTCCCTGGATAAGGAGATCGAGGGCAACGGCGGCAACAAGACCGCCGCCCGTGCCGTGGGCAAGCTGGTGGCCGAGCGCTGCAAGGCCAAGGGCATCGACACCGTCGTGTTCGACCGTGGCGGTTACCTGTATCACGGCCGCGTGGCCGAGCTGGCCGAAGGCGCCCGTGAGGGCGGCCTGGAATTCTAAGAGAGGAGGATAACTGACAATGGCAAGATTTGAAAGAGAACCCAGCGAGTATATCGAAAAAGTAGTTGCTACGAACCGTGTATCCAAGACGGTCAAGGGCGGTCGTGTCATGAAGTTCTCCGCTCTGATGGTGGTGGGCGACGGCAAGGGCAAGGTCGGTTTCGGCCTTGGTAAGGCCGCCGAGGTCCCTGAGGCCATCCGCAAGGGCATCGAGGATGCCAAGAAGAACATGATCACCGTGTCCCTGTCCGGCAGCACCATCCCCCACGAGATCATCGGTGAGGCCGGTGCAGGCCGTGTGCTGATGAAGCCCGCTGCTCCCGGTACCGGCGTGATCGCCGGCGGCCCCGTGCGTATCATCATGGAAGCTGCCGGTATCAAGGATATCCGTACGAAGTGCCTGCGCTCCAATACCGCAGTCAATGTGGTAGCCGCCACCTTTGAGGGCCTGAAGGCCCTGCGCACCCCGGAAGAGGTCGCCCGCACCCGTGGCAAGAGCGTGGACGAGATCGTGGGCTAAGGAGGCGTGAACAATGGCTAATCTGAACATCAAGCTCGTCAAGAGCCTTAACGGCAGACTGGAAAAGCACATTGCCACTGCCAACTCCATGGGCCTGCGGAAGATCGGTGACACCACCGTTCAGCCCGACAACGCCCAGACCAAGGGCAAGATCGCCAAGATCGGCTATCTGCTGCAGGTCACCGAAGTAGAATAAGGAGGTGCGAGAGCATGAAACTGAATGAACTGTCTCCCGCAGCCGGCTCCACCAAGGAAGCTTACCGCAAGGGTCGGGGCAGCGGCTCCGGCAACGGCAAGACTGCCGGCCGTGGTCACAAGGGCCAGAAGGCCCGCTCCGGCGGCGGCACCCGCATTGGCTTTGAGGGCGGCCAGATGCCTCTGGCCCGCCGCATCCCCAAGCGTGGCTTCAACAACATTTTTGCAAAGCCCCTGGAAATCATCAACCTGGCCAGTCTCGACAAGTTCGAGGATGGCGATATCGTCACCGCAGAGGCCCTGCTTGCCAAGGGAATTTTGAGCAAGTGTGAATACGGCTACAAGGTTCTGGGTAACGGCAAAGTTACCAAGAAGGTGACCGTACAGGCCGCTGCTTTCTCTCAGGCTGCTAAGGAAGCGATCGAAGCAGCCGGAGGAAAGGCAGAGGTGATCTAAGTGATTCAGACGATCAAAAAGGCGTGGGGTATTCCTGAGCTTCGCAAAAAGATCATTTTCACCGCACTGATCCTGCTGATTTTCCGCATCGGCAATGCCATCCCCGTTCCCTATGTGAACACGGATCTGCTGAGCAGCTATCTGGAGGGTATGAGCACCACCGTTCTGGGCCTGTACAATGTCATGTCCGGCGGCGCCTTCGCTCAGGCCACCGTCTTTGCACTGGGCGTACAGCCCTACATCAACAGCTCCATCATCATCCAGCTGCTGACCATCGCCATTCCCGCTCTGGAGCGGCTGGCCCGTGACGGCGGCGAGGAGGGCAAGAAGAAGATCCAGTCCATCACCCGTTACGCTACGGTGGCCATCGCCATCCTGCAGGGCTGGGGCTACTATATGCTGATGAAGAACTACGGCATCCTGACCGAGAAATCCTTCTGGGTGGCTCTGGTCATTATCGCCTCCTTCATCGCCGGTTCTTCCTTCGTCATGTGGATGGGCGAGCAGATCACCGAGTTCGGTATCGGCAACGGTATCTCCATCATCCTGTTTGCCGGCATCCTGTCCCGTGTCCCCAGCATGGTCTCCTCCATGATCAGCGGACTGCGGGCCGGTACGCTGGCCTGGTGGGCAGCGGTGCTGGTGGTGCTGGGCATCCTGGCTCTGATCGTCCTGATCACTTGGGTCAACGGCGCTGAGCGCCGTATCCCGGTGCAGTATGCCAAACGTCAGGTGGGCCGCAAGATGTACGGCGGTCAGGCATCCACCCTCCCCATGAAGGTGAATATGTCCGGCGTTCTGCCCATCATCTTCGCTCAGTCCATCGCCATGATCCCCTCTACCATCGCCGCTTTCTGCAAGCAGCCGGCGGAGGGTACCTTCTGGTATGGCTTCCTGAACGCTATTGACACCAAGTCCGTGCTGTACATGATCTTCTACTTCCTGATGATCATTGCTTTCAGCTATTTCTATGCCACCATTCAGTTCAACCCCGTGGAGATCTCCAACAACCTGAAGAAGAATGGCGGCTTCATTCCCGGCTTCCGTCCCGGCAAGCCGACCACCGACTTCATTAAGAAGGTCCTGAACAAGGTCACCCTGTTCGGCGCTATCTATCTGGGCGTCGTGGCGATCCTGCCCCTGCTGATCGGCAAGATCGTGGGGAACTCCTCCCTGTCCATCGGCGGTACGTCCGTCATCATCGTGGTGGGCGTTGCGCTGGAGACCGTACAGGCGCTGGAGTCCCAGATGCTGATGCGTCAGTATAAGGGCTTCCTGGAATAATTGAGGTGCAACATGAAACTGATCCTTTTGGGCGCTCCGGGTGCCGGTAAGGGTACTCAGGCAGAGATTCTGAAGAAGAAGCTGGAGATCCCCACGATCTCCACAGGCAACATTCTGCGTGCCGCTGTGAAAAACGGCACGCCCACAGGTTTGAAGGCCAAGGAGTATATGGACGCAGGCAAGCTGGTGCCGGATGAGGTCATCATCGGCATCATCAACGACCGCCTGCAGGAGCCCGACTGCGCCAACGGCTACATTCTGGACGGGGTGCCCCGCACCATCGCTCAGGCGGAGGCCATGGAGCAGGCCGGTATCAGCTTCGATGCAGTGGTGGCCATCGAGATCCCTGACGAGAAGATCGTTGCTCGGATGGGCGGCCGGCGTGTGTGCGAGCACTGCGGCGCCAGCTACCACATTGTGAACATCCCCCCGAAAACGGAGGGCGTGTGCGATGTGTGCGGCGGCAAGCTCGTGCAGCGCAAGGATGATGACCCCGAGACGGTCCGTGACCGGCTGGAGGTTTATCATAGAGAGACAGAACCTCTGAAGGGCTTTTACGAGGCCCGTGGGATTCTGAAAACTGTGGAGGACCAGTCCACTGTGGACGGGACTACGCAGGCGATCCTGCGTGCGCTGGGAGTTGACGCATGATCACTCTGAAATCCGCACACGAGATCGAACTGATGCGCCGGGCGGGAAAAATTACCGCGGCTGCCCGTGCTCTGGCACGGGAAATGGTAAAACCCGGCGTAACAACCCACCAAATCGATAAGGCAGTGTTTGACTTTATCCGCTCCCATGGAGCGACCCCCTCGTTCCTGCACTACAATGGCTATCCCGCCAGCGTATGCGTCTCCGTCAACGACGAGATCATCCACGGCATTCCCGGTCCACGGGTATTGCAGGAGGGCGATGTCGTCAGCGTGGACGTGGGCGCCTACATCGGCGGCGTCCATGGCGACTGCGCCGGCACATACCCCTGCGGGAAGGTGTCCGACGAGGACATGGAGCTGATCCGTGTGACACAGGAGAGCTTCTTCCAGGGGCTGAAATACGCCAGGGAGGGCTATCGCCTGTCCGACATCTCTGCCGCTGTGCAGCAGTATGCCGAGTCGCATGGCTATTCCATCGTGCGGGAGTATGTGGGTCACGGCATCGGTCACCATATGCACGAGCCGCCGGAGGTACCCAACTTCGGCAAGCCCGGACATGGCCCCCGCCTGTTGCGGGGCATGACCATCGCCGTGGAGCCTATGGTCAACGCAGGCTCCGCAGCCATCCGGCAGATGCCGGACGGCTGGACGGTGAAAACTGCGGACGGCAAGAAGGCGGCCCACTACGAGAATACCATCCTGATCACCGCCGGCGACCCGGAGCTTCTGACGGACGCCAGCGAGTCTCTGGTATAAAGTCTATGGACATTGCCATATCCAACATCGTAAGATCCACGGCCGGCAGGGACAAGGGAGATCTCTTCTTCGTGCTTGCGACGGAGGGAGACTTCCTCCTGCTGGCTGACGGAAAACGGCGCCGGGTGGAGGACCCCAAGCGAAAGCGACGGAAGCATACGGAGCTTTACGGGGAGGGCCACAGCCCGGTGGCCGAGAAGATCAGAAGCGGCGAAAAAATCACCAATAGTGAGCTTCGTAAAGCCTTAGCCGCATTCAGCGGCGGTAATCAAGACCAGGAGGGATAACGACTTGGCAAAATCCGATATGATCGAAGTGGAGGGTGTGGTAGTCGAATCACTGCCTAACACCACATTCCAGGTAGACATTGGAAATGGACACACGATTTTGGCGCATATTTCCGGAAAGCTCAGAATGAATTTCATCAGGATTCTGCCCGGCGACAAGGTGACGGTGGAAATGTCACCCTACGACCTGACCCGTGGCCGGATTACCTGGCGTAGTAAGTAGGAGGTTTATGAACAATGAAAGTAAGACCGTCCGTGAAGCCCATGTGCGAGAAGTGCAAGATCATTCGCAGAAAGGGCCGTGTAATGGTGATCTGCGAAAATCCGAAGCATAAGCAGAGACAGGGCTAAGTAGAAAGTGGAGGTGCTTTAAGAGTATGGCACGTATTGCCGGTATTGACCTGCCCAAGGATAAGCGAATCGAGATCGGTTTGACCTATATCTATGGTATTGGCAGAAAGAGCGCTCAGGACATCC
>OJQJ01001289.1_pt1 | contig 13666 bp, 15 predicted proteins | sample 1598671 | NCBI WGS metagenome assembly OJQJ01 (sample SAMN03922499, study PRJEB24848) | human gut metagenome | isolation source: stool sample | host: Homo sapiens | place: Germany | collected 2011-11 | reverse complement strand
AAATCGAACAAATATCAGCCAGCACAGTATCTCTGCAATGCCCACTGTACGAAAAATGCGGCAATACATTCAATCGAGGCCATATGCCTTGACAAATGGTCAATGGAATGCCATTCAGAGTATTTCAAAATCCATGGCTGACGGAGCTGCGGTAAATACACTGGTTCAGGGAGATGTGGGAACCGGAAAGACCTGCGTAGCTTTTGCGTTGCTCATCCAGGCTGCGGAAAACGGGTTCCAGGGTGCACTCGCTGCCCCGTACACAACCCTTGCCTGGCAGCATTACCGGGATCTGCAGCCAGAAGCGGAGAAACTTGGCATTCATATTGCATTTTTAACCAGCGAAACAAAAGCATCCGAAAAGAAAAAAATATGTGCAGCAGTCAAAAACGGCGACGTCAGCATTCTGGTTGGTACCCACAGTATTTTCGCGGATGCTGTGGAATACCAGAGCCTTGGCCTTGCGGTTATTGATGAAGAGCATAAATTTGGAGTCATGCACAGGGAGCACTTTCTTGAGAAAGGCGTTCAGAACTGCCATAAAATCACCATGTCGGCCACCCCCATTCCCCGGACGCTGGCGCTGGTGATCTACGGCGATCTGGATGTGTCGGTCATCGACCAGCTGCCGCCGGGACGGCAGAAGGTGGATACCTTTGCCTTGGGGGAGAGCTACCGCCCACGGATCAACGCCTTCCTGCGCAAGCAGGTGCAGGAGGGGCATCAGGTGTTCATCGTCTGCCCGCTGGTGGGGGACGGTGATACCCTTCCCGACGAGCGGAAGGCCGTCACGGCCTACGCCAAAAAGCTACAGGAGGAGACCTTCCCGGACCTGCGGGTATCGGTGCTCCACGGCAAGATGAAGCCTAAGGAAAAGGAGAAGGTCATGGAGACCTTTGCCGCCGGGGAGAGCGATATTCTGGTGTCCACCACCGTGGTGGAGGTGGGCGTGGACGTCCCCAACGCCACCTGTATGGTGGTGGAGAACGCCGAGCGCTTCGGCCTGTCCCAGCTGCACCAGCTGCGTGGCCGGGTGGGCCGTGGTCAGGTTAAGAGCTACTGCATCCTGCTGTCGGAGCATCCCAGTGAGGAGACCCGGCGGCGACTGAAGGTCATGACCCGCACCAATAACGGCTTTGAAATTTCTCAGGAGGACCTGCAGCTGCGTGGCCCCGGCGACTTCTTCGGCCAGCGCCAGCACGGCCTGCCTACCCTGAAAATTGCGGATCTGGCCTGCGATATGCAGCTGCTGGAGGAGGCCCAGTCTGCCGCCAGAGCACTGCTGCGCCGGGACGAGGATCTCTCCCGGCCGGAGCACCGCCCCCTGCTGGAGCGTGTCCGGGAGCTGTTCCACGATACCGCCGACTCCATGAACTGATGAGAATAAATAAGGAAGAGGGAGGAGCTAAAAAGGCTCTTCCCTCTTCTTGCCATTTGCTGCACCCAAATGCTGCACGAAAACCACCGCCCTGAAAATAGCTGTCTCCCACGGACAGCTTTTCAGGACAGTATGACCGCATAGAAAATTTTCCATATGTTGGTATTGCGATCTCTCAAAACCAATATTGGCGCATCTGCTCCAGAAATTCTCTGGTGATGGGATACCCGCTATGCTCCCCGATGACGGAATCTATGCCGCAATACGGGCAGATCGCCGTACCGCCCACGTCCTCGATCCAACTGCTGATCTCCTTGGGGGCGAAAATTTTCAGACAATAAAAGCAGCCGCATTTCCTGTCCTGTAACAGCCGCTTCCGGTGGCCGGTGGAAAAATCGTGCGCCTTTATATAGTCGATGGTATAGTCGATCATATGCACCTCCGGCATCCGCTGAAAGGTCCTGCCTCACTCCTCTTGCAATGCCGCCTGATACAGTTCGTTGCGGGAGAGGCCTGTGTCCTCCGCCACCCGGCGAACAGCGTCCTTCATCCGCTGGCCCTGCTGCCGCAGGCTCTGCACCATGGCCACGCCCTCCGCCAGCGTCAGGGCCGGGGCCTCCTGCCGGGGGGCTCCCGCCACCACCAGCACGTATTCCCCCCGTGGCTCCTTCTCCCGGTACAGCGCCACAGCGCCGGACAGGGTGGTGCGGATGGTCTCCTCGTGGAGCTTGGTCAGCTCTCGACACAGAGCCACCGGCCGATCTCCCAGCAGCTCCAGCATATCCGCCAGCGTGGGCCGCAGCTTGTGGGGCGCCTCGTGGAACACCATGGTGCGCTCCTCCGCTGCCAGCCGGGTCAGTGCCTCCCGCCGCTCCTTCTTATTGGCGGAGAGGAATCCCTCAAAGGTGAAACGCCCGGTAGGCAGACCCGACACCGCCAGAGCGCACACGGCGGCGCAGCAGCCGGGGATGGCCTGCACCGTGACGCTGTTTTCTCCGCACAGCCGCACCAGATCCTCGCCGGGATCGCTGATGGCAGGGGTCCCGGCGTCCGTCACCAGCGCACACGTCTCTCCGGCCAGCAGCCGGGCCAGAATGGCCTGCCCGGCGGCGGCCCGGTTGTGCTCGTGGTAGCTGACCAGCGGTTTTTTGATGTCGAAATGGTTCAGCAGCTTCATGGACACACGGGTGTCTTCGGCGGCGATGAAGTCTGCCTCCTGCAAGGTCTGCACCCCACGGGGGGACAGATCCCCCAGATTGCCGATGGGGGTGGCTACCAGATATAACGTTCCGCTCATAGCGCTTGCTCCTCCTCACGAAAATAGGCACGGCGATGCTCCGCCGTCTCCCGGCCGTCGGGGCCGTAGAGCAGCAGTGTGGGCTCTGCCCGCAGCCCAGGCTTCCCACCCCGGCGGCACTCCAGCAGCACCAGACCGGGAGCCCCGACGGCATCGTGCTGCACCAGCTGCAGCCGCTTGGGCTCCAGCCCGAAGCGGCGGGCCATCTCCAGCAGTTCCGCCAGCCGCTCGGTGGGGAATACTACGCAGAAGCGCCCGCCCCACCGCAGCAGCCAACCGGCGGCCCGGCACACATCCTCCAGCGTACACACCACCTCCGACCGGGCGACACTCCGTGTCTCCTGCGGAGAGACACGCCCCGCCTTCGGAGGGAAATAGGGAGGATTGGACACCACAAGGTCGAACCCGCCCGCCGGGGGCAGGTCCTCCCGCCGCCGCAGGTCCCCCTGCCGGCACAGCAGCCGCTCCTGCCAGCCGCTGCGCTGGGCGGTGCGCCGGGCCAGACGGCAGGCGTCCTCCCGCAGCTCCAGCCCGGTGACGGTGAGGGATGGCTCCCGTGTCAGCAGCAGCGCCCCCAGCAGACCCGTCCCGGCCCCCAGATCACAGACCTGCTCCCCACGCCGCAGGACGGGAAAGCCCCCCAACAGAAAGGTATCCGTGGAGGGGCGGAACAGACCGTCATCCCAGTAAAAGCCCTGATCGCCCCGCAGCCGGTCCCAGTGCTCCATGTGTACCCCTCCTTTTCCTGTGCAGAGATACCCTATTATATTTGCCGCCACGCATGAGATGACGATCGGTATTCTGCCGGGATCATTAAGGGTATTGTACCACGGGGAGCGCCTCCGGCGCAAGACGGCAAAAAAACACCGGAGCATCCGCTCCGGTGTTTTTCGTCCTTGCTATGTAATTATTCAGCAGGGCTGATAGCGCCATTGGGGCAGGTATCGCTGCAAGTACCGCAGTCCAGGCAGGAGTTAGCGTCGATCACGTAATGATCGTCACCCTGAGAAATGGCACCAACAGGACATACGTCTGCGCAAGCACCGCAGCTGACGCAGCCGGAACCGATCTGATAAGCCATGGGAAGCACCTCCATTAAGATTTGTACTGTTATTGTATCATGAAAATGAAAAAAAGCAACCCCTTCCCCTATGGAAAATTTTGTTTTGTCGATTTTTGCGGCGATCAGGCGAAATTGGACAAAAAACGGACAGAAACAGGACAGCATCTGGACAGGAAAAAATGTCCGAAAACGGGACAGCCGGACAGGGCTTTTGTCCAGGAGAGACTGCAAAAAATGCCGGGAGACATTTTCTCTGACCCCGGTACATAGAATGGAGGGTATGGAAACGGAGAGGAGTGGAGCCCATGGAGCGAAAGCCCGATATCGACGATCTGATCTTCGGGGACGAGCGCCCGATAAGTCAGCGCTGAAAATGGAAAAACAGGACGCCCCGTATCGGCGTCCTGTTTTTATCATTTAGCGGTGAGGAGGTAACTCATGCCGCTCCAGAGGATGAAATAAAGGGTTACAGCTGTACCCGATTCTCCTTGGTCCAGGTGGTGAGACCCAGACGGGGATACCGATGACGCAGGGCCTCGATCTCCTCCGTGCTGCCGCCCATGAGGGAGATGCGATCGACCTTGGCCAGATCGGCGGCGGGCATCGTGTGGTTGGAGGTGGCCCCGCAGGCCTCGCAGTGGTAGTACTTACCATCCGCCATCAGAGAGATCTGGCTGCTGCCGCAGACGGCGCAGCGATTCATTTTCGTAACCAGTGCCATATTCAAACAACTCCTTTCTCTTACTGTCTATACTTTATCACAGGAAATGCAATTTGTAAAACGCATCATTTTCATCTGAAACATGAGAGTTTTTCATACATTAAACATTGTATACAATATGAATCGACAGGCAGAGGCAGGCCGTTGGCGAAACAATACAAAAGGCGAAAAGAGCGCTCAAAAGGGAGGTTTTCGGAAGCTGCATACAGACCTGAGAGGGGACGGGGAGAGGGCGACTGTAAGTATAGCGGGACGAGGGCAACTGTAAGTATAGCGGGGCGAGGGACGGAACATAGCTGGCGAAAGAAGAGCGGGGCCATTGGGAGTATGGAGGGGGGAGAGCCGGGGGGATCGGCGGACCTGCGCAGGAAGAAACGATGGAAGCAGCGGTGCTGGGGCAGGAAATATATGGAAATAATAACTGGATGCGGTGAGGGCGTGGTATACAGGTAAGGGCGAATATAAGGGGACGATATGCAGCGAAAATGTATATCACCGGCAGACAGACAGGAGAATATGCAAAAGAGTGCATACAAAAAGTGCGTCGCTGCGTGACCATTCGCAGCGACGCACTTTTTGACCCGGACGGCATGAAGAAGGAAAAGAAAGAATCTGCCGTCCTCGACCCACTCGACGGCTGGGGAACATGGTCCGCCGCAACCACATGGCAGACAGGATCATCCAGCCGGAGGACTTCCGATCCGGTGCTGTATGATCGTCCTCTTTACGGTACACGCAGAGATATGTACCGAAAGCCCTCTGAGATGGTCTTAGTGTAACACAGAAAAAGAGATATGTAAAACGCATGATTTTCATAAAAAGCATGAGACATTTTCATATATGAGGAAAAATACCGCCTGCCCTTCATGGGCAGGCGGCAGAGGTGATAAAGGTTCAGTCGTGCGGGGCAAATCAGCAGGGGAGACAGAATGATACATCGCAGGCAGAGCGGGCCCGGTAACTGCGTTGTCAGTGGGCTCAGCGGATCGCTGCACGCACAGCCAGCGCCACAACGATTTCAAGAACGAATAATCCAGCCAACATCCAGTCCAAAAGCATAACCAGATCCTCCTTCAAAAAGTTTTAGAGCCGAGGTTCCTTGGAAACGGTTGGCCAACCTGCTTTCTTAAGGTAACTATAGAATATCATGATCTGGAAAATAAGTAAAGCGAATGAATTTCATTGATCTTATGAAGAAAAGTTTGCATACGGGGGCGGGATATGGTATGCTGGAAAACAAGGGGGCGAGGAAATGGACTTGACCAAATATCAGGTATTTCTGAAAACCGTGGAGTGCGGCAGCTTTACGGCGGCCGCCCAGCAGCTGAGCTTCACCCAATCCGGCGTCAGTCACGCCATTAGTGGGCTGGAGGAGGAGCTGGGGGTAACGCTGCTGAGCCGCAGCCGGGGGGGCGTGACCCTGACGGCGGACGGTTGGGCGCTGATGCCTTATATTCAGGAGATCTGCCGCCAGCAACGGAGCATCGAGGAACGGGCCAAGGATCTGCGGGGGCTGGAGACCGGCGTGGTGCGGGTGGCGGTGTTCACCAGCGTGTCGGTGCAGTGGATGCCCTACATCCTGAAAAGCTTTCGGGAGCAGTATCCCAACATTGAATTTGAGCTGCTGCCCTCCAACTACAACACGGAGATCGCCCGGTGGATCCAGGACGGTACGGCGGACTGCGGCTTTCTGGTGCTGCCCACGGAGCCGAATCTGGACTGCTGGCTATTGCAGCGGGACCAGTGGAAGGCCATTGTGCCGTGGGATCATCCGCTGGCGGGGCGGGAGCCGTTTCCACCGGAGGCACTGGCCCAGTATCCCTTCATTCTGCTGGAGGAGGGAGACGACTACGAAATTCAGGAGGTGCTGGACACGCTGGGGGTGCAGCCCAATGTGCAGTACCGGGTGCAGCAGGATCAGGTGATTTTGGCCATGGTGTCCTGCGGACTGGGCATCAGTATCATGGAGGAGCTGATGCTGGAGCAGAACGAATATCCGGTGGTGGCCTGTTCCTTCGCCAAGCCCTTTTATCGGAACATCGGCATCTGCGTCAAGGACAAGCGGGCCATCTCCCGCTCCACCTACCGTTTTGTGGAGCACGTGCGGCGGTGGGTGCTGGAGAAGTACAGCGGATGAGCCATACGGCAGCCGGCGACAGGGAGGGGATACACCATATATATATAATAGATACCCGGATTTTTCAACAGGGCGGGGAGGCGAGGCTTGCTGCCGGGACCAGAACCGTAACTCATCAGAATAGGAGGCGAAACCATGGTTTTTATGGTAATCATTTCATCGGTACTTTTGGCCGTTTGCACCTCATTGAAGCCGATCTATCTTCAAAATGCCATTGATGCGGTGGATGCGGGGGCAGGCGGCGCACTTACCATGTTTCTGTGCTATGTGGCCAGCATCCTGGGCATCCTGCTGTTTGAGACAGCCCGGCAGCTCAGCACGGGGAAATATCGGAACAGCAGGCTGTTCAGTCTCAAGCGGAAGGTCATGGCGCATATTGTTTATATGCCGCCCCGGAAATTCCAGGAACAGCAGGGACAGAACTATGTCACCACGCTGAACAATGAGATCGAGATGCTGGTGGACAGCTACTATGTCACCCGCTTGGAATTGGCCTACAGCATTCTGGTATTGATCACCTGTGTGATCGCATTGCTGTACATCAACGGCTATCTGGCGATGATCATCATTGTTTCCACCGTGTGTCCCATTGTGGCCTCCGCCGTGCAGGGGAAGGCACTGGAAAAACGGACCAATTTCTATACGATGGCCCTGGAAAAGCTCAATGTCATGATCGGCAATCTGATCCACGGGTACCCCACCATCAAGGTAAACCACATAGAGCGGGAATACCTGCAAACGCTGGAACAGGATAACGAGAAGGCCGCCCACGCAGAGTTTGCCAAGGCGAAAACAAAAATTCGGGTGAATATGATCATCGGCCTGCTGTCCTATATCGGCGAGGCCGTGATGGTGGGATTCAGCATTTACGAGATCTCCAAGGGGCGGCTGTCCGTGGGCGCTTTGGTGGGTGCGCTGCAATTATCGGAAATGCTGGTGATCCCCACCAACAGCATTTCCTATCAGATATCGGAAATGCGGAGCGTCACCGGTATTCGCCAGAAGATCCAGCAGCTGCTGTCTGTCCCTGACAGCGCTGCGGCTTCGTCGGCAGCTCCCACGATCGAGTACATGGAGCTTGACGATGTGTCCTTCCGGCATGATGAAAAGGTCATCCTTTCCCATGCGAATTATCGGTTCGAGGCGGGGAAGAAATACCTGATTTTAGGCGAAAACGGAAGCGGCAAGAGCACACTGTTCAAGTTGCTGACCGGGCTGGAAACAGAGTATGAGGGGTGTATCTCGGTGAACGGAACGGATATCCGCCAGCTGTGGCCCGCTCTTTATGACCAGATCGGCGTTGTGCTTCAGGACGCATTTATCTTTGACGATACGTTTCTCCAGAATGTCACGCTTTATCGCCCTGCATTGCGGGAACGGGCCGTATCGGCGATGCATTCTCTGGGAATGGACGCCTTCCTTGCGTCCCATGATCTGGACCAGGTATTCCAGAACACGAAGGGCAATCTATCCGGCGGAGAGCGGCAGAAGCTGGCGCTGGCCCGGGTGCTGACCGAGAATAAGCGGGTCATCTTCCTGGACGAAGCCACTGCCAATATGGACAAGGGCAGCAGCCAGAAAATTTTGTCCCAGCTGCTCCGGACGGACGGCTTGACCGTCATCAGCATCGAACACAAGGTGAGCCCGGAGATCCTGCCGCTGTATGATACGATCCTTGAATTGAGGGACACTCACTTGGAAGAAAGGGCATAGGGCGATCCGGCTGCCGGGAGATGAAGGTGGAGATGCGCTTTTACCGGCGGGGTGGAGAGGCAGGCCTTGACAAGCGGGCGTCCGGCAGATACAATAAAAGTTCAGGAGCGATCCGTGAAAAACGATAACAATATAAAGGATTGAGAGAATTATGGCAAAAGATCAGAGAAATGTGGAAGCCATCACCCCCATGGAGGTGGACTTCGCCAAGTGGTATACGGACATCTGCCTGAAGGCGGAGCTGGTGGACTACGCCTCCGTGAAGGGCTTCATGATCCTGCGGCCCTACGGCTACGCCATCTGGGAGAACATCCAGCGCATCATGGACGGGATGTTCAAAAAGACCGGACACGTCAACGTGGCGATGCCGGTGCTGATCCCGGAGAGCCTGCTGAAGAAGGAGGGCGAGCTGGTGGAGGGCTTCGCCCCGGAGGTGGCGTGGGTCACCATGGGCGGCAGCGAGAAGTTGGAGGAGCGGCTGGCCTTCCGGCCCACCTCGGAGACCATGTTCTGCGACCACTGGCACAATGTATTGCAGAGCTACCGGGAGCTGCCCATGCTCTACAACCAGTGGTGCTCCGTCATCCGCTGGGAAAAGACTACCCGCCCCTTCCTGCGCTCCAGGGAGTTCTGGTGGCAGGAGGGCCACACCATCCATGAGACGGCGGAGGAGGCCATTGCCGAGACGGAGCAGCAGCTGAACTGCTACGCCGACTTCTGCCGGGATGCGCTGGCCATGCCGGTGGTGAAGGGCCGCAAGACCGACAAGGAGAAGTTTGCCGGGGCCGAGGCCACCTACACCATCGAGGCCATGATGAAGGACCACAAGGCCCTGCAGTCCGGCACCAGCCACTATTTCGGGGACAAGTTCTCCCGTGCCTACGACGTGACCTTCACCGGCCGGGACAACAAGCTGCAGTATCCCTTCCAGACCAGCTGGGGCAGCACCACCCGTCTCATCGGCGCCTGCATCATGACCCACTCCGACAACAACGGTCTGGTGCTGCCGCCGGCCATTGCCCCCATTCAGGTGGTGGTGGTGCCGGTGGCCCAGCACAAGCCCGGCGTGCTGGACGCTGCGGCGGCTCTGCGGGACCGTCTGACGGCGCTGGAGCTGCGGGTGAAGATGGACGACAGCGAGCAGTCCCCCGGCTGGAAGTATGCCCAGTATGAGATGAAGGGCGTGCCGCTGCGGGTGGAGATCGGCCCCAAGGACATGGAGAAGCAGCAGTGCTGCATCGCCCGGCGTGACACCGGCGAAAAGGTGTTCGTGCCGCTGTCGGAGCTGGAGGCTACCGTGCAGGCTCTGCTGAAGGAGGTACATGACAACCTCTACGCCATGGCGGAGAAGAATCTGGAGGACAACACCTTCGACTTCACCACATGGGAGGAAGTGAAGGAGATGGCCCAGGGCAAGGGCGGCTTCGCCCGCACCAAGTGGTGCGGCAGCCTGGAGTGCGAGCTGGCCATGAAGGAGAAGGCTGGCGTGTCCAGCCGCTGTATGCCCCTGAAGCAGTCCGGCACCGTGGGCAAATGCCCTGTGTGCGGCAAGGAGTGTACCACCGACATCTACTGGGGCGTGGCGTATTGATGCCGGGAACTGCCTTGTCTTGCCCGGGTTTACGGGCGGGGGCGAGGTTTGGCGGGCTCCACAAAAAATATTGAAAAATTTCATGAAAAAAGCGAAAAATCCCCTTGACAAAAGGGGATTTTTCCTTTAATATAGCAGGGTACGTGCGCTGAGGGTGCTGCACACCCGGAGGCGTGTACAAATGCGATGAACCGGGAGATTGCTCCGAGAGGAGGTAACTTCCGGGGAGTATGTCCGATCATCGGGCGGCTGAGAAGTTTCTGCACGTCAGCGTAGATCGCTGCGCCAGAAGGACACCGGCCGGATTTTGCGCCGGTGTTTCTTATGAGCCGGAATGATACGCACGGAACGGCGTATAAGAACTCTCGCCGTACGGCAGTTGGTCACGCAATCAAAAACCGTACGAAATAATGGAGGAACGAACCAAATGGCAAAAGAAATGATCCGCATTCGTCTGAAGGCCTATGACCATCAGGTCATCGACCAGAGCGCAGAGAAGATCGTCGAGACCGCCAAGCGCACCGGCGCTACCGTCTCCGGCCCCATCCCTCTGCCCACCAAGAAGGAGATCGTCACCATCCTGCGCGCTACCCACAAGTATAAGGATAGCCGTGAGCAGTTTGAGCGCCGCACCCACAAGCGCCTGATCGACATCACCAACTCCACCCCCAAGACCGTGGAGGCTCTGATGGCTCTGGATCTGCCCGCCGGTGTGGAGATCGAGATCAAGCTGTAAGTACCTTTATATATAGGTACACGCTGTGGAAAACCACGGCACCCGGCGCAATGGGCGCCGGAACAAATGAATTTGCTTGCTACCCGACCGTCGGCTGACTTGCGTGAGGCCGGCGGGGGTTACGTCGGCAGAGCAAGCGATCTGTACCCAATGCAGATTGAACTATGCCGACCAATAACCTTTAAGGAGGATCATACATGAAAGCAATCATCGGCAAGAAGGTTGGCATGTCTCAGATCTTCGACGAAAACGGCAAGGTCATCCCCGTCACCGTCATCGAGGCGGGTCCCTGCACCGTCGTCCAGAAGAAAACTTCCGATAAGGAAGGCTATGAGGCTGTTCAGCTGGGCTATGAGGACATTCCTGAGCGGAAGCTGTCCAAGCCCGAAATGGGCCACCTGAACAAGGCTGGCGTGGCCCCCAAGAAGTACCTGCGTGAGTTCAACCTGGATAACGCCGCCGAACTGAACGTTGGCGACATCGTCAAGGCTGACACCTTCAAAGAGGGCGACTTTGTGGACGTGACCGGCACCAGCAAGGGCCACGGCTATCAGGGCGTCATCAAGCGCTGGGGCGCACAGCGCACTCCCACCAGCCACGGCGGCGGCCCTGTCCATCGTCACGCTGGTTCCATGGGCTCCACCACCGATCCCTCCCGTATCTTCAAGGGCAAGATCGGCGCAGGCCAGATGGGTGTTGACCAGGTCACCATCCAGAATCTGGACATCGTCAAGGTGGACGCAGATCTGAACCTCATCGCCGTCCGGGGCGCCGTTCCCGGTCCTAAGGGCGGTCTGGTCCTCATCAAGAGCACCGTTAAGACCCATCGTGTCAAGCACGCTGACAGCGGCATCAGCAACAACCCGCAGAAGGCTTCCGGTCGTAATCCCCAGAAGGCTTCCGCCCGTAATAAGTAAGGAAAGGAGTGCTTGTAATGTCTACCATCAACGTTTTGAACATGGCCGGCGAGACCGTCGGTACCGTGGAGCTGTGCGACGGCATTTTTGGCATCGAGCCCAATCAGGCTGTTGTGCATGAAGTGGTCAAGAACCACCTGGCGAATTGCCGTCAGGGCACGCAGAGCGCTCTGACCCGTGCCGAGGTCTCCGGCGGCGGCAAGAAGCCCTGGCGTCAGAAGGGTACCGGCCACGCCCGTCAGGGCAGCACCCGTGCGCCTCAGTGGACCCACGGCGGCATCGTGTTCGCTCCCAAGCCCCGCAGCTACTCTTACGTTCTGAATAAGAAGGTCAAGAGACTGGCTATGAAGTCCGCTCTGTCCGCCAAGGCGGCCGCAGGCGAGATCATCGTTGTCGATTCCATCAAGCTCGACAGCATCAAGACCAAGGACTTCCGTGCGTTCCTGAACGCCGTCAAGGCCGACGGCAAGTCCCTGGTGGTCACTCCCGCCAAGGACGAGATCGTCGTCAAGAGCGCCCGCAATATCCCCGGCGTCGAGACCACCATGGCCAACCTGATGAACGTCTACGACATTCTCAAGGCCAAGTATCTGGTCCTCGATAAGGAAGCCCTCGCAGTAATCGAGGAGGTGTTTGCGTAATGGCTAACGTTTACGACATCATTATTCGTCCCATCATCACCGAGCGCTCCATGGAGGCCACCGGCACCAAGAAGTACGTCTTTGAAGTGGCTCCCACCGCCGGTAAGATCGAGATCAAGAACGCCGTGGAGCAGATCTTCGGCGTGAAGGTGGCCAAGGTCAACACCATCAACTATGATGGCAAGGCCAAGCGTCTGGGCGCTGCCCGTCCCGGCCGCCGCAAGAGCTGGAAGAAAGCTTACGTCCAGCTGACCCAGGACTCCAAGACCATCGAGTTCTTCGAGGGTATGGTGTAAGAAAGGAAGGAGTGTAAGAAATGTCTATCAAAACTTTTAAGCCGACGACCCCTTCCAGACGTCAGATGACGGTCTCCGGGCGAGAAACTGCCCTTTTTAAAACAATTATGCTTGTCGTAATATTCGTATTTCCCATCCGGATAAACAGCCAGTAACCGGTTATAATATTTCCCTTCCTCCTTGTAAATCGTGGAAGCGATCACCAATGCCCCGGAGCGCTTCGCCCATTTCTTCATCCGCTTGATCACTGTCGGGTAATAAGAAGCCACCTCATCTTTCGAACGCATTGCCTCTTCTTTATCCCGTTTCTTCATCTCACACCCGGAAGTGAAAAGCTCCGGAAATACAATCACATCGGCACCCTTACACAAAGGCACCCGCTTATCAAAAGCCCATAGATTGGACTTCACATCCCCCCATATCAAGTGCGCCTGTACAAGCGCCACCCTCACCGAATCCTGTGCCTTCACGGTCAAGGAGAAAGCAAACAGGAAACATAACATTCCGTAAAATACCTTCATCTTCAAAATATTATTCATTACTCAAAGAAAAGAATTTTTTCAACATCCCGACAGCCCTCGATTTCACGTTGTACACCGTTCGTATGCTCAACTGCATATTATCGGCAATTGCCTCTGCATCCAATCCTGTCAGGTAAAGTTTCATTACCTGCCCCTCCGGATCCGGAATACGCTCTACGTATTCCAACAGGGAAGTTGCCAGTTCACTCTCCAAGATGTCCTCAACGAAAGAGGTTTCTCGCTCCAGTACATCCCTGTATTTCTGCTCCACACCCAAATGACTCATGTGATTCTTGTACCTATTCTTTATTGCAACAAACAAAAACGCTTTTATCTTCATCAAACTATCAAAAACAACATCATGCCGCTCCCACAAATAACAAAATGCCTCTTGCACCGCATCCTCGGCAGACTCGAACGTGTTTGCGTACAAACGATTAGCATAAACATGGAGTTCCGTGAAAAACCTCGTGTAAATCATGGCAAAAGCCGAAGTGTCACGTTGATTAAAACGCGTTAACAAAAAGGCTGAATCATCATTCTGACAAACTTCCATGCATGAAGAATAAGATTATTTAGGCGAATTTACACAAAAATTTTGATTCTTTCCTAGATTGTTGAAAAATTACACCCTCGGGTAAATGCTGGTACAAGC
>OJQJ01001278.1_pt1 | contig 13755 bp, 8 predicted proteins | sample 1598671 | NCBI WGS metagenome assembly OJQJ01 (sample SAMN03922499, study PRJEB24848) | human gut metagenome | isolation source: stool sample | host: Homo sapiens | place: Germany | collected 2011-11 | reverse complement strand
AGTTGCAATGAGAAATTGCAAGAATCTTTTCCGTCGGATTGATCGCATCTGCGGCGATCTGTTCTGCCATCTTCGCCAGAGCTTTCTTCATGCCTCTTCCCTGTCCAAGCTGACAGATCTGACCTTCCGGGTTCGCCCCCATGACCGGCTTGATATTCAGGGCACTCACCGCCAGCGATTTCAGTCCTGTCAGTCTTCCGTTCTTCCGCAGCGTATCAAGATTCTCAAGCACAAAATAAGTATGCTGTTCCTCGATATACCGGTCAACACTTGCGATTACTTCTTCAAACTCCATTCCCTTTTCTTCACATTCCTGAATCTTCAATGCGATCAGAGATTCTCCGACCGATGCTGATCTTGAATTAAAGACATGGATCTGTTTCCTGCCATACTCTTCTTCATATAACTTTCTTCCAAGCTCTGCACTGTTATGAGAACCGCTCAGTTCTGCCGAAAGCGTCACGGCATAAACCCGCTCCGCTTCGCAATGATACAGCTCCATATATTTCTCCGGTGATGGGCAGGAAGACTTCGGGCATTCCGAACTTTCGGCAACCCGCTTCAGGAAATCTGCCTGATCAAAAGATTCATCATCCTGAATATGGACACCATCTACCTCCATACTCAGAGATGCCGTCTTATAGATTCCACTCTTCTTCATCTCATCAGTCAGTTCTCCACAACTATCTACAACTATTCTGTACTCCATTTATAATCCCTCCTGCGTCACAACGCGTATTATCTTCTTCCATTATATGTAGTTTTTAATACTACGTTTAAATATATCACACTTCTCATGAAATGAAAAGCCTTTTATTCGATAGTTTATAACCTTTTGTTCAAAATATCAGAGACGCTGCCTGCACCTAGCAGACAGCGTCTCTGATATTTCTTCAAATTCCCCGATAACGGCTTTAATCTTTTAATTCTATTTTTGATGAGATCCCAAGTGCAATCCCCATCTCTGCTAAAAGGAAGACGACTGCTGTACCTCCGTAACTGATAAATGGAAGTGTAACTCCTGTGGTAGGGATCAGACCGGTCACGACTGCAATATTTAAGATCACCTGCAGAGCAATATGCGAAAAGATGCCCGCTGCGATCAGAGATCCATAAAGATCCGGTGCATTTCTTGCAATAAACATCAGCCGGTAAAGCATGAATCCAAACAGACAGAGGATCAGGATCGCTCCGAATACTCCCAGTTCTTCGCAGATCACCGTCAGGATCATATCATTCTGTGCCTCCGGGATCGCACTTAATTTCTGGGTACTGTTCCCGAGACCTTTCCCGAAAAATCCACCTGATCCGATTGCATATAAGCCCTGAAGGAACTGATAACTGTCCTTGTCTGAATTTGCTTCCGGATTCAGCCATGCAATGATCCTCCGCATACGGAAATCCGTACTCGTTGCCATATCACTGATCTGTATTTTCAGATAAACTACCACAATAACTGCCAGAACCAATACCACACATGCAAAAACGACAAACCGTTTTGTCTTTGGATGTACTAAAAACAGGAGCAGAACCGTGATCGCCATGACAATGATCGCTGTACTCAGATTATCCGTAAGCACAAAGACACCGCCTGCAGCCACAACCCCATAAGCCCCGATCTTAAGCCAGCCCCTGATGCCGTAAGCTTTTTTTCCATATTCACACAATTTATATGAAATGAAAAGGATCACTGCGATCTTCGTCACCTCTGCCGGCTGAAAGGACATATTTCCAGGCAACTGGATCCATCTCCTTGCACCGTTGAGTTCCATTCCCAAAGGAGTCTTTACCAGTGCCATCAGAACCATTGCCACCAGAAAAATCTCCGTGTGAAATGCAGCATAAATATGATAATCTATCTTCGATACAGCAAGCATGATCAGAATCCCCACTGCCCCGATGATCGCCTGCTTCGTAAAATAGAACATATCATTTCCGTTCTCAACCTGTGCGGTATATGCACTTGTACTGTACAGCATGATCAGTCCAAAACACATCAGGAAAATGATCACCAGTAAAAGATCATAGTCAAAGTACTTCGTTCCTTCTTTTTTCTTCTTTTTTCTCATCTGCTGTATGATTGCACTTAAGCTGCTTTCCTGCTGCCTGCTGCGTGATCTCTGTCCGGAGCGGTTCTGCGGTGCGGGTGTTCTTGATACTGCTCTTCTGTATTCCAGTTCACGCTCATACGCTTCCCGGTAATTTTTCTGCCCCCGCTGCGTTCTTCGCTCCGCTCTCTCTGCTCTTTGCGGATTCACCGGCTGCATCGGCTGCGTATCCCCAAGATTTCTTCTTTTATTCCCCATCTTGACCTGCCTTTTGTCCTATCTTGTATGCATGGCAGGATGTACCGGCTTACCATGTCCGAAATATCTGTCATACCATACAAGGAAAATGTAAACTGTCCAGATCTTACGGCTGTTATCGGTCTTTTCATTGCTGTTCTTTCCTGCCTTATGATCATCCAGCATTTTAATCAGTAACTTTGTATCAAAAAATTTCTTTGCAGCATCCGTCTGAAACATCTCTTTTACCCGTGAATAATAACGATCTTCTTTCAGCCATACACGGATCGGAATCGGGAATCCGAGTTTCTTCTTTTCGGCAGTCTTGCTACGGATATTTCTTTCTGCTGCCGCTCTTAAAGCTACTTTTGTCTGCGGAGCACGAACCTTATAGTCCAACGGCAATGTCTCTGCAAGTTCCAGCACCTTCTTATCAAGGAACGGAACTCTTACTTCCAGGGAATTTGCCATTCCCATCTTATCTCCCTTCATGAGGATATCATGTACCAGCCATAAATGAAGATCTACATACTGCATCTTTGTGACCGGATCCTTTCCTTTCACTCTGTCATATAAAGGCTTCGTGATCTTCTGAATGCCCGGTTTACAGCCGTTTTTCAGGATCTTATTCGCTTCACGCTCTGTAAAAATATTCGTTGCATTGGCAAAATATCTTTCTTCCAGTGTCTTGCCATGACGCATCAGGAAACCTCTTCCTTTCATTCCACGAGGCAGGCAGCGTTCTGCAAATGCTCCAAGGAACCGACGGATCGGCATTGGGATCTTATTAAAAGACGTATGCTCCAATGGCTCACAGTAAATATTATACCCTCCAAACAGTTCGTCCGATCCCTCTCCTGAAAGAACAACCTTTACTTTTTTGGATGCCTCTTCACTTAAAAAGTACAGTGCAATCGCTGCCGGATCAGCCACCGGCTCATCCATATAGTACTGAATATCAGACAGTCTGTCCCAGTACTCTTCCGGTGTGATCACTTTTGCATCATTCTTCATATTAATGCTTGCGGCAAATTCCTTTGCATCCTGGATCTCACTGTATTTTCCTTCATCAAATCCTACTGTAAAAGTACGATCCACCTGTCCCAGATAAGTCAGATAACTGGAATCTACTCCGCTCGACAGATAGGAGGCAACCTCTACATCACTGATCTTATGCATGGCAACCGATTCTTTCATAACCGCTTCCACATCATCCACGATCTCTTCAAAAGATTTTTCTGTATCCCCTGTAAAATTCGGTTCAAAATAACGGGTAATGTTCAGTTCACCATTCTCATAAGTAAAATAATGTCCCGGCTGTAGACAGAACACCCCTTTGAAAAAAGTCTCATTTGTAGGGACAAACTGGAAAGAAAGATAATTTCCAAGTGCATCCTCATTAAATACCTTGTCAAATTTCGGATGCTCCATAAATGCCTTGATCTCTGATGCAAACATCAGCGTTCCATTCATCTGTGCATAATACAGCGGTTTGATTCCGAAAATATCCCTTGCCACAAATAATTTCTTTTTCCTGGTATCCCAAATGGCAAAGGCATACATCCCACGCAGTCTTTCCACCAGACTTTCGCCCCACTCTTCATAGCCGTGGATCAATGTCTCAGAATCTGTATTGGATACAAAAGTATGTCCCGCATCCTGAAGCTCTTTCTTCAGCTCCTGATAATTATAAATCTCTCCATTAAATACAAGAACCATGCTTTTGTCTTCATTATAAAGAGGCTGATCTCCTACTGAGGAAAGATCGATGATACTCAGACGTCTGAATCCAAGTGCAGCATCCTCATCCACATATTTTCCCTCGCTGTCCGGCCCACGGTGTATGATGGTATTCATCATATTAACAAGTACCTGTTCTCTGTCATCAACACTTCCGACAAATCCTGCAAATCCACACATATACTATCCGCTCCTTTTATAATTTCTCTTTTTACTAGGTTCGGGGAAATTCCTTTTTAATTGAAAAATACTGTGAGCGTTCAAGTTTCACAGTATCCCCATTGATAACTCTATTAAATTCCAGTCTTTCAGGCAAAACACTCCGGCTTTCCCGGACCGTCCTGTCCTGTTCGTTGCACTCGGGGTGACAGGATTCGAACCTGCGACCTCACGGCCCCCAGCCGTGCACTCTAACCAAACTGAGCCACACCCCGCCAACTCGTACATTATAAATGATTTATATTCAAATGTAAAGAGGACACTTTCTCACATTTCGTTTAAAATTCCATACAATAATTCTGTAGATACCAGGAAAGGAGTTTTTTCATTGCCAATTTATCAGAATCAAATAAACCAGCACCGTTCCTGTCAGTCCGGACATAGCTGCAACTGCCGCCGTCCTGTCCCGGAACCCTGCAGCCATCCTGTCAGTCAGAAAATCCAGCCTGTACCGGCAAAACCTGACTGTGGCTGCGGTATAAAAGATCCTCTGGAAGATCTTCCGATTGCAATGGCTTATGTTCCATGGCAGCGTTGGAGAGATCTTTACGATTCCAACAAAGGATTCCACCGTGGCACGATTTTCCGGGACCTTGATAAGTCATTTTGTGGAAAAGGAGGCGTATGTCAGTGACCTGTCAGAAAATGAATCGCAGAGAACTTTTAAATTATATCAATGAGATCAGCTTTGCCGTAGATGACACAAAATTATTTCTGGATACACATCCATGGGATCAGAATGCACTCCTCTTTTTTAATGAATGCAGCCGAAAGCGGAATGAAGCATTACGGGAATATGCTTCTGCCTATGGTCCGCTTACGATCGATACTGCAACTGCCTGTGAGTCTGATTACTGGTCCTGGATCAATGAGCCATGGCCATGGCAGGAAGGAGGCTGCTGAATATGTGGAATTATGAAAAAAGATTACAGTACCCTGTCAGGATTACACAGACTAATCCCCGTCTTGCACAGGTTATTATCAGCCAGTTTGGCGGTCCTGACGGGGAACTGGGTGCATCTATGCGGTATTTATCCCAAAGGTATACCATGCCATATAAAGAAGTTACCGGAATACTGACCGATATTGGAACAGAAGAGCTTGCCCACCTTGAGATCGTCTGTGCGATTGTCCACCAGTTGACCCGCAATCTTTCCCCTGAGGAGATCGAACATTCCGGATTTGCTCCCTATTATGTGGATCACACTCTTGCTCTCTGGCCACAGTCTGCAGGAGGTGTCCCCTGGAGTGCAACAACATTTCAGTCAAAAGGGGATCCGATCACCGATCTCCATGAAGATCTCAGTGCTGAACAGAAAGCACGCACTACCTATGATAATATTCTCCGGCTGATCAAAGATCCTGAAGTCTGTGATCCGATCCGTTTCTTAAGGGAACGGGAGATCGTACATTACCAAAGATTCGGTGAAAGTCTCCGCATTGTTCAGGAAAAACTGGACAGTAAGAATTTTTATGCTGTCAATCCTGAATTTGACCGGTAATTCTGTCCGGCACTGATGAGAAAAAAGGCTGACACTCTGCGATTCTTGCTCGTAAAAGTGTCAGCCTCTTTGCATATTATAACACAAACTCAGCTTTTATGCTTTTTATTTACTTGTCTGCTTTGCTCCTAAAGTAACATTCACACTCTGCTCCTGATACTCTCCATTGCTCTGTGGTACCTGGATCGTAAGCTCTACTTCATCACCTTTTGCATAATACTGCAGTTGTTCCTGAAGATCATCCTTGCTTGAAACCGTTGTTCCGTTGATTCCTGTAATGATGCATCCCCTTGTCATGCCTGCTTTTTCTGCTCCGCCACCTTTAGTAACTTCTGATACATATACACCTTCTGGCATATTCAACTGCTGGGAATACTCTGTAGAAACGCTCATTCCCTTGATTCCGATTGCTCCCTGATCTGCTTCGGCAACTTTGGTCTTTGTCTCCTGATTCATCAGGTTCTCGATCAGATCTGATACATCACTGATCGGGATCGCATATCCAACACCCTCAACAGAATCTCCTACCAGCTTGGATGAATTAATTCCAATTACTTCACCACTGGCATTGACAAGAGCTCCGCCACTATTTCCAGGATTGATCGCTGCATCTGTCTGAATCAGTTTCACACTGCTCTCTGTCATTTCTCCGGTTGTCTGGTCTGTCTCTGATACAGAACGGTTCAAAGCACTGATGACTCCTGTTGTAACTGACTGTCCATATCCAAGTGCATTTCCGATCGCGATCGCCGGTTCTCCCACTTTCAGCTCTGTAGAATCACCAAGCGTTGCAACTGAGATAGCCTTCTTCGTATCTTCAGAAATAGAATCCAGCGGAACTGCAACCACAGCAACATCATATTCTGAATCCGTTCCTTTAATATTTGCTTCAACACTGTTGCCATCTGCAAAGGTAACTGTCAGTGTATCACTTCCGGCAACCACATGGTTATTTGTCACAACCAGAAGTTCTGAATCATTCTGTGAAATGATGATTCCTGTACCGGCACTTTCACTTTCCTGCTTGGAAGTTCCTCCGAAATAGTTCTGAACCTCCTGCACACTCATATTCGTAATAGAAACGATGGATGGCATTACATTTTCCACCACACTGGATACATCTGATGTGACCACACTGGATGTCTTCGTCAGTGATGCATTACTGGTAACTGCACTGGTCGATGTAGTACTGGTACTTTTCTGCGTTGTTCCGAGCTTCAGTACTTTCGTTCCCACATAATTAGTAGTAAGGAATGTAGCACTTGATACAACTCCGAACATCAGTGCCAGTCCTGTTACCGCAACAGCCTTCGGCATTTTTTTATGCTCTTTTTTCTTTTTTGGTGTCTTTCCATCATCACCCTGTCCATTATTATAAAATGTCGTACCGTTTGATGTATTTCCTTCTGTCTCATTTGGATTATAATAACTATACTGATTATCCATGATTCATACCCGCTTTCTCTTATATTTATTTTGTATTTCTTTTATGGTTATATAGTAATAAAGGATTGTGATGAAAGTGTGTTCATTTGATTAACAAATGTTGAAAGCAGGCACATTATGATCAATTTCATAATATGCCTGCCTCTCTTTTCCTTACAGATCTACAAAATCCACATCATATTCCGGGTTTTTTCTGCCTCTTCGTGGTCTCTTAAAATTTCTTGTATCTCCTTTTAAAGGATCTGCCTTCTCATCTTCTTCTATCTCGCTGTCATCATATTCGTCGTATTCATCGTCATACTCGTCTTCATACTCATCGTCCGGCTCTTTCTCTGCCTTGCGGTTTTTTTTCTTCTTTGCCGGCTTTTCTTCTTCCTCTTCAAACGGGATATCGTACTCATCATAAAGATCATCCAGTTCCTGATTTCTGTGAACAAGCTTGATTGCAAAAATGATCATGAGGATCAGAAGAATCAGAACAAATGCTCCTGCTGCGATCAGGACAAATAAAGTATGATCTGCGATAAAATTTCCTATTTTAGAAAGAGCTGACTCATTCGTCTTCTCTTTTACCTGCTCTGTCGGTGTCTCAACCGCCTGATAAGTTCCATCTGATGAATCATACTGATAAAATCCTTTTTCTCCGGTTCTTGTATTTAAAGCATACATCAGATCATACCGGTCATTCTCCGGATCAGCCCAGTAAGGATAACTCTGGTCTCCAACTGTCAGTTCTCCCTGCTGATAAGAAGACGGAAGCGATACATCTCCTGTATCACTCAGAAGAATGATCGAGGTACTGTCTGAAATCTGAATCTCCGTATACGGTAAAAATGTAGCATCCTCTTCATTATAAAGGAAAAACTTTCCTGTTCCCGCAGAATCTACAAGATATCCGATACATACACCTGCACCATTCTTCGCAAATTTTCTTTCTTCACCATTGAATGTAAGCTTTGTTTCTGTATATCCCTCCGGAAGATCTGCTGCAGTAAATGCCTCTGAGAAGAGATAATCTGTCCCGTTTACTGAAACTGTGATATTGGTTGTCTCTCCGGCAACGGGAGTCCCTCCCTCTGCCGCAGTTGTCGTAATCTCTGTACTGCCATCATCGCCTGCTGCTACTTTTACTGCGGAAGAACCTTCTGCCAGTGTCAGTGTCTCGTCATTGTAAAGATACGCTTTGGAGCTTTGAACACTGATCGTTGTATCTCCGGCTTTCAGTGCTTTAAACTGAAGTGTCGTACGCAGTTCATTCTCAGAACCTGTTCCACTGCCTGAGTAAGTCAGATTCCCTGAGCCATCTGCCTGAACACCATCACCACTGACAAATTCAAGAGCAGATGTATCATAGCTCATTGTGATATCTGCATCTCCGATCGCATCTCCTCCGGTCTTTACAACCAGGCTTACATCTACCGTTTCTCCTACCTTTGTCTCCGGGTCTGAGAACATCAGTTGTCCCTGTGCAGCACTGACAATCGTGCCAAACATTGGTACTGTAAGGCAGACCGATAAAATCATCGCTGCTGCTTTTTTCATCATCTTCATGTAACTACCCCTTTGTTCATATTAGATTTAAGTCATTATCTCTTATCATACACGGTTTTTCTATAATTGTCCACCATTTTCACCAGTTCCACTGCTGTCTCCACTGCTGTCTCCCGGATCGGTTTCACCGGTATCTGCTCCCGGATTTCCATCACCGGTTCCACTGTCTGTTCCGGGATCAGTTCCACTATTTCCATTATCTGACGGCTGATCCGGTACTGTCGGCTCATAGTCATCAGGAGCCGATGGCTGTGGTTCATTATAGGTCCGATCCTGCGTCCCTCCCGTGGATGATGAATCACTTTTTCCCGATGAATTTCCTGAATCCTGTGCATTTCCACCTGTGCCGACCCTCGCAGCAATTTTTTCACTGATACTGTTCACTTTAGAAGACGGACTGTAATCATTTACCCCATATAGAAATTGATGAAGTGCAGATACATTCGATGTCAGATCTTCCGGGATTACAATACTTCCAAATCCTGATATCGTATCAGTCGATTTATCCTGTGGGAATCCCATATTACCGGATAATTGATACTCCGTATAAGCCTGGGCATAATAAAGGATATCAGAAAGTGTAAAATTGGTTGCAACCTGTGGAAATACCTTGTCGATGATCGCATTCAAAGTCATAAGATCCGCATTTTTTGCCTTTTCTACGATTTTTTCAATAACCAGACGCTGTCGCTCTGTTCTTGTAAAGTCACCACCGGCTGTCGACCGGATTCTTGCATAAGTCGTTGCCTGAACTCCGTCTAATAACTGAAGTCCTGCAGTTTCTACCCGGTGTGCCTCTTTTCCTGCAGAGTCTGCAGTTTCCTGAACAAACTTGTTGAGATACTGGATCTCTTCCTCTTTGATCTCGATCTCCACTCCGCCCAGCAGATCAATCGCATCTGCAATGGCACCGAAATCTACGGTCACATATTTCTGGATATCAAGATCTAGATTCAAATTCAGCATATTGACAGCCTGCGTTGGTCCTCCATAACTGTAAGCAGCATTACATTTCTGAAGAGTTCCGTCAGAAAGATCCAGCAGTGTATCCCGGTAAACTGATATCATCTTTACTTCCTTCGTCTCATTATTCAGACTGGCTACAATAATACAGTCCGTGCGGTTTCCCTTTCCAAGATTTCCATCACGGGAATCCACACCAAAGAGGGCGATATTGGTATAACCTTTTCCCAGATTGATCTCCCCGTTCTTCTCCTGAACTTCCTCATTGATAATCAGATCCTTTGCCTCAATATCCTGCGTCTGGATCTTTCCCCACTTTGCTGCGACATAAATTGCTGCCGCAGAAAAAGTACAGATCAGCACCCCTACGGTGCAGAGCAGGACCCGCTGCCACATTTTCAACTTCATAAACCAGTTCTTATTTTTTTCTTTTGCTGCCGCTGCACGCCTTCTACCGCGTCTTCTCACTTCTCTGCCCATAAGAAGCACCTCTCTTTATTCCTCTTTAGTTGATCTCTGAAATAAACTGATCTAATGACTGACTTCCTAACATTCGTACTCTCGTCAGAGCATAGGGATCATCTCCCGGATAACATTTGCCCGGTTCTGTCGTAACTGCACATAAAAATCCAGCCTCTTCCACCGTCTGTTCACACTCTGCCGTATAATCCCCGAACGGATATGCAAGTGCATCTCCATTTCCACAATACTCAATGGATTTCTTCAGATCTGCCAGGGCTTCTTCTTTCGATAAAGCCGGGAAAATACCTCCGTGTCCGTAAGTTCCACCACCACGGTGCATATTATCTGTATGCGACTCCAGTGTCAGATACTGATTATTTCGGTAAGGATCCAACATGCTTTTATCATTATAATAACTGGTGATCACGAAAGAAGTTGCAGGTGTCTGATACTTTTCAAATAAAGGGATTGCCAGTTCTATATACAGCGGACCATCATCAAAAGAAAGTACAATGCTTTTATCCGGAAGGATTCTCTCTCCGTCCAGATATTCCCTCACTTCTTTCCAGGTCGGAAAATAATAGTCATTCTCATGCAGATATTTCAATTCTTCTTCCAGTGTTCCCACTTCTATATAATTGGAGTTCAGATTCTCCGGGACACTGTTGGCATCATATACATAATGATACATACAAATCGGAAGACCTTTTGCTCCATATTCTTTATTCGGAGTCACCGTAACGGTTCTCTGTGCTGAGATTTCTTTTCCTTTGGGATCGGTGGCTTTATAAACCAACTGGTGTTCTCCTGCCGTATTCAGATCATATTCCTCCAGACTGACGCTGATATCTGTTCTATTCCCCTGCCGGTCTTTCACAACTGCACCGGCATCCTCATACGGATCTCCAAGCCTGACAGTCACTTCACTGTCACCCTGAAGTTCTATCGTATAATCGGATGTCCCGCTCTGAGCATCTTTCTTTTTTGTATCCTTTGATCCCCCCTTATTTTCAGATGTCGGGGGACTTCCCGCAGTATGACTTCTTTTCCACAGAAAAATTCCTGCCATCCCCGCTGCCAGGATCAGTACCACAACAATTCCAAAAAGCCTTCTTCTCCGCCGAAGTCTTCTGGATCTTCTTCGATGTCTCTGCCTTCTGCCTGAAGTCTGCATATGCGGCTGTCTACTTACCGGTTCCCGTCTGCTTCTTCGCAGTGCTTCATTTCTTCTATGATTGCTTTTGCCTTTTCTTCCCATGTATTCTCCAATGCTTCCCTGTCTAACAGTTCTATATACGCTTTATCTGACCTTTTTCCCAATGCCTCATCCAGTTTTGCTTCAAATTCCTTATGGTCATGCCCGATCAGGACTGACTGATACTTTCTGCACTCATCCATGTCAGTCGTGACGATCGGCTTATTCAATGCCATATATTCAAACAATTTGACCGGAGAGGTTGCTTTTGTGATCTCATTGATCAAAAACGGGATGGTCAGTACATCCATCTTTGCAGCATAATTCTGCAATACATGATAATCCCTTGAACCCAGGAAATGGACATTCTCCTGTCTGTCAAGCCCCGCCTTTTCATAAGAATCATCATATTTAATTCCAAACAGTACGATCTGATACTTTCCCGTCTCTGCAAGTTCTTTAACAAGCTGATAATCAAACCACTTTGCCAATGCCCCGTAATATCCGATCATCGGCTGTCCCTTTTCAAGAATCTCTGCAAATTCTTTTTCAAACTTAAAGTCCGGATCAATTTCATTATGGAAATGGTTATAATCCACACCGTTACAAGAAAACACCAGATGAGAATCCCCTCTTTTTGACAGGACATCCCTTTGCAGTGCATCTGCTGTTACAACCACGATCGAGTCTTTCTCCTTCATGGTCTTCTCGTACTTTTCCCTGACATTGACCGGCAATTCATCCGTTCCGGCAAGGTGAGGATTCAGATCATCAATATATTCATATACAACCTTATATCCACGTCGCTCATACTCCTCGATCTGCCCTTTGGTCAGTGTCCAGTCTGTTGAATAGAACTGAACATATCTTGGTTTTTCCTGCTGCTCAATGGCTTCAAAAATATAGTTAGCAAATGCCTTATTCATAAAATTGACAAGGTAAAGATTTTCTGACTGTCTTTTGATCCTTTTTACATCATCTGTAAATCTTGTCACTTCATACAACACCAGTGTTCTCTGCTTTGCAAAGTTAGTAAAAATATGCTGCGGTCTCTGATACAGAGGCACATCCCATCCAAAAGAACTTCTCCATACCACAATGCGGTCGTAGTCTTCTCTCTCCAGCATCCGCTTCAATCGCTTTCGGATCTCCTTTTTATTCAATGCCACATAGATTTTCTCTTTCATCGAAATCCGCACAATATAATTGGAATAAATATATCCGGTCATTTTTTTTATTGTTCCGGTCAGTCCATATTTTTTTACAAGATTTTTCACTTTGCTCAGCTTATCTTTCATTTTTCAGCTCCTTTTTCACACTGTCCGGCATTCCGCCTTCTTTAATAAAATCCTTCAGCTCTGCCGCTTTTGCTTTCCAGTCGTTCGCTCTGGCACACTCCATCAACCTGCTTTGGAACTCTTCTGACTTTCCTTTTTCTGCCAGCTTAAGAACCTCCTCCACAAAATCTTCTTTTGTATCAGCGATCTTTACCAGTTCATACTTTTTGCACTCCGGCAGTGATGTTGCAACAACCGGTTTTCCCATAGCCATATACTCAAATAACTTCACCGGAGAGGTAGATTCCGTAATATCATTCACAACAAACGGGATCATACATACATCAAAAAAATGTGCATAACCGGCAAGTTCTTCATATGGTCTCTTTCCGAGAAATCTGACATTTTTATATTCTAAAATGCCACTTTCCTGCAGACTTGCATCATGCTCGATCCCGATCAGGATGATCTGTATCTCCGGATGGTCTGCCAGTGCCTTCAGCAGATCATAGTCCACCCAGCTTGCCATTGCCCCGTAATAACCTGCTTTCACAGAATCCGGCCTGAGCCAGGACAGGTACTCTTTCTCTCCTGTCTTCTGATCCGGTGGAAATTTTTCACACTCTGCACCATTCGAGATCAATGCAGCCTTCGCAGCCGGATTAATCTTCCTGACATTTTCATATAAGCGGGTTGCCGTTGCAATAACATAAGTCGCAGGATCTTTTATAAGAGACTCATGTCTTTCAAGGATCATATCCAGTCTGCCCGGTGCGATCAGGTCAGGATTTATATCATCCACATACTCATATAAAATTTTGAAGCCTTCTTGCTGATACTGACGAATCCGGCTCATTGGAACTGTATCGGTAGAATAGACCATCAGATACCTGTCCGCCCTTTTCTGACGTAACTGTCTGAGAATCTCATTCCGGTAATAATACAGATCCAGTACAAAACAATTTCCGGCTACCCGGGTGATCCTGGATGGATTTTTATAGTCCACATCATAATAAGAATTGTATAAGACCAGCGTTCTCTCATCTGCCAGCATTCTTGTCAGACTGTCTCTTATACACATCTCCGAGCCCACGAGACGGACTCCTATCTCGTAT
>OJQJ01001262.1_pt1 | contig 13877 bp, 9 predicted proteins | sample 1598671 | NCBI WGS metagenome assembly OJQJ01 (sample SAMN03922499, study PRJEB24848) | human gut metagenome | isolation source: stool sample | host: Homo sapiens | place: Germany | collected 2011-11 | reverse complement strand
TTGCAGACACTCCAGCCGGTTTCCACAGCCAGGATGTCAACCCATCGGCTGTCCGGATCATAGCGGCCACCCAGATAGGAGCGGGGGTCATAGCCGTAGGTGTTGGAATCGCCGAAGCAGAGCACCCGGCGGCGATCCGGCGGCAGGTGGCTTTGAGCGAAGCGGTATATGCCGGCAGTGCCAGGGTAGAGGACGTGGAAGCCGTGCGCATGGACGTGGATCTCGCAGAGAAAAAGAACCGGAAAGAACTTCTGGAACAGGAAATGGAACGGATCTGGAAGAAAGATGGTGTTCCGGTGCTCGTGGATCCGGCGGGACTAAGCATTGCAGCACTTCGCCCGGCCGTCGTGGTCGATGCGATTCTGGCGAAGAAAAATCTCGGGACGACAAAAGAGATGGCGCCGCTTGTGATTGCCCTCGGACCGGGCTTTACGGCAGGAGAAGATGTGGATGTTGTAATTGAGACGAAGCGCGGTCATAATCTTGGACGCGTGATCCGAAGCGGAAGCGCGGTTCCGAACACTGGCATTCCGGGCATCATCGGCGGGTACGGAAAAGAGCGTGTGATGCATGCACAGGCGGAAGGTATTCTGCGGAATGCGGCTTCGATCGGAGACATTGTGGAAGCCAGGGCTGTGATTGCAGAGATTGAGACAGAAAACGGGACGGTACCTGTGGAAGCATCTCTCTCCGGTCTGCTGCGCGGGCTGATCCGCGACGGCTATCCGGTGACGAAGGGATTTAAGATTGCGGACATCGATCCGCGGAAAGAAGAACTGCAGAACTGCTTCACGATTTCCGATAAGGCGCGGTGCATCGCCGGAAGCGTGCTGGAAGTGATCTGCGGGGAACTGGAATAGATTCAAATAGAAAAAGTGAGGCGTTTCAGATGAAACTGATGAAAACAGAAGACGCGGTAGGCCAGGTGCTCTGCCACGATATTACACAGATTATCAAAGGTGTGACAAAAGATGCGGTATTCCGCAAAGGCCACATCATTACAGAAGAAGATATCCCGGTGCTGTTAAGTGTCGGAAAGGACAACATTTACATCTGGGAAAAGGACGATACAATGCTGCATGAAAATGAGGCGGCACAGATTCTTTACGATATGTGTAAAAACGATCACATGCATCCGTCCGATGTCAAAGAAGGAAAAATTGAACTGATCGCGGACTGCGACGGTCTTTTGAAAGTGGACCGCGAGAAGCTGAAAAAAGTAAACAGCCTCGGCGAGATGATGATTGCGACGCGCCACGGTGATACATACGTGAAAAAAGGCGACAAACTGGCGGGGACGAGAATTATTCCGCTCGTCATCAAAAAAGAGAAGATGGAGACGGCACAGGCAGTCTGTTCCGACGGGCCGATCCTGACCTTAAAGCCGTTCCACAAGAAAAAATTTGCGGTTCTGACAACGGGAAATGAAGTGTATTACCATCGGATCGAGGACACCTTCACACCGGTTATCCAGGAAAAGCTGGCAGAATTCGGCGCGGAGATGATCTTTCATGAGGTTTACGATGATGATGCATCGAAGATCACAGACGGATGCCGACGCGCGATGGAAGCGGGTGCCGATCTTGTCTTCTGCACCGGAGGAATGAGTGTGGATCCGGACGACAAGACGCCGCTGGCGATCAAAAATACCGGAGCACGCATCGTTTCTTACGGCGCGCCGGTGCTGCCGGGAGCCATGTTCCTTCTGGCGTATGCCGAAAACGGAACACCGATCGTCGGCCTGCCGGGATGCGTCATGTATTCGAAACGGACGATTTTCGATCTTGTCCTGCCGCGCCTCATTGCAGATGATGAGGTGACAGCGGAGGAGCTGGCCGGTCTTGGCGAGGGCGGTCTCTGCCTGAACTGCAAGGTCTGCACCTTCCCGAACTGCGGTTTTGGAAAAGGCAGATAAACGATGAAGGATCAGTATGACAGAACGATAGATTACCTGCGGATTTCCATCACGGACGCGTGCAATTTGAGATGCCGGTACTGTATGCCGGAGAGTGCGGCGGGCTGTGCACTGGAGCAGGCGGAACAGAATCCGCCGCTTACCGTCGAAGAGATGCTGAAGATTGTGCACGCCGCGGCTGGGCTTGGCATCACGCATTACCGGATTACCGGAGGGGAACCGCTGGTAAGAAAAGAGTGCGTGGAGCTGGTGCAGAAAATAAAAGCAGTGCCGGGCACCGCATCCGTTGGGATCACGACGAATGGCGTGCGCCTGGCATCGTGTGCGAGGGATCTGAAGGCGGCCGGCTGTGACAGTGTGAATGTGAGCCTGGATACCGTGGATGCGGCAGAGTTTGCGGCGCTTACCGGACGCGATGCTCTGGAGCAGGTAAAGCAGGGCATCTGCGCGGCCAAAGAGGCGGGTCTTTTAGTGAAGCTGAATGCGGTGCATCGAAAAGAACTGCATGCGCAGGAACTGATTGAATTTGCAGAGCAGGAAAAAGTCCCGGTGCGGTTCATCGAGGTGATGCCGGTGGGCGCCGGAAAATCGTACGTGGGTCCGTCGAATGAGGCGCTGAAAACAGAGCTGGAACAATGGTATGGGGCATGTACGCCGGACCAGGAAAAAGAAGGAAACGGTCCTGCGGCTTATGTGCGGTACGAAAAGCTGTCGATGCCCGTCGGCTTTATCAGCGCGATCCACGGAAAGTTCTGCGGAAGCTGCAACCGCATACGGCTGACAAGCCGCGGCTTTTTAAAGCTCTGTCTCTGCTATGAGAACGGCGTGGATCTGCGGGAGGTTCTGCAGAACGGAACGGCGGCGGATCTGCGGGATGTGATGGCACAGGCAATCTTAAAAAAGCCGATGGAACACTGCTTTGAGCGGCCGAAGGATATGACAGAGCACCACCTGATGTCCGGTATCGGCGGATGAAATGACGGCGGTTCGAAAAGAAGAGGAAACAAAAGAAATGGGAAAAATCATAGGAATCTGTATCAGTGAAAAACGGGGAACGGCAAAGCACGAGGTGGAAACGGCGAAGCTGGTGGAAGACTGGGGCATCGAGGGCGATGCACACGCCGGGCACTGGCACCGCCAGGTGAGCCTTTTGTCGTATGAAAAAATAGAAGCCTTCCGTGCAAAGGGGGCGGATATTCCGCTCGGCGCCTTCGGGGAAAACCTGATCGTGGAAGGATATGATTTCCGGAATCTGCCGGTCGGCACGCGGTTTTCCTGCGGGGATGCGCTGCTTGAGATGACGCAGATCGGAAAGGAGTGCCACAGCCACTGCGAGATTTTCAAACGCATGGGTGAATGCATCATGCCGCGGGAGGGCGTTTTCGCGGTGGTGCTGCGCGGCGGCACGATTCAAAAGGGTGACACCATCGAACTGGTGACGGAAAAGTAGAACAGAGATCAGACACAAGGAGAGGAAACATGGACGAACTTTACCGGAAACTGCTTGCACAGCTGGAAGAGGGACAGGACACGGTTCTTGCCTTTATCACCGAAGGGGACGGCTCCATTCCGCGCACGACGGGCGCCTATATGCTGGTCGGCCGGGAAGGACGGATTTTCGGAACTATCGGCGGCGGAAACCTGGAATATCAGGCGGTTCTGCATGCGCAGGAGCTGGTGCAGGAGAAGAAAAGTGAATACAGAGAATACGATCTCGGAACCGGAGAGGGGAAGGGGCTTGGCATGGTCTGCGGCGGCAGAGTGAAGGTGTGCTTCTATTTTATGAATGGAGCGCACGGCGAAGCAGAAAGTCTGGCGCAGGCGCTTGCGGCGCAGGAGCAGTACCGCAGTTACTGGATTTTTTTTGCGCTGGACGGAACCGGCATCCGCGTGCTGGAAAAAGAAGCGTGGGAAATGCTTCCGGCGGCACAGGAAAAAGCGGGCCACTGCCGGATTCTGGAACTGGATGGGAAAACGTATTACGCCGAGGAATTCTGCTATGACGGAAAGGTTTATCTGTTCGGCGGCGGCCATCTGGCCCAGGAACTCGTTCCGGTGCTGCATCATCTGGATTTCTGCTGTATCGTACTCGATGACCGGGAGGAATATGTGGACAAAGCATTGTTCCCGGACGCCGAGCAGACCATGCTGGTGGATTTTACGAAACTGGACGAGATTCTTTCGATCCGGAAAAATGATTATCTCGTGATTGTGACACGCGGCCACCGGTGCGATGCGGATGCCGAGGCGTTTGCGCTTCGCACCGGCGCGTCGTACATCGGTGTGGTGGGAAGCCGCAGAAAGACAAAGTATGTGCGCGAAAAACTGGAAGCGCAGGGTTTTACCGGAGAACAGCTCGACAGTGTCTATGCCCCGATCGGAATCGAGATCGGAAGCGAGACGCCGGCGGAGATTGCAATCAGCATTGCCGCACAGCTCATTCAGATCCGGTCAGCAAAAACCGGAAAACGAAAAGGTGCACATCCGGCGCTTCATACGTAAAGATACAAAATGAGGAGTCAATTATCATGAAAAAGAAAACCGTATCCATTCTTCTGATGGCAGCTATGGCACTTTCTCTTGCCGCATGCGGATCTTCCAATTCCACAGATTCTTCCAGCAAGAGCAGCTCCAAGGCAGAGAGCACATCTGCATCCAGCGCTTCTTCGGAAGCAGAGAGCGCATCCAGCGCCAAGAGCACAGCAGACGGCGAAGTATTTGACGATACCACCGTCACCGTATTTGCCGCAAAGAGCCTGAACTCCGTAATGGAGATGCTGATCAGCGAGTACAATAAGACCCAGCCGAATGTCAAACTGGTTGGAAGCTATGACAGCTCAGGAACCCTGATGACACAAATCGAAGAGGGTGCATCCTGCGACGTATTCTTCTCCGCAGCAGCAAAACAGATGGATCAGCTTGAGGGTGAGAATCTCCTGGTTGAGGGAACCCGCCACAACATCGTAAACAATCAGGTCTGCGTTGTAACCTATGAGGGAAGCAATACAGAAGTTACGGGCCTGGAGGATCTGAACAAGGCATCCAGCATCGCACTGGCAGACGGTTCCGTTCCGGTTGGAAAATACACAAGAGAAGCACTGGTCAATGCAGGCATTCTGGAGAAAGCAGACGACGTATCGGCCATCACAACCCAGCAGGTTTCCGAAGCGCTCGGCGGCGTGGAAATCAATGAATGCGCAAACGTAGGAGCTGTTACTTCCGCAGTTGCAGAGGGATCCAACGAGGTTGGTACCGTTTATTATTCCGATACCTACGGTCTGGAGGACCGTCTGAAGGTTCTGCAGGTCGTTCCGTACGATCTGACCGGAAATGTCATCTACACGGCAGCACAGGTTGTCAACAAAGAGGCAGATGAGACCGAGCAGGCAGCAGCGAAAGACTTTGTAGAGTTTCTGACTTCCGATGAGGCAGCCGCCATCTTCCGGAATTATTACTTTGATACAGAGGTAGAATAAAAAGAAGATCCCACAAAAAACAGCAGGGATTTGGAATCACCGTCCGAAAAAGAAAGATTTCGTTTCTACGGACGGTGGTTTTGCATCAGAGAAAATCCGGGCAGGATGCGTGATGCAGGTATGCAGGGCTGCCGTGGATAGAAAGGAAATGTTATGCAGGAAATACTGGATTTTTTACAGTCACTGGACTGGAGCCCGCTTGTCATTTCGATCAAGACCGGTATTGTGGCGACGATTCTGTCCTTTTTCTTTGGTATTTTTGCCGCGCGTGCGGTGATGAAGCTGCGTCCCGGCGCGCGTGCCGTAATTGACGGCTTTCTGACACTTCCGATGATTCTGCCGCCGACCGTTGCAGGCTTTTTCCTGCTTCTGATTTTCAGCCTCCGCCGTCCGTTTGGTGCTGCACTGTATGAGAATTTCAGTATCAAGGCAGTACAGACATGGCTTGGCTGTATTCTGGCGGCAACGATTATCGCGTTTCCACTGATGTACCGCAATACGAGAGCGGCATTTGAGCAGGTGGATACGAACCTGATCTATGCGGCGCGGACGCTTGGTATGTCGGAGTGGAAGATTTTCTGGAAAGTGGTCATCCCATCGGCAGGTCCCGGCGTGCTCTCCGGTACGGTGCTGGCATTTGCGAGGGCGCTCGGTGAGTACGGCGCGACGTCGATGCTGGCCGGAAATATTCCGGGAAAGACGGGTACCGTTTCCCAGAAAATCGCAATGGTGATTCAGGACGGGGATTATAAAACGGCGGGTTTTTGGTCTGTTGTCGTACTGCTCGTCGGATTCCTTGCGATGACGGCAATGAACCTTCTCGGTAACCGGAGAAAGAAAAATCAGAAACAGTGGTAGAGGATAAAGAATGGCGCTTGAAGTAGATATTACGAAAAAGCTGGACGGATTTTTTATGCATATGCAGTTCCGGGCGGAGCGGGAGATTTTTGCGATTCTCGGCGCGTCGGGCTGTGGAAAAAGCATGACCTTAAAGTGTATCGCCGGAATCGAAAAGCCGGATGAAGGGCGGATTGTCCTTGACGGCAAGGTGCTGTTTGATTCGGAGAAAAAAATCAATCTGCCGCCGCAGAAGCGGAAAGTCGGTTATATGTTCCAGGATTACGCCCTGTTTCCGCATATGAATGTTGTGCAGAATATTGAGGCAGGCATGGGAAAACGGCCGGACCGGAGCCGGACGGAATCGTTGATCCGCCAGTTTCAGCTGGAAGGGCTGGAGAAAAAGATCCCGGGACAGCTTTCCGGCGGACAGAAACAGCGCGTCGCGATGGCACGGATGCTCGCAGCAGAGCCGGAGCTGATTCTGCTCGACGAGCCGTTTTCAGCGCTCGATACCTATCTGAAATGGCAGTTGGAGCAGGAGATGTACAAACATCTGAAGGAGGCCGGAAAACCGGTCATCTTCGTATCACACAACCGCGATGAGGTGTACCGCCTCTGCGATACGGTCAGCTGTATGAACCGGGGAAAGATGGAAGTCATGGAACCGCTGAAGGAATTTTTCCAGAATCCGAAGACGCGCACAGCGGCAATTTTGTCGGGCTGCAAGAACATTTCGGCGGCCGAGCGGGTGGATGCGCACACGCTGCGGGCCGTGGACTGGGGCGTAACGCTGCACGTAAAGGAGCGGGAAATTGCAGACGATATCCGCGCAGTCGGCATCCGGGCACATTTTCTGGCCACAGTAGAAAGGCCGGGTGAGGAAAATGTATTTCCGGTCAACGAATCCGAAATCTGGGAAGATCCGTTTGAATGGAACATTTCGTTCCGGAAGAATGCCGAATGCAGCTGGCTGCAGTGGAAGATCGCAAAAACAGACTGGAGCCCGGAAATGGGGATTCCAAAGGAGCTGTATCTGAAGGAGGAAGATATTCTGCTGCTGACGGATTCCTGATGCTGGTGTGACAGATTTGGATAAAAAAAGATTGTTTTCGAAATCGTGATCGTGTTTCGAAAACAATCTTTTTTCATCGTTTACAGATTCATTACATGGTGATCCAGCCGAATGCATTTGCCACGGAACTGAACAGAATGATCAGTGCAAACACCGGGCAGAGATACTGGATCATGACAAGAAAGATTTTCTTTCTGCGGAAGCGGCTCTCACCGTGGATGATTTCTTCCTCGATTTTCGCCACACCGATGACTCTCGAAACGAGAAGACAGGTGGCAATGGCAGCAATTGGCATCATCACGGAGTTCGTCAGGAAGTCGAAGAAATCCAGGAACTGCATGCCAAGAATGGTGACGGAGGAAAGCGGTCCGTAGCCAAGGCAGGAGAGCGTTCCGAGCGCAATCATGATAACGCCGATCAGAACGGTCGATTTTTTACGGCCCCAGCCGAGCTCATCCTCAAAGGTGGAAACGGCGCTTTCTGTCAGTGCGATGGAGCTGGTCAGTGCGGCAAACAGCACCAGAAGGAAAAACAGAATACCGATCACAGTGCCAAAGCCCATATTGGCGAATACCTTCGGGATGGTGATAAACATCAGGGAAGGTCCTGCCTGCAGGGTATCCGGATCGCCGCCGGAGAATGCGAAGACCGCCGGGATGATCATCAGACCTGCCATCATCGCAATCGCAGTATCAAAGATTTCCACGTTTCTTGTGGAATCTTCGATGGAGGTATCTTTTCTCATATAAGAACCAAAGGTTACCAGGATACCCATGGCGATGGACAGGGAATAGAACATCTGTCCCATGGCTGTTACAACCGTCATCCATGAAAAGTTTTTAGGATTTGGTACAAGGAAGTATTTCACACCAGCCAGCGCACCCGGTCTTGTCACCGAATAGATTGCAATGATCACAGACAGTACCACCAGTATCGGCATCATAAACTTGGAAACACGTTCAATTCCATTACGGACACCCGCATAGATAATGATCAATGTGAACATACAGAAAACAATAAAGCATATTTCTGTGGAAACTCCGTTTGAGATGAAGCCGGAAAAATAGCCGTCCTCTGCGAGCAGGGTACTGTTGCCCTTCACGTATTCGATCAGATATTTGATGACCCATCCTCCGATGACAGAGTAGTATGGAACGATCAGAATCGGGATAATGGCGTTGATCCAGCCCCCGGCGGAAAGCCATTTCGATTTGCCGAACGACTGGAAAGCGCCGACCGGGCTTTTTCGTGTCATGCGTCCGATGGCGGACTCGGCAACGATCATGGAGTAGCCGAAGGTGAGCGCCAGCAGGATATAAATGAGGAGGAAAATTCCTCCGCCGTATTTTGCTGCGAGGTAGGGAAAACGCCAGATATTTCCAAGTCCGACGGAAGCGCCTGCTGCAGCCAGCACGTAACCGATTTTGCCGGAAAACGAGCTGCGGGATTTGTTGTGTTTGTTCATAGAGTTCCTTCCTTTTGTGTGTTACAAAAATTTTGGGTTTATGGTCAGCTCTTGAAGATTTTTTATGCTGACACCATAAAGAAGATTGTAACATTATTGGGAAGGAAAGTCACTACTAAATTTTTTATTTTTTGCTGTCCGGCAGGGATTCCCCGGCCAGTTCCGCCATCAGCTCCGGCACGGTGGTCATGTGATCGAGACGCCATGCATTTTCTCCGCAGAAAAGGAGAGCGTTGTCGGTATCGCCATCGGCAGCGCGGGTCAGGGCAGTGGTAATACAGTAGGGAATGGAGGCTTTGTCGCATTTTTTGAGGCACTGGTAGCAGTGTGAGATTTTTTCCCGTTCCTGTTCGCGTTCCGTCAGAAACGGATTGCGGATTGCGCGGCCCGGCATGCCGACCGGACTGTGCATGATCGTGATATCTTCTTTTTTTGCATTCAGGTATGCCTGTTTGTAGCGGGGATCGGCATCGCATTCTTCCGTGACAACGAAACGGGTAGCCATCTGGACGCCTGCGCAGCCAAGCGACAGATAGTGAAGGATATCCTCATGGGTGTAGACGCCTCCGGCAAAGACGACGGGGATGGTACAGGCATATTTTTCTTCGTAGCCATGTACAATCTGCAGAATTTCCCGGATTTCGTCATCGTAGCCGCGCCGTGCTGTTTCTTCCACGGTTTCGGCGGAGTAGCCCAGATGGCCGCCGGCCGCGGGACCTTCGATGACAACAAGGTCAGGGACGCGGTGATAGTGATTATCCCAAAGCTTCAGAAGAACTTTGGCAGTCCGGGGCGGGGAAACGATAGGGGCGAGCTTGATGGAGCTTCCCGCTGTGTATTTTGGCAGATCAGTCGGGAGACCAGCTCCGGAAATGATGAGATCGGCTCCGTTTTCGATACAGCAGCGGACGTATTCCTCGTAGTGGGTCAGGGCGCACATGATATTGACGCCGATGATGCCGCCGTTTGAGATTTCTTTGGCACGGCGGATGTGGAAGGCGAGGGCGCGAAGATTGGCGCTTAAGGGATCACGCGCGAATTCCGGATCGCGCCAGCCGGGCTGGGCGGCGGAGATGACGCCGATTCCGCCGGCTTTGGCAACGGCACCTGCTAGGGATGAGAGACTGATGCCGACGCCCATTCCGCCTTGGATGATGGGGTATTTGGCGGTGAGATTTCCTATTTTTAAATTTGGTAACATATGAATTCTCCTTTTTGATAAATGGACGATCCCGTGCCCGCCGCCGCGCCGGGGATGTTCCTCCAGGATGGCGCGGTTTCGGAGGCCAGGAAACTCTAAGGCTTTGGGATTTTGCTAAGGGCGCTTGAAAAAACGGCGAACTCGCTGCGCTCAGACAGTGCCGTTTTTTCAAGCAACGCAAAATTCCATAGCCTAAGAGTTTGCAGGCCTCCTGCAAATGCGCCATCCTGGAGGAACATCCCCGACACGGCGGCGGGCACGGGATCTGGTATTGGTAAAAATGTAATGTAAAAAACCTTACTATGTGGTTTTGAAAACTAGATATATAATACTTTGAATATCAAAGTATGTCAAGAGGGAAAATGAGAAAAAGGTGATTGATAGGGGGTGGGAGGTGTGGTAGAGTGGGAGATAGAAAGAAAAGTTAAGACAGGAGGATGAAGAATGATGTTAAAGGATCTGGTATTAAAAAACAGGAGTTATCGTGGTTTTGATGAGTCGGTGCGGATTTCGCGGGAGACGTTGGAAGGGTTTGTGGATTGTGCGCGGCTTTGTCCTTCGAGTGTGAATAAGCAGCCGTTGAAGTATTTTCTGACGTGGGAGCCGGAAGAAGTGGAGAAGGTGCAGGGACTGACGAAGTGGGCGCGGGCGCTGCCGGAGATGGTTTTGCCGCATCCGGGGAAACGGCCGACGGGCTTTATTGTGATCTGCCAGGATAAGAGGATTGATGAGAATCTGAACCGGTATCAGAAGGATGTCGGAATTGTAGCGCAGACGATGCTGCTTGCGGCGGTGGAGCAGGGGCTTGGCGGTTGTATGATCGGGAATTTTCAGGCGGGCGAGGTAATGGAGGTACTTGGACTGCCTGAGGAGATCCGGCCGCTTTTGATTGTGGCGTTTGGAAAACCGGCGGAGGAGATTCATCTGGTGGATGTGCCGGAGGATGGAAATACGAATTATTACCGGGATGAGAACGATGTGCACTATGTGCCGAAGAGAACGCTGGCGGATGAATTGCTGAACTGAAGATAAGATAGGGATGGAAATCAAAAATGTCGGATTTGTGGTAGAGAATCCGGCATTTTTGATATTCAGGGACGGGAGAAAGGAGTATGATACGGAGAAAAAAGCACGGGCTTTGTCCGGAATGGGTGCAAATAAAGATGCTTTTTCCTGCAAAACAGAACCTTTTTTGAAAACATGCATTATGATAAAATAAAAAAAATGGGGATATTTGAAATACAAAAAGGGAGGAGGAATTTAAATATGAAGATTTATCACGCACAAGTGAACCATCTGGAAAATCCGGTGGGATTTCGGATGGAACGGACGGTCTTTTCGTGGAAAATAAAAGAAGCGAAAGGAAAGCAGCAGAGTTATGCAAGGATCCGTGTATCATCGGATGAGGCGATGGAACATCTGTTGTTTGACTCGGGGGAGGATACGAAAGCGAGTAGCCTTTGCTATCCGGTGAAACTGGAGCTGGAGCCGAGAACACGGTATTACTGGACGGTGGAAGCAGGCAGCGATGCCGGAGAAAAAGCAGTAAGCGAAGTGCAGTTTTTTGAAACTGGAAAGCGGGAGGAAGCATGGTCTGCCAAATGGGTCTCCTGTAGCAGTGAAGAAAAACGCCATCCTTATTTTGAAAAGAAAATTATTCCGGCAAAAGAAGTGGCAAAAGCACGGCTGTATATATGCGGACTTGGACTGTATGAAGTGTTTGTTGATGAGAAGCGTGTCGGAAATGAATATCTGACACCGTATAGCAATGATTACAATGAGTGGGTACAGTATCAGACATACGATGTGACAGAGGAATTTTCGAGCGAGGGAACACTCCGTGTACTGCTTGGCAACGGCTGGTATAAGGCACGGTTTGGTTTCAGTGCGTTTGAGGATAAAGGCTTTTACGGAAATGACTGGAAGCTGATTGCGGAGCTGCATCTTATGTATACAGACGGCTCGGAAGAAGTCATCGGCACGGATGAGACATGGCAGGTACAACGCAGCAAAATTTCATTCTCCAATCTCTACGACGGCGAGCATCGGGATGATACGCTGCCGGATCTTCCTGCAGAGCAGGCAGTCCTCTGTGATGCACCGAAAGGGGAACTGACCGATCGCATGAGTCTTCCGGTGACGATTCATGAAACTTTCCGGCCAAAAGAATTGATTCATACTCCGGCAGGTGAGCTGGTCTTCGATATGGGGCAGGAGTTTACGGGAATTTTCAAGCTGCATGTCAACGTGCCGGCAGGAACCAAAATTCATGTTCAGACAGGTGAGATTTTGCAACGCGGCAATTTCTACAATGACAATTTGCGGAGTGCGAAATCAGAATACATTTATATTTCGGATGGAACGGAAATAGATCTTGTGCCGCATTTTACCTTCTATGGATACCGTTATGTAAAAATCGAGGGTATTCCGGATCTGAAAAAGGAGGATTTCACCGGACTTGCTTACTACAGCAATATCACCGCGACAGGCTGGATGAAAACAGGAAGTGATTTGGTCAACCAACTCATCAGTAATGTGCGCTGGGGATTAAAGTGCAATTTTGTAGATGTTCCGACCGACTGCCCGCAGCGTGATGAGCGCATGGGATGGACGGGTGATGCACAGGTGTTCTCGCCGACGGCGATGTATCTCGAAGATACGTATGCATTCTATGCAAAATACCTGTACGACATGGCAAAAGAGCAGAGCGTGCTCGGCGGAAAGGTGCCGTACGTGGTGCCGTCGTGCGGCGTCGAGGATGCAGCGTGTGTCTGGGGCGATGCGGCGTGCATCATTCCGTGGAATCTATATCTGTTTTACGGGGACAAGAGCATTCTGGAAGATCAGTTTGCGAGCATGAAATCGTGGGTGGAGTACATCACGAAAGTGGATGGGGATAACCATGGCTGGCGATCTGTTTTCCACTTCGGCGACTGGCTGGCACTGGACAATCCGGTACAGGGAGCGGAGCAGGTCATGGGTGCAACGGACGAGGAGTTTATTGCAAACCTGTATTATGCGATCAGTGCAGGAATCGTGGCAAAAGCGGCCGGTGTGCTGGGATACCGCGAGGAGCAGGAGAAGTATCAGAAGCTGTCCGAGGAGCAGTTTGCTGTGGTACAGGAAGAATATTACAGCGCAACAGGCCGCTGCTGCATCAAAACACAGACGGCGCTGCTGCTGACGCTGAAATACCATCTGTCAAAGAACGAAGAGCTGACAAAACGGCAGCTTCTGAAGCTGTTTGAGCAGAGTAACCACAAACTGAAGACGGGATTTGTCGGAACACCATTGCTGAACAATGTGCTCACCGACAACGGCATGAATGATCTTGCCTACGAACTGTTGCTGAACGAGGAATTTCCGGGTTGGCTTTATGAGGTTAAGCTTGGTGCAACTACCGTCTGGGAACGCTGGAATTCCCTTCTTGCGGACGGTACGATTTCCGGCATCAGCATGAACAGTATGAACCATTATGCTTACGGCTCCATCCAGGAATGGATGTTCCGTCACGTTGCCGGCATCAACACGATGGAATCCCATCCGGGTGCCAGGACCGTACAGTTTGCACCGACGCTGAACTGGGATTTGAGGTATGCAGAGGCAAAATATGATTCTGCATCGGGAATGTACAGCATTCGCTGGGAGCTTTCCGACAAAGAGCACGTGACCATCACCATGGATGTTCCGTTCGACTGTACCGCAGAGGCCGTACTTCCAATGGTTGCCAAAAGTGAAAAAGAAGCGGTTGCAGAAGTGCTCGGATCAGAAGAAAACGGTAGATACCTGCTGGAGCCGGGACACTATGAGGTAAGCTATCAGCTTTCCGATTGGAAAGAAAAAACGGCAGTATGTGTGGAATAAAACCGCAGTTTTTTTCAAAAAATAAGAAGCGAGGTGAACGCTGC
>OJQJ01001237.1_pt1 | contig 14111 bp, 15 predicted proteins | sample 1598671 | NCBI WGS metagenome assembly OJQJ01 (sample SAMN03922499, study PRJEB24848) | human gut metagenome | isolation source: stool sample | host: Homo sapiens | place: Germany | collected 2011-11 | reverse complement strand
CGATGAATGATGCTGACGATTTTTTCCGTTTCTTCCGAGGAGATTCCCAAGGCTTCAAGAGCCTCACGGGTTCCGCAGTCGGGACAAATCAGCGTTTCATTATCCGTTCTGGAAAGTGCCGGTCTTCCATGATAGGCACAACCGCACTTTGGGCAGGTTCTTTCAGTGTTCGTTTCATTTTTCATAACGGTCAGCTCCCTTTATACTTTTTTCGTAGGCTTTATCCAGATACTTGAAATCGAATCCGAAAATCGTATATCCGAATCGGCAGGTGCTGATGTAGTTCTGTGACGGAATTCCAAGGCTGCGTTCTTCGTGCATGATGTACACAAAGGCGTCCAGCGTTTTTCCGGTTTCGGAAAGCTTGATTTTCATGTTCTTCTTGTAGTAGAAATTTGGATAACCCTCATAGGCATCCAGGCTTTTTTCATCTCTGGCAGTTACTTCCCAGACGGCTACCGGAACCACGCCGCCTTTTTTCTTTTCAATGGTGAGGTAGGAGCCTGTCTTGCTGCCCTTGTAGAGAAGCTCGTAACCTTTAATTACGCTTGTTCCCACAACCTTTGCCGTAGGGCATCTGAATTTCATTTGACGGACATTGAGGTTTGAACCGTAGGCAATGTAATATTTTTTCATCTGCATCATCCTTTTTGTGAATTCCGCTTTTTCTTAAGCGGTAGTCACATATTAACTCTTTCGGGCAAGAATAGCAACCCGCTAAAACTACAAAATATCTGTGCCTTTTCTTGTGTAGTATTTGTTCAGATTATGCTTTGCGATGTCAGCCGCTGTGTGGGCTTGTGTGGGGCTTTTCTTAAGGCTTGGGAAACTATCCCGCAAAAGCAACGTTGGCGGTGGTGTTGCCGCCTGTTGCCTGTGGGAGGCAAGCCTTTTCAGGCTCTGCCGAATCGGAAGGCTGCATCTCCCTCCAGGTTTCTTGTCAGGAAATCCCTTGCCGTGGCAAATTCTGCTCCCATAAATCCCAATCGCATCAGCCATGTTCTCATGGCAAATTTCGGATTTTCCGTCTGCTGCGGCTTTGGGCTTGCTGTTCGCAGTTCCTTTGCCATTTCGGAAAGGGCAAGGCAAAGCTGAATGTAGCTTTTCAGCTGTCCGGCATGAAGTCCGTTTTTCTTGCCGTTTGCAGGCTTGTCAAACTGGAAAAGTCTGAATTCGATTGTTCCCTTTGTAAAGGTTGCGTGGTAGTTCAGCATATGGTATCTGCTGTCGTTGTAATGATGATTTCTGCCGTAGTCTGCACCGTTTGAAGTGTACCAGATGTCCGCAAGCTGTGCCATGGTTGTTGGCTTTTTCTTGTTGATCTGCTCGATGAATTTTGGGTTTACCGTTCTGCAGTAGCGATGCATTCTGCCGCTGTCGATTTTCAAAGCGTCGGCAATCAGCTTTTCGTGGCTTGCCATGATGTTTGCAAGATTTCTGAGGCTCTGTGGTGTGTGGCCGTTTGCTCCGATGTGAATGTGAACACCTGCACCGATTCCTGCGTGGCTGATTGCTCCGGCTTTGCGAAGCTTTCTGACCAGTTCCTGCAAGGTTTCGATGTCCTCGTATTTCAGGATTGGGGTTACCAGTTCGCATTTTTCGCTGTCTGCTCCGGCAATGGAAACGTCTCTCTGAAATTTCCATTCTCTGCCCTGTGCATCCCATGCTGACCAGGTGCAGTAGCCGTTTCTGCCTGCCGTGTTTTCGTATCTGCTTGTTCCGAAGAAGTCGGCGGCAAGTCTTGCAGCTCTTTCTCTGGTGATGTGGTTCATTTCGATTTCCACTCCGATGGTCTGGTTTTTCATGTTTTCAATCTGTCTTTCTGTTTTAGCGTTCATTGTTTTTCCTCCGTAAATTCGGGCTTTCCGCCCTTTCGTTGTGTTACATATTACCGCATCACGGAGGATATATCAAGCGGCTAAATTAACAGAAAAAGAGACTGTATATTCGCCGAATGATTGTGTAATATACAGTCTTGCTTTACTTGATTTTCTATGGTAATATACAGTACGATGAAATAGGTGCTCCCTTATTTTTCAGCCCCCGGAGCCACTTTGAAACTATCCACTTCTGGAATGATTGCAAGAGAGGAACCGTTTTGCCATTTCATGTGTATCGAACCCAGATCATCGATATGAGTGACCTCACCGATTGTTCCCGGAAGAATGGGATACTTTTCATCACGCATGGAAATCAGCTGCAGCTTTGTTCCTGCAGGATACTTCTTTCGGAGTTGTTCCAGATATTCTTTATTGGGAATTTTCATCGTTTCCACCTGCCTTTCTGAACGCTGAACTGCCTGAAAGATTTCTGAGCAGCACCTTTCTTGCCGATTTGTACTCTGCGCCAATCATGCCCAGGCGAAGAAGATAACAACGCATGGTATATTTGGGATTGTCTGATGTGTCAGGCTTGTTGTTGATGCGTTTCTGATTTTTCGCAAATTCGCAAAGCATGGAAATGAAAGTGCAGTAGGCTGTTGTATCATCGTACTGCTCCACGGTGAACCATGGAAAACAAACCTTGTCATCTTCTACAATGATTTCAAGATTGTCAGTTTTGAAAGCAGCTTTGAAAAGTTCTCCCTTGTTTTCCACAATTTTTCTGAGCCTGTCGATTGTAGCATCATCAACCAGTTCCAAAGGCATCTCTACCGTCAGACCGTTTTCTTCTTCATCAAGCGGAACATCATAGCCTCTGCTGACCAGTTCATCAATCAAGTTTTCGACTTCCTTGCTGTCAGCTGAATCACTGATTTCAAGATTGCCTTCCTTTGTAATCGTGTAATCTCTGCCGATTTTGTATGCACAGGTTGGCATATACTGATATTCGGAGGGCGCTCCGATAATCTCGCTGACCGCCTTTGCCAGTCCCTTTCGTTCGTTTCCTGTAAGATGTAATTCAATTATCATGTGTTTTGACCTCCTTTTTGGTAGTACACATGATAACTCTAAATGGCACAGATATCAAGTGTGGGATATGTAGAATTATTTCCCCTCGTTTTGTGCATAATAGGCGATTCCGGCAAGGACAAACCAGGCATTGCAAGCTGCGATGCCGTTGCCCCACATTTTATAGGCAGCGCTGTCGGAATACGGATTCTTCAGCCACTTTTCAATCTGCTTACGGCTTTTGGGTTTGCACTCTTTTCCGATTGCCTTATTATAGGTTTCAAAAACGTTTTGCCACCAGTCAATCTGCGTATCAGTCGGATTTTCCGTACCAAGTCCATCACACCACCAAGTCGGCATTCCTTGAAGCAATGCACATTCCTGGGGTGTAAGTCGGCGGACAATGTATTCAATTTCAGGAGTGCTGTCATTGACAACAGGAGGGTCTTTATAGTCTGATGCCACAAGTGTGTTTGCTTTTTCCTTTTCGGCAACGGTATGATGAGAATTTTTGCTTGTGGAGTATTTCGGATGAGCGATTCCGCCTGCCCCCGATGCAACGATTGTAGGAGATTTTTCCTCTTCAATCTGAAAACTAAATTTTGCATTGTACCCCTGATTCATTGCAGGTCTGCCGATTCCATATGAAACAGCGTGATTTTCAGTACAATTCAGCGTGTACATGGTTTCCGATTCCTTGTATCCGTCACCGTGATGTGAAGGGCGTGAACCGTTGCCCTCAACTACAACCATACCACCTTGGTTCTTGCAAGGTGACTGATTGCTGGTATCAATGGTTCTTGAAGTATCTGCTTCATAAAATCCGCTGTTTGGATTATCGCTCATCATGGAATTGCTGTATTTTCCGCAGATGCCATATACCTTTGGAACGAAAAGCGTCTGGTCGTTGTTGCAGGAGAGCGTTGCGGATTTGTTTTCCTGAATCAAAGCACCTTTTCCACCACCCGGACATCCGGAACGAATTTTCAAAGTAGCCGGAACAACACCTGCACGAAGTGTGGGGGATTTTTCTTCTTCGTAACCGATGCCTCTTGCCTGTGCTGAATGTTCGGTACAGAATCTTGCGGATTCCACCACAAAAGGCTGGTTGTTTCCGCCTGTTCCATAAGTTGCAGAAACTGTCTGAGCAACATTAAGAGGTCCTGTGTATCTGGTATCCTGAGAATGATTCTCGAACATCAGACCTGAGCCTGTTTTTTCAAAGCAAGTTCCAAAACTTCGGGAAGTTTCTTGCCACGCTCTGAAGCTCTCCGCAGAATACCCAGACACGCCTTCTGACTCAAATAATATTTTTGAGGCACATCCGCCATCAAAATCTGCGACAAGGTAGATTCTCGCTCTTCGTTGGGGAAGATACCAGTATTGAGCATCGAATGTTCGGTAGGAGAGAGAGAAATTTTCACCCATGATTTCTCCTGCCTTTGTCCATTTTTCAGGTTTAGGGACAGATAAATCTGTGTCTTTAATCTTACAGAATTCTTCAAGAACGCATCGGAAGTCTTCTCCGCCATTTGAGGAGAATGCTCCTGTGACATTTTCCCACACTGCAAATCTCGGATATTTTCCATTGGTTGCACCTCTCATTTCCTTTATAATTCTGATTGCCTGAAAGAAAAGTCCTGAACGCTCTGCATTCAAGCCCTGACGCTTGCCTGCAACTGAAAGATCAGTACAGGGCGAGCCAAAGGTGACAATATCCACAGGCTCAATTTCTACACCGTTGATGCTGTTGATGTCGCCAAGGTGCTTTACAAAAGGCAGTCGCTTTTCGGTTACAGCGATAGGAAAAGGTTCAATTTCTGATTTCCAGACAGGCACGATGCCGGAAAGCATAGCCATCATGGGGAATCTTCCTGAACCATCAAAAAGGCTGCCGAGCGTAAGAGGTTTATTCATCAGGCTTTTCCACCTCTTTTACAAGTTCACAGTAAGGTATCTGCTGTCCGTCACGGATAACATACACACCGTCAGCATCGCCGGTATCCTCAACATAGCGTCGGAGAATAACAGATGCATACTTTTCATCCAGTTCCATTGTGTAACAAATGCGGTTCATTTGCTCACAAGCCATAAGGGTTGAACCGCTACCGCCAAACGTATCAATAACTACACCATTTGCCTGTGTGGAATTTCCGATAGGATAGCTTAAAAGGTCAAGTGGCTTTGAAGTTGGGTGATTTGCATTGCGTTTCGGCTTATCAAAATTCCAGATGGTCGTTTGCTTGCGGTCTGAATACCAATGATGCTTGCCGTTCTGCATAAAGCCATACAACACAGGTTCGTGCTGCCACTGATAATCCGAGCGTCCAAGCACCAGACTATCTTTCACCCAGATACAGCAGCCTGCAAGATGAAATCCGGCATCAATGAAAGCCTTTCTGAAATTCAGTCCCTCCGTATCCGCATGGAATACATAGGCTGCACCGCCTTTTTCAAGGTGGTCAGCCATACACTTGAATGAAGCAAGAAGAAAGTTGTAGAATTCTTCGTTTTTCATACTGTCATTCTGAATGGTAAGTCCACTGGAACTCTTGAAAGAAACTCCATAAGGCGGATCGGTCAAAATAAGGTTTGCCTTTGTATCTCCCATAAGAGCAGATACATCTTCCGCAGAAGTAGCGTCGCCGCACATCAGCTTATGTTTTCCAACAATCCAGATATCGCCATGCTGTACAAATGCAGCCTTTTCAAGTGCCTTGGTAAGGTCAAAATCATCGTCTTTGACTTCATCACCGCTGTTTGTATCAAATAAATCAGCAATTTCAGATTCATCGAAACCAGTCAAACCAAGGTCAAATCCGAGATTCTGTAACTCTTCCATCTCAACAGCAAGCAAATCATCGTCCCAGCCTGCGTCCAATGCCATACGATTGTCGGCAAGAATATATGCCTTTTTCTGTGCCTCTGTGAAATGGTCAACATATACACAAGGAATTTCTGTAATTCCTTCTTCCTTTGCTGCCATGATGCGTCCATGCCCAGCAAGAACGTTGTATTCCTTGTCAATGATGACAGGATTCACAAATCCGAATTCACGAAGAGAAGAACGAAGCTTCAGAATCTGTTCCTTGTTGTGTGTTCTGGCGTTATTGGCATAAGGCACTAATTTGTTGATGTCAACAAGCTGAAATTCTGTAGTTGTGGTCATCTGTAATTCCTCCTCTGCTGAATTCTGAGCATACCTTTTCGGGCGGCATCCATATTGCCTTTGATAGCCTGTCCTTTGATTGTGCGGTATTGCTGTTTGGTAAGATAGGGTTTATTATTTTTCAGTTCTCTCCAGAAATTATTATCTGCTTTCATAAATACTCACTTTCTGCTGCGGAGCAGCTTTTCCATCATATCTTCCTGCGGATTGCCCTGAAATTCCACAGAACAATTTTCCCTCACAATCTGAAAAATCTGATTCCAGATCTGATTTGCCTGTTTCATGTAGTTCTGTGACATCGCTACATAGGGAGAGGCGATCGCCGCACCCGTTGTGGGGTGTTTTGAAATGTACCCATATTTTGTGACGATCTGCTCGCAGTGGATCCAACGGGAAATGCTCATGGCATACTGTTCCACCAGCTGGCGGCTGACGATTTTTTCACAGGAGCGTTCTTTCAGCCATTGATAAGTTTCTATATACACATCATCTGCAAGGAGTTTTGTGCCGTCACGCTGTAATTCTTTCATGAAATCCCTGACAGGTGGTGTTTCAGCGGATTCTATATCCGCAGGCTGCATCATAACTTCAGCCGATTTTCCCTCAGCAATTTTTTCCGTGAGTGCCTTTCTTGGTCTGCCTGCACCCGGTCTTGCACCGCCTCGGTTAGTGCCGTCTCTTGCCATGATGTCACCGCCTTTCATAAATCAAAGAAATTCAAACAAAAATATTAAATTGGGCATGAAAAATGCCGACTGTAAAAGTCGGCAAAGTTAGATGTTATCAGCATTTTTCAGTATTTTTATATCTGAGGGGTCAATAGGGTGTTTGAATACCCGTTTTTGTGCGTGAGAGGGGCCACCGGTCAATGTTTTGTCTATTTTTAGAGGTTTTTATACCCCCAGGGGCTATTTTTCTCCTAAAAGCATAGTGATTTTAGGAGAAACTTGAAATTAATAGGAGTAAACAGGTCTGCTGTCCTCATTGCCGGTCTTTTTATCATGGCACGGTTTGCATAAGGCTTGCCAGTTGGATTCGTCCCACATCAAAGCGGGGTTGCCACGATGCGGAATGATATGGTCGACTACCGTTGCAGGGACATATCTTCCTTGCTGCAGGCAACGTACACACATCGGGTGCTTGCGGAGGTAAACTTTACTGAGCCTACGCCACTTGCTGTTGTAACCACGCTTTGCAGCTGACGGTCTGTCAGGCTGTTTGTGTTTCTCGCAGTATCTTTGTCCTGCATCAACAAGCTGTGGGCAGCCCGGATAACCGCAAGGGTGTTTACTCTTCTTTGGCATTCTCTCACATCCTTTTTTTCTGATTATAATGATACCACATTTTCTTAGTGGCTTTCAATGGCTTTTAGTGGCGAGTTTATAATTTTCTGCACTTCGTTCAATGCTCTGCCGTGCATACGATAAACCCACCTTAAATCCGTAGACATCAGCAAGGCGATTTGTTCCCATTTCTTAAATTGCAAGTAACGCATTTCCAGGATTGTTTTGTATTCCGCAGATTCAATTCTGTTTACAACACGCATGATCTCACGTTTCAAATTCACCAAGGCATCAATATCCCTGTCAATTTCACGTTCAAGGTCGATGATTTTTACAACGGTTTCTTCCATTCGGGAAGTGTTTCTGTTTGGACTGTGCGGCATATCGCTATAGACTGTTGTAGCTTTTGTCGCAAGTTCGTTCAGGTTTCTAATTTGTTCAATTTTAGAATTAATCTGCATATCAAGATAACGTGCCTGTTCCATGTATTCTTTTGCTGTCATATTGCCTCCAATTCCGCCTTGACTGCTGACATCAAAGCTGTCTGTGTTTTATCTTTTTCGGTAAGTGCTTTCAGGATTTTCTCGTCAACCGTACCTCTTGTGATAATATGCTGTATGATAACAGTTTCGGACTGTTGTCCCTGTCGCCATAATCTTGCATTGGTCTGCTGATAAAGTTCCAGACTCCAGGTCAGTCCAAACCAAACAAGGAAATTTCCTCCCGCCTGCAAATTCAATCCGTGACCTGCACTTGCAGGATGTATCAATGCGACCTGCAATTTTCCGCTGTTCCAATTCTTTATGCTTTGTGCTGATTTGATTTCCTGATATACAATTCCAAGCTTACCAAGCCTTTCTGCAATTCTTGTTCGGTCGTGCTTGAACCAATAGGCTACAAGGACAGGTTTGCCGTTTGCTGATTCGATAATATCCTCTAATGCATCAAGTTTTCTGCTGTGTATCGGGATTATCTCTCCACTATCATCATAAATTGCACCGTTTGACATCTGACACAGCTTATTGCTTAAAGCCGCAGCATTCGCCGCTGTGATCTCCGTATCCTGAACCTCAAGAATCAATTCGTCTTTCAATTCTTTATATTTTTCTTTTTCAGCATCAGACATTTTCACCATGTATTCGTTAGAAATCAATTCCGGCATTTTCAAATGGTCTATCGCTTTCATTGAAACCGTAATGTCCGATATTTTCTCGTATATTCGCTCTTCCGCATCGGGAAGAGGTTTGTAGGAATACACGATATAGCCGTTCTGCTTGTCCGGTTTGAAGTATTCGTTCCGGTATTGCCCGATGAATCTGCCGAGCCGCTGCCCCATATCCAGCAGACGGAATTCAGCGAATAGATCCATAAGTCCGTTGCTTGCAGGAGTGCCTGTCAGTCCTACGATTCTTTTTACCTTTGGTCTGACTTTCATCAATGCCTTGAAACGTTTGCTCTGATGATTCTTAAACGAACTCAATTCGTCAATCACCACCATGTCGTAATCGAATGTTGTATTGATGACAAGCCAGTCCACATTTTCACGGTTGATGATGTAGATGTCAGCATTTGCCTTTAAAGCTGCAATGCGTTCTTCTGCCGTTCCGACTGCAACACTGTATCTCAGGTGCTTCAGATGATCCCATTTTTGCACTTCTGCCGACCATGTATCTCTTGCTACTCTCAGCGGTGCGATAATCAGAACTTTTCTGACTTCAAACAGGTCATATATCAGATTGTTGATAGCTGTAAGGGTTGTGATCGTCTTGCCAAGACCCATATCAAGCAGAAGTGCTGCAATTTTGTGTTCTTCAATAAACTTAACTGCATATTTCTGATAATCATGTAGTTCCATCGTTTTTCACCTCCAAGATGATTTTGTCGATGTCCTCTAAGGCATCAAGGACGTAAACCTGAAAGCCTAACCGCCTCAGAAGTCTGTGCCTTGAAAGCTGTAGAGGTCTTGGTTTCTGATTTGGTGCTTTGACTTCCACAAAGGCAAACCTGCCATGCGGTAAAAGCAGTAAACGGTCTGGCATTCCATCGAAACCGGGAGATACAAACTTCGGACAAATCCCGCCATGCTTTTTTACTGCCGTTACAAGTTTCTGTTCTATCTTTTTTTCTCGCATTCCATTCCTCCTGAAATTCACAAGACACAACTGACACAACAGTTTCGGAAAAATCCTATACGTGCGTATGTGCGTATACACGCTTACGTTATTCTCTATAAAATAGATTTCATTTAATATAGAAATTCTTGTGATACTTGTGTCAGTAGTGCTTGGAAGTGCCTATTTTAAAGGCTTTTTTGCTGTTCACAACTTCTGTCAGAAACACAAGAGGACAGAATCACAACCTCTCGTAAATCCTCTGCCTACCATAGATGGCAAGCTTTCTGATTTTGTCAGTTCTCTGCCAACCGTCCACTTTGGTCATAAGGGCAGCTATCGCATAGGAGTCGGATGGCTTGAGGTCGGATAAGTTCCTGCAAAAGCACTCGCTCCAGATCTCCGCATTGCTGACCGACTTTCTCTGCACCGTACCCTTTGCCGCAGTATTGTCCGTGAGAAAATTTCTTCTCTCATACAAATCCATGTGACTCCAGTTATCCGGAAGAAGTGTATTTAAGTACTCCTCGACCATGCCCTGGCGCTCATCGCTTTCCATTGCATCAATCTGTTCGCTCAATGCTTCACTGCTTTCCTGCGAATTCAGATACAAAGGCTCGCCCTGCCCATACAGGTACTTTGCTTCCGCCCACATTTGCAGGACTTCTTCTCTGGTAATATCCCATGATTTACGCTTGCTCTGCCCGGTTACCTTAATCGGCCAAAAGCGGCGGTTGCCTGTAATATCACGGAGGAAACCTGTCTCGGAGTTGGTTGTTCCCACGATAATGCACTGCCTTGGGTGGCTCTCAATCGTTCTGCCATAGGACGGACGGTAAATATCATCAGTACGGCTGACAAAGGCTTTCACGACCTCTACATCCGCTTTTTTGAGTCCTGCCAGTTCGCCCAGTTCCAAAATCCAGTATCCCTGCAGTTTCTCCGCACCGCTCTTGTCCTTCATATCCGTCAGATTCAAGCTGTCGGAATAATACTCATTTCCCATCTTTGCAAAAATCGTAGACTTACCGCAGCCCTGCGGACCCACCAATACCACAACCGAATCAAACTTGGTACCCGGCTCGTAAATTCTCGCTACCGCCGCCACAAAGGATTTTCTGGTTGCAGCCTTAACGTATCCCGTGTTATTCGCGCCAAGGAAATCAATATACAGATTTTCAAGCCTTACCACACCATCCCATTCCGGCAGTGCGTCAATCCAATCACGAAGAGGATTGAAATGCCTGTCCTCGACCACCTTAGTGAAAGCCACATCGTGGTTTCGGCTGGAGAAAGTTTCATAACGAATGTCGATGAGTGCCTTCAGCTGAGCTGTATCCGCATCTCTCCAGAACTTATTGTCACTGGGTCTTGTCCACGGAATGGCACCTGTAATCTGCACTCTGCCTACCAGTTCATTGAAGGCAATATTTGCAAAATCCGGGTCATTGTTTAATATCAGCATCAGATTCCACACACTGTTTTCAAGGCACTTGCTTCTTGGCATATAGCGAAGTTTGGTCTGCCAGTTGGTATTCTCCGAAAAATCGTCTGCTGCCCTTTGCTTCTTTTCCTCAAGGTCCTGTAATTTAACCTTATCAAGCGTCATGGCAAACTCGCACATCTGCTTATATGATTTTTTATCATCGTCCTCACTGAATTTATGAAGGCGGACAAGGTCAAAGGCATTGCACAGTTTACCGCCTGCAGGGTCGGTTGCATGGTGGCTGTAGGAAAATTTATCATCGTAAATTACAACACCCGCAGAACCCTCACCAGGAATAAAATCATATCTGCCGGAGGTATCTGCAGTCGGCTCATATACACCTTGAAGGAACTCATCAATTGCCGTACTGATAGGAAAATAAACACGGTTGAACAGACCGACCACGCCCTCTTTTTCAAGTGGGTCTTTCTGCTGTTTTACATTATGGTCGGATGCCTTGCTTTCCTTCGGTGTGGTAGGGAGTAGAGAACAATCTCTCCAATTAGGATGCTTCGCAAAAATCGTGTCCGGGTCAAGCCAGTCACCTTCTATTGTGTCAAAGAGGTATTCTCCATTGGACGGACAGGTCGGCCAGTACATCAGCTGATGCGGAGAAAACGAACACGGGTCAAGCATACTGATAAAGCCGTTATCCTGGGCATAATATCTTGCAGCCGCATTGAATTCATCCGGGGACATATCACGGCTGACCGGAATAATCATTCTCGCCCTCGGATGCTCCGGGGTGTGGCTGTGGGTGGTGTAATAGCAGCCCTTGTTGGAAATTTTGCTGCCAATGTTCTGCAAAAACTCTGTTTCAATGTTGTCAAGGTCATATACCAGCATGGAACGGCACACCACTTTATTTGCCTGTCTGCGGTTATCACGCAGATGTCCGGCAACAAAGCCGCCCTTGTCCTTGATATCATCACGCTGACCTTTGGGCAGTTTCGGATATTCTTCTGCCGTTTCTGAAGTATAAATAGGACTGCGCAAGCGGTCACATAATTCATCGAATCGAATCGTTTTATTCGACCAGAATTTTGCCGTCCTGCCGTTTCCATAGGCAATACTCAAATCACGCATTTTCTGTAACCTCCTTCAAATCACTGCCAAAATAGCGCAGTCTGTAATTTTTCCTTTTGGCTCTCCTGATTTCGGCATCCATTCCGGCTGATACGATTTCTCCGAACACCCAAACCTCGCTGCAATGGCTCATCAGCACATTTCCAAAATGAAGCCCCAATTCACGTTCCGTTAAATCGTTATCATTAAGAAACTGTGGAAACAGCAAATGCGGAGCAATGGGGATATACCCCTGCTCCACAGCAAATCGACTGTACTTTCGTGCATTTGCAATGTTCCCGGCAATATCTCCGGAAAACGGGGAGCATACATACACAATCGGTCTGTACGCTCTTGCCGCTTTTGTTGCCTTCTCGATGGATGTTAGTGCTTCGTAGGTAGTTGGATCAGGATAGCCTTCGCTGTTATACCTGCTCACACCCACAAGCCGCACCTCCCATCAGCTTTCTGCTGCAGTTATCGCAAAGGACTGCCGTGCCAAACAGGTCAACATCACCGTCTGCAAATACATCTGCAAGGTCGACCTGAACCTCTGAACCGCAGTGCGGACAGCGGCAGAATACATTTTCATCGTTGATTTCAATGGAAACCTCCATCGCATCATTCAGCTGTTCTTTCACATAAAACATCTTATTTTTCCTCCTCTAATTTGGTTTTGTACCATTCAAGATGGCGTTTTCTGTCTTCGTAAGCAGGGAATGCCACGAGCAGACCCACATCAACTTTCTGCAGGATTTCCAGCATCTCAATCTGTTCTTTGGTCAGATACGGTCTGATACTTTTGCCTTTTTCGATGTTATTGGCAAGTCTGAACTGTTTTGCAGTCATGCCCAGAACAATGCGGTTTAACATATCGCACTCATTGCTGAAGTGATAAGGCTTCGGCTTGTCATGGAGCAGCTTGATATTTTCGGTCAAAAGTGGGAACTCCTGTCTTGCAGATACCAGGTTCTTAATAAAAGCATCCATTTCATTAAATCTGCGAATGTACAGTTCTTTGAACTTCATAGCCTTTTGCCCGGTATATCCCATTGCCAGCATTGTGAAACCGTCACGGGTCATGCAGTAGCACGGCTGCTTTTTATTCTGGTTGTTGGTGTATGAGGACGGCGCAAAATTGCGCTGTCTGAATTCTTCACTTAACCCGGATGTTGGGTCAGTGATTTTGCGGATATCACGCAGCACCTCTTTATGGTTCTTCTCAAAAAACTCCGCTACAAACAAGCTGTCCACTCTTGCGGTGTCATGGGCATCGGCAAAGATGCCGTATTCGTCTTTGGGTATCAATTCTTTCATAAAAATACCGCCTTTCATAAAAGTAGGGTCTTGCCCTCTGATAGTGAAAGGACAAAACCCTGCGTTTTAAGAACCGTATTTTTAATCTTTTTTGTAGAAGCTGCATTCATACCCGTCAGCACGGAGAAGCAGACCCGGAATCCATGCCGGAGTTCTGCCCATCTGCTCACATATGGCATCAAGGGAAACTCCCATACTGCATTCAATAATCAATTCGTCATGCACATGACCGCAGATAAAGCAATGCGACAAGGTTCTCATGGAATGAGCCAAAATATCCCTGCTGATTGCCTGCACGATATTTTCGACAAACTTGGGGCCATAACTTTCGATGCGTTCCCATTTCTTCGTACCGCCGACACCTTCATAGGTTACAGACTCACCGCCGAAACGGTTCTCTCCCATGCGAGGTTTCACATAAGAAAGCTGTCTGCCGGAAGGGAGCTTGATGAAAAGCATACCGCTCTGATAGATAAAACGGATACCATGCGTTTCGGTCGGCACTCTCTTTTTCACAGTTTCCTTGACACATCGGTCAACCTCCCACCAGAACCTTACGATATTGGGATTGGCGGCTCTCCAGGAATCTACAAGCGGCTGTAATTCTTCTTCATCAAGTCCCATATCAAGGGCACCCATCGCTTTCAAAGCACCGACCGAACCGCCGTAGCCGAGAGCCAATTCAGCGATTTTGCCCTTTTGACGGAGGTTTCCGTTGACACCGTGCTTTTCCACAGGAACACCAAACATGGCGGATGCCGATGCACAATAAATATCCTCGTTATTCGC
>OJQJ01001235.1_pt1 | contig 14130 bp, 9 predicted proteins | sample 1598671 | NCBI WGS metagenome assembly OJQJ01 (sample SAMN03922499, study PRJEB24848) | human gut metagenome | isolation source: stool sample | host: Homo sapiens | place: Germany | collected 2011-11 | reverse complement strand
TTCCCGACCCGTGGATTCCAACGCCCTGTTCCACAGATTATCTCTGAACTGGAATTGAGACAGATGCGTGATCAGATGAATGCTATGGCAGCCGCTAATATGCAGTTGCAGCAACAGTTGGCTAATGCACAGCAACCTGTAGTGGAAGAAGCTGAAGAAGTTGTTGTAACAGATGCTAACATCGCACCGCGTACAGTATTCTTCAAGATTGGTTCAGACAAGTTGTCTCCACAAGAAGAAATGAACTTATCTTATCTTGCCAGCAAGATGAAAGAATTCCCGAACATGACATATACAATCAACGGATATGCAGACTCTGCAACCGGTACTCCGTCTATCAACCAGAAGTTGAGTATGGAACGTGCACAGGCTGTTAAAGACTTGTTGGTTAAGAAGTACGGCATCTCTGCAGACAGATTAACCGTTGCAGCAGGTGGTGGTGTCGATAAGTTCGGTCAACCGATTTTGAACCGTGTTGTATTGGTAGAATCAACTCAGTAATACGCTCATCTAGCTCGGTATATATTTTGTATAGGCTGGATTAGTTTAATAAAACATAGTCTCCTTATTTTCTTGCTTCCTTATTTTATGGATAAGGCGGGAAAATAAGGAGACTTTTTTGAATACATAAAACTTCTTCTTTATCGTTCTAATATATTATATGAATCAGCCGATTTTATAAATTAACTCTTTTACAGCATCATTCTCAGACAAACATCCATTCTATGTAATAAAGTTTTGTATATTTGTAATACAAAGTTACTACAAAAAAGTGAAATGCGGAAGAATATGGTAATGGATTTGATTTACAGGGGTTTCATTTATGCTGCCAATTATTCCGAGAGCCATTACAATCCACGCCGAAGCCAAATCAAGACGGAGCTACGTTACTTGTTCGTAACCACGCCCAATAGGTGACGAAATGGACACGAATAACGAAACAAGGCCTTAAAGATTAGTGAGTTACTGACAACTCACGCAAAAAATCCGGTAACAAAAAAAGATTGCGCCGTTCTTCCGCGATTTGCGTATCAGAGGAGGGCTCTTCACCAACTAATTTTGAACAAAAAAAATTAAGGACGATGAAGAGTACATTTTCAGTTATTTACTACCTCAAACGTCAGGTAGTGAAAAAAGACGGGACGGTTCCCGTCATGGGACGCATCACGGTGGACGGCAGCCAGACGCAATTCAGTTGCAAACTGACCATCGATCCCAAGTTGTGGGACACCAAAGGGGGACGTGTCACGGGCAGAAGCACGGCGGCACTCGAAACGAACCGCATGCTTGACAAGATGCGGGTGCGCATCAACAAGCACTATCAGGAAATCATGGAGCGTGACAACTTCGTCACGGCAGAGAAGGTGAAGAACGCCTTTCTCGGACTGGAACACCGCTATCACACGCTGATGCAGGTGTTCCAGCAACACAACGAGGACTATGCCAAGCAGGTGGAAGCAGGCATGAAAGCCAAAGGCACACTCTTGAAGTACAAGACCGTTTACAAGCACCTGCAAGAGTTTCTCAACATCCGTTACCACGTGAAGGACATCGCGTTGAAAGAGCTTACCCCCGCTTTCATTTCCGACTTCGAGATGTTTCTGCGCACGGACAAACACTGCTGCACCAATACCGTGTGGCTGTATGTATGCCCACTTCGGACGATGGTGTTCATCGCCATCAACAACGAATGGCTCACACGCGACCCGTTCAGGGAGTATGAAATCAAGAAGGAGGAAACGACACGCAGTTTCCTGACCAAAGACGAAATCCGCCTGCTGATGGAAGGTAAACTGAAGAACGCCAAACAGGAACTATACCGCGACCTCTACCTGTTCTGCGCCTTCACGGGCTTGTCATTCGCCGATATGCGCAATTTGACGGAAGAGAACATCCGCACCTACTTCGATGAACACGAGTGGATAAACATCAACCGCCAGAAGACGGGCGTGGTGTCTAACATCCGCCTGCTTGACATTGCGAAACAAATCATCGACAAATACCGCGGGCTGTGCGAAAACGGCAGGATTTTCCCTGTTCCCCACTACAACACGTGCCTCGCCGGGATCCGTGCCGTCGCCAAGCGTTGCGGCATCACCAAGCATATCACGTGGCATCAGAGCCGCCATACGGCAGCCACGACGGTGTTCCTCTCCAACGGTGTACCCATCGAAACAGTCAGTTCCATGCTGGGACACAAGAGTATAAAGACAACGCAGATATACGCGAAGATAACCAAAGAGAAGCTCAACCAAGACATGGAGAACCTTGCCGCAAGATTGAACCAAATCGAGGAATTTGCAGGATGTACCATCTAAAACAGAGACGCCATGAAACGTGACATAATCATTATAGAGGACAAGACGGTCAGCGTAACCGGTAACGAGGTATGGATGACCGCCGGGGAAATCGCCGAAGAGTTCCATGCCACCGTCCCGGCAGTGAACGCCGCCATCAAAGCCGTCCGCAAGTCGGACGTGCTGAACGACTACGAGGTATGCCGCTACATACAGCTTGAAAACGGCCTGTACGCGGATGTTTACTCGCTTGAAATCATCATTCCAGTAGCCTTCCGGCTGAACACCTACTATACACACGTGTTCCGCATGTGGCTGGTGGAGAAGGCACTCTCAAAGGAAAAGAGGCAGGCATACGTGATGTTCATACAGAACGGGAAAACCGGATATTGCTGAACACGCATACAGACAACGAAAAAGGAAACGGACAACACCATCGGGTGCTGTCCGTTTCCTTTTTTTTCATGCAACCGCCTTATTCCAGCGGCTTGAGGTAATTCGCCTCCAACAGTTCACGCAGTCCAGATTCGGGATAAAGCACCTTACCTGCCAGAAGGATAAAGGGCAGCATCCTGTTGTTGCGATACTCCTGCAAGGTGCGGCGGCTTACCCGGAGCATTTCCGCCACCTCCCTGTCCGTCAGGTAATGTTCCCCGTCCAGTGGCGGACGGTAACTTTCCAAAAATGCGGAGAGCCATTTGGAGCCTTTGAGCATATTCTGTATCGCGGTGGCAACCGGCTCGTCCTCCATTGAGAAAACCTCGTTGTTCTCGTTCATCATAACATCGGATTAAGTGGTTAATAAAAACAGAGTCATTTTCCATCGGGATAGATCGTGCCGATAAGCGGAATAAGCCGCCTGACCTCCTCCGGCCTGTAATAGAACCTGCGGTTCATCTGCGAGTAGCCGATAAGCCGCCTGTCACGCAATGACTGCAACGTGCGCGGGCTGATTCTCAACTGCCCGCAGACCTCCTCGCCCGTGAGCCACCTTTCCAGCCGCCCGCCGTCGCTTTTGCGCCTGAGGGCGGCGACTTTCTCCGAGAGGGCGTTGAATGACGCCAGCATCATCTCGAAGGTCTTTTTCTCGATAGATACGATTTCCATATACCAAAACATTTAATGATTTACCGCAAAGGTAACGCAGCCGCCTTGAATGCGTGCCGTTTTCCGCTATACGGCAGCTTGTTGCGCCGGTTGTCCGGGTTACGGAGTCACTTTCAAAGAAAATCTTACGTGAGTCACGTAATGAGTTGTTAAAGCCCCTTTTGTTTATTGCCGAATTTTGCCGCAGAGAAACAAAAGAAAGGACAAAATATGAAAGTGATAACGATTGAAAGTTCCGCCTTCACCGCCCTGACGGAACAGATAGCCGAGATAGCGGTCTATGTGCGTGCCGTTTCCGGTGAGAGGAAGGGAGAGTCTTCCGACATGCTGCTCACCACCCGCGAGGCGGCGCACCTGCTGAACGTGAGTACCCGTACCCTCCAACGTATGCGCAGCGAACAGCGCATCGGCTATATCGTGCTGCGCGGCAAATGCCGCTACCGCCGGTCGGAAATAGACCGCCTGCTCGCAGATTGCACCGTGGCAGAAGATGCAGCGACACTGACGGAACTGAAACGCAACCACACGCTGCGCACGGGCGGCGGCAAACCCAAAGGAAGGAGGACATAAGATATGGAACTGCTTACACGAAACAATTTTGAGGACTGGATGCAGAAGCTGATGGAACGGCTCGACCGTCAGGACGAGCTGCTGCTCTCCCTGCGACCGTCCGGCAAAGCCCCAAACCCGATGGAAAGTATCAGGATGTTCGACAACCAAGACCTCTGCATGCTGCTCCAGATAAGCAAGCGTACCCTGCAGCGCTACCGCAGCATCGGTGCATTGCCGTACAAGACGCTCGGCAAAAAGACCTATTACAGCGAGGAGGACGTACTGACATTCCTCTCCGAACACGTAAAGGATTTCCGCAAGGAAGATATAGCCTTCTACAAGGCGCGTATCCATAATTTCTTTAATAAATAACCCATTAAAACATTTTTCAAATGGCAAAGAAAACAACAGAAAAAGACGTGCTGATAGTCCGCGACGAGAAGACGGGCGAGATTAGCGTGGTAGCCGGGCTTAACGCCGACGGCTCACCCAAGCGTACCCCCGCAAAGGCGGAGAACGCGCAGAGTTTCCTGCAATTCGACAGGCACGGAGACGTGCTGGACAACTTCTTTAAAAACTTCTTCCGGCAGTGCAAGGAACCCAGCCGCTTCGGTTTCTACCGTGTCGCGGCGGACCAAGCCGACAAACTGCTGGAGGTTATCAAGGACTTGCTGAAAGACCCCGACGGCAACAAGGAGATGCTTGCGCCCCACAAGGTGGACACCTCCGGCTACGAAAAGAAAGTACAGGAGGAGCAGTCCGCCGAAAAGCAGGAACAACCGGAACAGAAACAAGATGACGAACCTAAAAAACAGGAAGAAATGGAACAGAAAAACGAACAGAATCAGGAAAGCCCGCAACAGACGCAGGGCAACCGGGGCTACCAGCCCATCGACGAGAGCAAGATCAACTGGCAGGAGTTGGAGGAGAAATGGGGCGTGAAGCGCGACGACCTTGAAAAGTCGGGCGACCTTGACAGGATGCTCAACTACGGCAAGTCCGACTTGGTGAGGGTGTCGCCCAATTTCGGCGGAGAGGCTTTCGAACTGGACGCCCGCCTCTCCTTCAAGAAGGACGGCGAGGGCAACGTCAGCCTTGTGCCGCACTTCATCCGCAAGGAGCAGAAGCTCGACGAGTATAAGGAACACAAGTTCTCCGACGATGACCGGAAGAACCTGCGCGAAACGGGCAACCTCGGCAGGGTCGTGGACATTGAGGACAGGGAAACGGGCGAAATCATCCCCTCCTACATCAGCATCGACCGCAAGACGAATGAAATCACGGACATTCCGGCAAGCAGGGTGCGCATCCCGGAGCGCATCGGCAAGACGGAAATCACCACGCAGGAGCGGGACATGCTCCGCGCCGGACTGCCCGTACGCGACAAGCTCATCGAGCGCAACGACGGCAGAAAGTTCGTCACCACCCTGCAAGTGAACGTGGAGCAGCGCGGCGTGGAGTTCGTGCCGGGAACCGGCAGGTCGCCCCGTGCCGTCCAGACGCAGGAAACGAAGAACAACCCCGCACAGGGACAGGCGCAGGGTACGGAGAATGCCGCCAACACGCAGAAGGAGCAACGCCGCAACACGTGGACTAACGCCGACGGCAGCATCCGACCCATCAGCAAATGGAGCGGCGTGGACTTCACCGAGCAGCAGAAAGCCGACTACGTGGCTGGCAAAGCCGTGAAATTAGAGAACGTGACCGACAAGCAGGGCTTCCACGCCACGATGTACATCAAGTTCAATCCGGAGAAGGGACGCCCGTACCGCTACGACACCAACCCCGACAACGCTCAGAAGGTCGCCCCGTCCAACGAGAGCCGCACGCAGGTGGCGGTGAACAGCGAGGGCAAGACCAACGAGGCTACCAAGAACCTGAAAGAACCGTTGCGGAAGGGACAGACCGCCCCGAAGGACACCGCACAGCAACAGCAGCAGGAGAAGCCGCAGAAAAGAAACAATAAGGGCATGAAGATGTAATCCGGTGTCCGCCACTAAATCCGAAGTACCATTTGTAAAATTCAAAACGACAGAAGAATATGAAGACAATCATTGCAGAAAAGCCGTCTGTGGCACGTGAGATCGCCCGTATCGTGGGCGCGACAAAGAGAGAGGAAGGATATTTCGAGGGAGGCGGCTACGCCGTGACATGGGCGTTCGGACACCTCGTGCAGCTTGCCATGCCCGACGGCTACGGCATACGCGGCTTCGTCCGTGACAACCTGCCCGTCATCCCCGACACCTTCACGCTCGTCCCCCGCCAGACCAAGACGGAGAAGGGTTACAAGCCTGACAGCGGTGTGGCGGCGCAGATAAAGGTTATCGCCACCCTGTTCAACAGGAGCGAACAAATCATCGTGGCGACCGATGCAGGGCGTGAGGGTGAGCTTATCTTCCGATACCTCTACCATTATATCGGATGCACCACCCCGTTTGTGCGCCTTTGGATAAGCTCGCTTACCGACAAGGCTATCCGCGAGGGGCTGCGCAACCTCGAAGCGGGCGGCAAATACGACAATCTCTATCTTGCCGCCAAAGCGCGGAGCGAATCAGACTGGCTCGTGGGCATCAACGGCACGCAGGCACTCTCCATCGCCGCCGGACACGGCACATATTCCATCGGACGGGTGCAGACACCTACATTGGCAATGGTGTGCGCACGCTATTGGGAGAACCGCCGCTTTACCCCCGAAGCCTTCTGGCAGCTCCATATCGCAACGGACGGCTGCGATGAAGGAACGGTGAAGTTTTCCTCTTCCGAAAAATGGAAAGAGAAAGAGTCCGCGACGGAACTGTATAATAAGGTGAAGTCGGCAGGCACAGCCACCGTCACGAAAGCCGAACGCAAGGAGAAGACGGAGGAAACACCGCTCCTGTACGACCTGACCACGCTCCAGAAGGAAGCCAACGCCAAGCATGGCTTCACGGCGGAACAGACGCTTGAAATCGCGCAGAAGCTCTACGAGAAGAAGCTCATCACCTATCCGCGAACCGGAAGCCGCTACATACCCGAAGACATGTTCGCTGAAATCCCCAAGCTGCTCGCCTTCATCGGGGCTTTGCCCGAATGGAAAGGCAAGGTGCAGCCGAAAGCGCAGCCGACACGCCGCAGTGTGGACGGCGGCAAGGTGACGGACCACCACGCCCTGCTCGTCACTGGCGAGAAGCCGCTGTTCCTCTCCAAAGAGGACAGCACCATTTATCAGATGGTTGCCGGGCGCATGATTGAGGCTTTCTCCGAGAAATGCGTCAAGGACACCGCCACCGTCACGGCGGAATGTGCCGGAGTGGAGTTCACGGTGAAAGGCAGCATCATCAGGCAAGCCGGATGGCGTGCCGTCTATGGCGGGGAGGACAAGGAAGAAACCGCCATCCCCGATTGGCGGGAAGGCGACACGCTGACGCTGAAAGGCTGCTCCATCACGGAGGGCAAGACCAAACCCAAACCGCTGCATACCGAAGCGACACTGTTGTCGGCAATGGAAACGGCGGGCAAGGACATAGAGGACGACGCATTGCGTCAGGCGTTGAAGGACTGCGGCATCGGCACGCCCGCCACCCGTGCGGCGATTATCGAAACGCTCTTCAAACGCGGCTACATGGAACGCTGCAAGAAATCGCTTGTGCCGACAGAAAAAGGGCTTGCCCTCTACTCGGTCGTGAAGACGATGCGCATCGCCGACGTAGCCATGACGGGCGAATGGGAGAAGAATCTGGCACGCATCGAGCGCGGGGAACTGCCCGCTGACACCTTCCGCAGGGAGATAGAGGCGTACACACGTGAAATCACCTCCGAACTGCTCTCGTGCGACAAACTGTTCTCCCGCAGGGATTCCGGCTGCAAGTGTCCCAAGTGCGGAGCGGGGACGATGCAGTTTTACGGCAAGGTCGTCCGCTGCGACAACGCGGAGTGCGGTCTGCCCGTGTTCCGCCTGAAAGCAAACCGCACCCTCTCTGATGATGAAATCAAAAACCTGCTCACCGACGGACACACGAAACTGCTCAAAGGATTCAAGAGCAAGCAGGGCAAGAGTTTTGATGCCGTAGTCGCCTTTGACGGGGACTATAACACGGTTTTCGTGTTCCCAGAAAGAAAAAGTAAAGCGACCTCTGCGAAAAGAAGAAAATAAATGTTTAACTTTGCCACTGGTTCAGAGTAATGAATTGTTCTTCGATACCGGATTACACTCATACTTTGGATTTAGTGGTGGCACTCGGAGGGATACCGGGTGCCTTTTTCTTCTCGTTTTCCAACGATTATCCCTATCATCATTATCAATCCACTAAATTCCAAAGAAATGAACAACAAGAAGAAAAACGAGGGTCGGACCGACTTTTCCTATTACGGTCTGTACCTGCTGGACTACCTCACCACGAACAAGTTCGAACAGGCAGCCGATGAAGCCTTCATCCGAGAAAGAACCGACCGTGCCGCCGAAGCGTATGAACGGGCAAGGCTCGAAGGCTATCCTGCCGACGGGGCGCAGGAACTGGCGATGAAGGTGCTGACGGAGGGCCTTCGCTACTCCAGGCACGCCATCCTGCGCGAAGTCGTGGAGAACGAATTTGCGGGTGAAGTACCGGGAGAAAAATGTGAAGCCTTTACCCAGAAGCTGCTGCCGCTTGTCGGAAACGTATTCTCCATCTATGACCTCTCGGACGACAATTTCGCCCTGTCGCCCGAATATGACCTGCTCTACACGGAGCTGACGGGAGCCGTCATCCTCTATATCGAAGAGTATGGCGTTTAACCGCAAACAGAGGCTGCGGGACAACATCGAGGCGATACGGACGGCATTCCTCCTTGACAGGGAACAGCGCACACCCACCGCACGCGAACGGCTCTTGTTAGAGCGTTATTGCGGTTTCGGGGGACTGAAGAGCATACTCAACCCTGCAAGGGAACTGACGGATGCCGTCCACTGGGCGAAGTCCGACCTCGAACTGTTTGCCCCTACCGTGGAACTGCACAGGTTGCTGCGGGAGAACACAAAAGACGAGACGGAGTACAAACGGTATATGGATGCCATGAAGCAGTCCGTGCTGACCGCCTTCTATACCCCGCCGGAGATAACCGGGACCATCGCGGACGTGCTGCATGAACACGGCATCCGTCCCGACCGGGTGCTGGAGCCGTCGGCAGGTGTCGGTGCATTCGTGGACGCCGTGCTGGAGAACAGACCGGACGCGGACATCATGGCTTTTGAGAAAGACCTGATGACGGGCAAGATACTGAAGCACCTGCATCCCGGACAGAAAGTAAGGGTACAGGGCTTCGAGAAGATAGAAAAGCCGTTCATGAACCATTTTGATTTGGCTGTCTCCAATATACCGTTTGGCGATGTGGCGGTGTTCGACCCGGAATTTTCGGGCAGCAAGGATCCTGCAAGGCACTCGGCGGCACGGACGATACACAATTACTTTTTCCTGAAAAGCCTTGACGCGGTGCGTGAAGGCGGAATCGTGGCGTTCATCACCTCGCAGGGGGTACTGGATGCCCCGACCAACGCGCCCATACGCGAGTATATGATGAACCATGCCAATCTGGTGGGCGTAGCCCGCCTGCCGAACAACCTCTTTACGGATAACGCGGGAACGGAGGTGGGCAGCGACCTGATTATCCTGCAAAAGAACAGCGGAAAGAATGGTGAACTGTATTACAACGAAAAACTCTTCGTGCAGACCGAACAGACCCCTATCGGCACTTCCGTAAATGGGTATGTATGGAGCATCGGCTCGCTTTCACACACGGATTTGATCAGAAGTACCGACCCGTACGGGAAACCAGCCTATAAACTCCTGCACCGTGGGGACATCGCACAACTGGCGGAAGACTTGCGGGAGCATCTGAAAATAGAACTGCAACAACTTGACAGGAAACTGTATGAGAAACACAGCCTGCATCCGACAAAGGAGGAAAGCACGGCTGCGGAAGTGCAACCTGCTCCGAAAACAGAAAAGGTATCACCTTCTGTAATAGCCCCCGTTTCTGTAATTGAGCCTGTCAAGGGAGTGGAGAAGCCGCAGGCACAGCCCATAGAGGAAAAGCCGGAGATTGAGCCGCGCCAACCCAACCATTCGTCAGCCGTGCAGCTTACCCTGCTCGACCTTTGGGGTATGCCCATAGAGGAACCGGCAAAAAAGAAAAAGGCAGCGAAAAAGGAAAGCAAGCCGAAGCCTATGCCGTCCACGCCTAAACCGCAGGTCAAAGTTACTCCACCCGTTGAAGCCGCCAAGCCGGTAAACGGTAATAAGGAAGAAAAGCCGGAAAATGCCGAAAAGCCAAACGACCCGGACGACATTTACGCCACTCTGGATTGGGAAACCAATCCTCCCATCAACGGCTTCTATGAGACAATGATGAGTCTGACAGCGGAACGGCGCAAGGCCCTACGGCTTGAGGCAGAACGGCACAGGCAGGAACAACTGAAAAAGATGGGTATCAAAGACACGTTGAACCCTGCTTTTGCGCCTTCTTCGGACAATATGGATAAAAAGCCGGAACAAACGGAAGAAATAAAGCAACCTGAAACACCGGCAGAAGTTGTGCCTACTTCCGAAACGGTTGCCACTTCCCTGTTCCCGGAATTTGAAACGGAAAAGCCGAAAAAAGAAGCCCTCGACCTTACGCCGCGTCCCTATCACCGCACGCCGGAAATGCACCTGCGTGAAGGGTCGCTGGTGGCAAACAGGGCACGCGACATCGGTTATCTGAAGGACATTACTCCCTACGGTGCAACCTTCCAGCCGCTTGGACTAACCGGTTATCAGAAAGAGAAAGCGTTGCTGTATGTATCGCTCCGTGACGCATACGAGCGGTTGTACCGCTATGAATCGAACAGACGTGAGGAAAATGTACCTTGGCGTGAACACCTGAACACCTGTTACGACGAGTTTGTCATGCGTTATGGCAACCTCAACGCCAAACAGAACGTGAAACTGGTGATGATGGACGCCGGAGGGCGCGACATCCTTTCGCTGGAACGTGCGGAGGACGGCAAGTTCGTCAAAGCGGACATCTTCGACCGTCCCGTTTCCTTCTCGGTGGAGAACCATGCCAACGTCGGTTCTCCGGAAGAAGCCTTGTCTGCATCGCTCAACAAGTATGGTACGGTCAATCTCAACTATATGCGGGGGATAACAGACAGTACGGAAGAGGAGCTTCTCAATGCCCTCAAAGGGCGTATCTTCTACAATCCGCTCGTAACCGGTTACGAGATTAAAGACCGCTTCATCGCGGGAAACGTGATAGAGAAGGCGGAGCGTATAGAGGCATGGATGGAAAATAATCTGGAAAGCGAAAGATTGCCGGAAGTGAAACAGGCTTTGGAGGCTTTGAAGGAAGCCGAGCCGCAGCGTATCGCCTTTGAAGACCTCGACTTCAACTTCGGTGAACGCTGGATTCCTACGGGCGTGTATGCCGCCTACATGAGCCATCTTTTCGACACGGACGTGAAAATCGCCTATTCCGCCAGCATGGACGAGTTTTCCGTGGCGTGCGGCTACCGCACCATGAAGATCACGGACGAGTTTCTGGTAAAGGGCTATTACCGGAACTATGACGGTATGCACCTGTTGAAACACGCTTTGCACAACACCTGTCCCGACATGATGAAAAGTATTGGCAAAGATGAGAACGGCAACGACATCAAGGTGCGTGACAGCGAGGGCATACAGCTCGCCAACGCCAAGATTGACGAAATCCGCAACGGGTTCTCGGAATGGTTGGAAGAGCAGTCGCCGCAGTTCAAGGAACGGCTCGTGACAATGTATAACCGCAAGTTCAACTGTTTCGTGCGCCCGAAGTATGACGGTTCGCACCAGACGTTTCCCGACCTCAATCTGAAAGGATTGGCAAGCCGGGGTATTCAAAGCGTTTATCCGTCGCAGAAGGATTGCGTCTGGATGATAAAACAGAATGGCGGCGGAATATGCGACCATGAAGTCGGAACAGGTAAAACACTGATAATGTGTATTGCAGCGCATGAAATGAAGCGTCTGAACTTGGCGCACAAGCCGATGATTATTGGTCTGAAAGCCAATGTCGCGGAGATTGCCGCCACTTATCAAGCTGCCTATCCGAATGCCCGCATCCTCTACGCTTCGGAAAAGGATTTCTCGACCGCCAACCGTGTGCGTTTCTTCAACAACATCAAAAACAATGACTATGATTGCGTCATCATGTCGCATGACCAGTTCGGCAAGATACCGCAGTCACCGGAGTTGCAGCAACGCATCCTGCAAGCGGAGCTTGACACGGTGGAGGAAAACCTCGAAGTCTTACGGCAGCAAGGCAAGAACGTGTCGCGGGCGATGCTGAAAGGATTGGAGAAGCGCAAGCACAACCTTGTGGCGAAGTTAGAGAAAGTGGAACACGCCATCAAGTCGCGCACAGATGACGTGGTGGACTTCAAACAGATGGGCATCGACCACATTTTCATAGACGAGAGCCACCAATTCAAGAACTTGACTTTCAACACCCGGCATGACCGTGTGGCGGGGTTGGGAAACTCGGAGGGGAGCCAGAAAGCCCTGAATATGCTTTTTGCCATACGAACTATACAGGAGCGTACGGGCAAAGACTTAGGGGCTACGTTCCTGTCCGGCACGACTATTTCCAACAGTCTGACGGAATTGTACCTGCTCTTTAAGTACCTGCGCCCGAAGGAACTGGAACGGCAGGACATCCGCTGTTTCGACGCATGGGCGGCTATCTTCGCCAAGAAGACGACCGACTTCGAGTTCAACGTGACAAACAACGTGGTGCAGAAGGAGCGTTTCCGCTACTTCATCAAAGTGCCGGAGCTTGCCGCCTTTTACAACGAAATCACCGACTACCGCACGGCGGAGGACGTGGGTGTGGATCGTCCGCACAAGAACGAGATACTGCACCACATACCGCCTACACCCGACCAAGAGTATTTCATCAAACAACTGATGGAATTTGCCAAGACAGGTGACGCGACGTTGTTGGGCAGGTTGCCGCTGTCTGAAACGGAAGAGAAGGCTAAGATGCTCATCGCTACCGACTACGCGAGAAAGATGGCTCTTGATATGCGCATGATAGACCCGAACTACGAGGACCATCCCGACAACAAGGCAAGCCATTGTGCCAAGATGATTGCAGAGTATTACCACAAGTACGAGGCGCACAAGGGTACGCAGTTCGTGTTCTCCGACTTGGGGACATACCAGCCGGGGGAAGGATGGAACGTGTACAGCGAGATAAAACACAAGTTGGTGGAGGATTACGGCATACCGGCAAGTGAGGTGCGCTTCATTCAGGAGTGTAAGACGGATAAGGCTCGTAAGGCGGTGATAGATGCCATGAACGCCGGGACGGTGCGCGTGCTGTTCGGCTCCACAAGTATGCTCGGAACGGGCGTGAATGCGCAGAAAAGATGCGTCGCCATCCATCACCTTGATACACCGTGGCGACCGTCCGACCTGCAACAGCGTGACGGACGGGGTGTTAGAGCCGGGAACGAGATTGCCAAGCATTTTGCCGAGAACAACGTGGATATCATCATCTACGCGGTGGAAAAGTCGCTGGACAGCTACAAGTTCAATCTGCTGCACTGTAAGCAGACGTTCATATCGCAGCTCAAAAGCGGAGCGATGGGCGCACGTACCATCGACGAGGGAGCAATGGACGAAAAATCGGGTATGAACTTCTCGGAGTATATGGCGTTGCTCTCCGGCAATACCGACCTTTTGGATAAGGCGAAATTAGAGAAGCGTATCGCCTCGCTCGAAGGGGAACGCAAGTCGTGGGGCAAGGGCAAGCGCGATTCGGAGTTCAAGCTGGAATCCAAGACGGGAGAACTGCGCAACAACACGGCTTTCATCGAAGCCATGACGGAAGACTGGAACCGTTTTCTTTCCGTTGTGCAGACTGATAAGGAAGGCAGCCGCCTTAATCTTGTCAAGGTGGACGGCGCGGATTCAACGGATGAGAAGGTCATCGGTAAGCGTTTGCAGGAAATCGCCAAGAACGCCACGACTGGTGGACTGTACAAGGCTGTCGGGGAACTTTACGGCTTTCCGATAAAGGTGGTCAGCGAGAGGACACTCAAAGAAGGTCTGGAGTTCACCGACAACCGCTTCGTGGTGGAGGGCAACTACAAGTACACCTACAACAACGGGCATCTGGCTGTCTCTTATACACATCT
>OJQJ01001206.1_pt1 | contig 14421 bp, 10 predicted proteins | sample 1598671 | NCBI WGS metagenome assembly OJQJ01 (sample SAMN03922499, study PRJEB24848) | human gut metagenome | isolation source: stool sample | host: Homo sapiens | place: Germany | collected 2011-11 | reverse complement strand
CTGCAAAAAGGTTCTGACGTCGGCTGGGGAGTTTACGGCAAAGGCGGTTATTATTGCAGCCGGTGCGGAGCACAAAAAGCTTGGCGTGCCCGGGGAAAAACGGCTGGCTGGCAGAGGTATTTCTTATTGTGCGACCTGTGACGGCGCTTTTTATAAGAAGAAAGTGACGGCAGTGATCGGCGGCGGGGATGTTGCTGTGGAGGATGCGATTTTCCTGGCGGGACTTTGTGAAAAGGTTTACCTGATCCACCGCAGGGACAGTCTGCGTGCGGCAAAGAGCCTGCAGGAAAAGCTGTTTACCCTGCCGAATGTGGAGCTGGTCTGGAACGCAGCTGTAGAGGAAATCACGGGAGAAGCGTTTGTGACCGGCGTGCAGCTTTTGGATACACAGACAAAAGAAGAGCGTTTTGTCGCGGCGGACGGAATCTTTATTGCGGTCGGGATTCAGCCGGTGTCCGAGAGTTTCAAGAGCCTTGTAAAAACGGACGAGGCAGGCTATATCTGTGCAGGAGAGGACTGCTGTACGAGCGTGCCGGGCATTTTTGCAGTCGGGGATGTACGGACGAAAAAGCTGCGTCAGATCGTGACGGCGGTTGCAGACGGGGCAAATGCGGTCAACTCTGTGCAGGAATATTTCCAGACACGGTAAAAAAACAGCGTCCAAAGGGAAAACTGCTGGTCGCCGGAGCAGCTAAAGATGCTTTGGCTGTATGAAGTCATAAAAAATTCATAAATTTGTCACAGTATTTCCGTCAGATTGCGATCTGCAGGAATTGACAAAAATGACATGGAGTGCTATAGTATATTTCGAATTTAATAATTTTGTAACAAATGTAACAATTTTGAGAATCGGGAGTAATCCATGCATTATCATAAGATTAAAATGACAGCAGCGGCTATGGCGATGGCAGTATTAGTTACCGGAAACATGCCTGCTGCAGAACTAAATACAGCGACGGTATCCGCAAAGTCTGCGATATCAGCAGTCCTGCCGGCAGCAGGCGTTGGCCTGGTATTAAATGACGGTGTTTCGGTATCGCAGATTCGTGAAGAAATTAAAAAGAGAAAAGAAGAAAAAGAGCCGGCAGAGCCGGTTGCATCCAGCGACACCAAGGCATCTGTAACACAGACAGTCGCAGAATCTGCGACAGAGGCAGAGGCTGCAGTGGAGGCAGAAAGCACAGCTGAGACGGAGATTATCGAAGCGGTAGAGCCGGTATTAAAAGAGCCTGAGACGAAGATCTCCGATGAAGAGCGTGAAAAGGAACAGGACGTTCTGATCATCGCGCAGGTCAACGATTATGTAAATATCCGCAGCACCGCCAGCACAGATGGCGAAATCGTCGGTAAGCTGTATAACAATTCTGTCGGCACGCTGGTTGCAAAGGACGGCGACTGGTATCAGGTAAAATCCGGCAGCGTAGAAGGCTATGTGAAGGCGGAGTATTTCAAGACCGGAGACGAGGCGGAAAAGATCGCAGATGAAGTCGGTCAGAAGATGGCGACTGTCAACACCGAGACCCTGAAGGTCAGAAGCGATGCGAGCCTGGAAGCGAGCGTTATTGGTCTGGTTCCAGGAGGCGAAGAGCTTTCCGTTCTGGATGAAGAAAACGGTTTCGTCAAAGTCAGCATCGAAGAAGGTGACGGCTGGGTTTCCGAGGATTATGTCGTAGTTGCAACAGAGTATGTGACCGCAGAATCCATCGAAGAAGAGAAAGCCAGAATTGCCGAAGAAGAAAAGGCAAGAGAAGACGCAAAGAAAGCCGCGCAGGCAGCGGAAGAGCGTATGAAAGCGAAGGAAAAAGCAAAGGAAGGGAAGAATGCCGAGATAACGGATAAGAGTACTTCTTCCGAATCCACTGCTTCTCAGCAGGCGACTGTTTCATCTTCTGGTTCCGGCTTGGGACAGTCCGTTGCAAACTATGCGGTAAAGTTTGTCGGTAATCCCTATGTATACGGTGGGACAAGTCTGACAAACGGTGCGGACTGCTCCGGTTTTGTTATGAGCGTTTATAAGAATTTTGGCGTATCCCTGCCGCATTCCTCCACTTCCGACCGTTATGTCGGTTATAACGTAGGAAGTCTGGCAAACGCGCAGCCCGGTGATTTGGTTTGCTATTCCGGACATGTTGCGATTTATATCGGTGGCGGACAGATCGTCCATGCCAGCACGGAAGCAACCGGTATCAAGATTTCGAACGCAAGCTACAGAACACCTGTGGCGATCAGACGTATTTTCTAAGACGGCTGCAGTAAATACGCAAAATAAAATAAGAAATAGAGAAACCGCTGTGCAGGAATGTACAGCGGTTTCTCTTTACAGGGAGAAAGCGAAAATCTGCCCATTGTTTCAAAACACGGAAATTGTCTGATATTGATAAAAAGCAGCAATGGAATTTCAGGAGCCGGATTTGTTAAAATGCACAAGAAGGAACAAAAATGTGCGAAATAACAAAAATGAAAACTCACATAGTTATCCACATCGAAAAAAGGCGAAAAATGCAGGAAATTAAGTTATACACTATTTTATCCACATTATCCACAGACGAAAAAACCGAATCCTGTGGAATACGGAATGTCCAAAACAAACAGTTGTTTTGTGAAGTTATCACAGCAATCCAGTTTTTTGCGGCAGTCTGAAAAGAAATATAATTGTCAGAAAAAAAAGACAATTGTTTAAAATGCTCAGAAAATATTGCCTGGGACGAGGACTTATGGTATAATCTGAATAAGGATAGAGAAAGAAAGCTCTTGCAATATCCTAATTATGGACCAGAAGGGATGATGATTTTATGAAGATGATTATCAGCGGAAAAAACATTGACGTTACACCCGGTCTGCGCAGTGCAGTAGAAGCAAAGCTCGGTAAGCTGGAGCGGTATTTTACAGCGGATACGGAAATCTATGTAACATTAAGTGTGGAAAAGGACAGACAGAAAATTGAAGTGACCATCCCGATGAAAGGAAACATTATCCGGTCGGAGCAGACCAGCAGCGATATGTATGTATCGATCGATCTGGTAGAGGAAATTATCGAGAGACAGCTCAGAAGATACAAGACGAAGCTGATCGCACAGCAGCAGGCGGCTGCAAGCTTCCAGCCTGATTACCTGGAAGGGGATGAAGAAGAGGAGGAAGAGGTTAAAATCGTCAGAACCAAGAAGTTCGATATCAAACCGATGTATCCGGAGGATGCCTGCGTACAGATGGAGCTTTTAGGACACAGCTTTTATGTATTCTGCAATGCAGAGACGGATCAGGTAAATGTTGTTTACAGAAGAAAAGGCAATACCTACGGGCTGATTGAGCCGGAAGTATAAATCTGGACAGAGCCATTGACAAATTTGAATCAGCAAACCAAAATCGGGCGGGAGCGAAAGCTTCCGCCCGATTTTGCAGTGCGCTTTACGACGATGTACGTTATGCCGCAAGGCGCACTGCGCAGCACTTCTGCAGTTGCCCGCCATCCTGTATTATGCTAAGATGTAACAGACACGAAAGAAGAAGGAGAAAGAACATGGCTGTTGTTTTGCTCGCTGCTTTTTTGATAATCGCCTGCCTGCTGGCGCTCAGATTTGAAAAGCAGCTGACGGCTGTCCTGCCGTTGGCAACCTGCATTCTGATTTTAATATTATATGTGCTCGCATTTTTCCGGCGGCTGTCCTGGATCGATTATTTCAGCACAGCGATTGTGGTGGGAGCAGTTTTGAGAGTTCTGTTTTTATCCGGAGAAAAGAAGAAAAAGCTGTTTGCACAGCTGCGGGAGCTGTTCTTTGCGCCGTCTGCGATTGCTGCCATGGTGTTGCTGACCGGTGCAGTGCTTTTGACCGGAAATAAAATTGCAACGTGGTGGGATGACTTGAATTTCTGGGCAACGGACGTCAAGGCATTGTATGCGCTGGATGGCTTTGCAGCGAAATATACGAATGCAGCTTCGGAGTTTGGCGATTACCCGCCGGGAATCCAGCTGCTCAAATGGTGGTTTGTTCATTTAAAGCCGGACGGCTTTTCTGAGGGGCTGATGTTTGCCGGATACTATTTCGGCGTGTTTGTTTTTCTGACGCCACTGCTTAGCAGGCTGGACGAAGCGCTGCAGACTGACAGACGGACGGTGAAGCAGCTTTTCTGGACCGTTGTGCTTGTGGTCTGCCTGGCAGCGTTTCCGAGTATGACAGAGACGTTTTACCTCGGAGGAATGTGCGCCGACCTGGTGATGGCGGTGATCTACGGTGTGATACTGATGAGCTGTCTGGAAGATCGGGCTGCGCTTGGTGCAGACACTGCTACCGCAGACATTGCTGATGCAGCTTACCGTTCCCGCGCCTTCTCCAACCTGCGGATCGCCCTGTATCTCGGCGTTCTGGTGCTCGTAAAGTCCGTTGGATTTTTGTGGGCGGCGTTCGCCCTCGTCTTTGTCTGGTTCTGGCGGCTGCATGGCGCAGCGGACAAAAAGAAAGAAATACGGCAGCTGCTTTGCATCACAGCACTTCCAGCCGTCAGCGGAGGAAGTTGGATGCTGTTTTGTCTGCTCATGAAGCGGGTGGCAAAACTGACCGGGGCGGCGGTTTCGATGGCGTCGGGCAACCTGCCGATCCTGCTTGAAGGAACGGTACAGAAGCTGTTGCATGCGTATGCAGAAGCATTTGCAGCACGGGCGCTGCATCGGGATGGATTTTCTTGGATCGGTGTATCGACGCTTGCCCTGTTTGTGATTTTTCTGATCGGAATCGCATGGCTGTACCGCGGGAAGCTTCTGACCAAAACGGAGCGGAATTTCCTGTTTGTGTATGTGCCGCTGACGGGAATTGTTTTTTACGGCATCAACCTTGTGAGTCATCTGACGATTTTTGCGACGGAAACCCAGTATCTGGAAGCAACCGGGATGATTGCGTCGATCGAACGCTACAGTGCACCGTTTACAGTTGGAACGTTGTATCTGCTGTTCGGGATTTTTCTGGAACGCAGTCCGAGGCTGTGGGGAAAAATTTCGCCCTATGCAGCGCTGGCTGCAGCTGTATTGTTGTGCGCAAACTGGGGCGCTGTCTATGACGGGATGATCGGTTACCGGCAGCGCTTAGACGACGATTTGCAGGCACGGTCGAACATGATCACGGAAGCGTCGGAAGAATTTCTGGAAAAAATGTCCAAACAGGACGTGGGCAGCGGGATGCGGGTGCTGTATCTGAAAAATGTACAGGATGCGGCGCAGTGGGTCAGAAATACTTACATTTCGTTTGAGGCGTCTCCGGTGTCGGTGCTGTTTGGCGGAATCGGGGAAGACACCACGTCCGGACAGGTGTGGGAGCTGGTGCAGGCTTCCCATGCGGGCTACTTATATGCAGATGAAACGGATGAAGCGTTAAAAGAGCTGTTTGCGCCTTATACAGAGGAATTTGCGTGGAAAACGTTGTATCGAATTCAAATGAACGATGGGACATTGACACTGGAAAGAGCGGAAGAAAGCCGACAGGGACAGCCATAAAAGGAATCAAACGGCGTTGGATAACACCAGAGTAAGGGTACACAGAAATAACGCAAGGAAAACATTGGAATGGAGAACACAATGGAGAAACGGATACCGGTCATTATACCGGCTTATGAACCGGATGAAAAAATGATCCGCCTGCTGCAGACGCTGCAGGAAGCGGGAATCGAGCGAATCGTCGTGGTGGATGACGGAAGCGGAAACGAGTATCGGAACCTGTTTGAACAGGCAAAACAGCTCGGCGCAATTGTTTTGACTCATGCGGTGAACCTGGGGAAAGGGCGTGCATTAAAAACTGCTTTTAATGAAGTTTTAAACAGATACCCGGAGGCGATCGGAGCGATTACCGCGGATTCGGACGGACAACATACGCCCGCCTGCATTCAGAAATGTATGGAAGCGATGGAAAAAGAGCCGGAAAAGCTGATTTTAGGCTGCCGGAATTTCGATCAGGACAACGTCCCGGCAAAATCGGAATGGGGCAACAAAATCACACGTCAGGTGCTCAAATACCTTTGCGGCGTGGCGGTATCGGATACCCAGACCGGGCTGCGCGGCATTCCGGCTGCGTTTATGCGCCATCTGATGAACGTCAAGGGCGAGCGGTTCGAGTTTGAAACCTACATGCTTCTGGAGGCAGGAGAGCAAAAGGTCGGCATCTGCGAAGTGCCAATTGAAACGGTTTACTTAAACGATAACAAAGGCAGCCATTTCAACCCGCTGCTGGATTCAGCTCGGATTTATCTGGTATTTGCAAAATTTTTGTTTTCTTCCCTGTCATCGTGCATCATCGATCTGGTGCTGTTTGCGCTGTTTTGCAGCCTGACGAAAGAAAGAATGCCGGAGACTGTCAGCTATATTGTGGTTTCGACCGTGCTTGCGCGCGTGGTGTCGGCGGGCTACAACTTTTTCCTGAATTACAGGGTCGTGTTTAAAAGCAGCGGCGCAGTGTGGAAATCGGCGGTGCGCTATTTTGTGCTCGCAGTCGTGCAGATGTTGGCAAGCGCCGGACTGGTCAGCCTGCTGTATGGCGTTCTGGGTGGCTCGGAGGTGGCAGTTAAGATCCTGGTGGACGTATTCCTGTTCTTTATCAGCTTCCTGATCCAGCGGGAAATCGTGTACCGTTAAAGAACGCTGCTTTGCAGCTTTCCTCAAAAGCTTAAGTCTTTCTTAGGATTTGGACGAAACGATTGACGCTTTCTGAAAAAAATGGATATAATACTCTCAACAGGAAATGAGAAAACGGTTTCGGAGAAAACAGGGCAATGGAGTTTTCAGAAACCGGATTTACAGCCAGTCGTTACGCAAAACGGAGCTGCAGTTCGTTAGATGGATCGAACCACGCGGTGCTGAGCCAGCTACCCTGCATCCATTCCGCACTGTCGTAACGACCCGGCTTTGCCCGAGGGGTCGACGGACAAATACGGGAATGGGGTTTCCCGATATCCGGGAGAAAAGTTTTGTCGTTTCAATCATTTACATTTGCCGCTTTTCTGGCGGCAGCAGTAGGAGGATTTTATGCCGTGCCGAAAAAGGGACGGCTGGCAGTTTTACTGATTTTCAATATCCTCTTTTTCGAGTGGGCAGATCCGTTTGCGGGCATCTGGCTGCTAAGTTCTGTGTGTCTGACGTGGGGCTGTGCCCTTTTAGTGGAAAAAGGCGCAGACAGGACGAAGCGCCGTTTGCTGATCGGAGCGTGCCTTTCTTTTCAACTGATTCTTTTGGCAGTGTTTAAATATCTGCCGGTCTGGAATGAAATCATCAACAAAACATATGGAAGAGGACTGCAAATCGTTCATCTGGATGTTGCAGCGAAGTTCGGACTTGTCGCACCCATCGGAATTTCGTTTTATACGCTGGAAGCGATCGGCTATCTGATAGACGTTTCGAGGGGAAAATATCCTGCGGAAAAAAGCTTCTGGCGCTTTGCGGCATTTCTCTCCTTTTTTCCGAACATTATGAGCGGACCGATCGAGCGTGGAGACCATTTTCTGGGACAGCTTAGAGAAATTACGGAAAAAAAACGGCGTGAGCTTCTAAATTACGACCGGGTCATGCAGGGGCTGATTGCGATGCTGCTCGGCTATGGGATGAAGCTGATCGTCGCGCAGCGGGCAGAAATTCTCGTGAATCAGGTTTACAGCATGTATCAGGATGCCAACAGCTTTACGATGCTGATGGCAGCGCTCTTTTATGCGGTTCAGATTTACTGTGATTTTGCGAGCTATTCGATGATCGCGGTCGGTGTCGGCAGACTATTTGGCTTTGAGCTGGTCCAGAACTTTAAGCAGCCCTATTTTGCCAGAAACCTGACGGATTTCTGGCGCAGATGGCACATTTCTTTGAGCAGCTGGCTGCGGGATTATATTTATATTCCGCTGGGCGGCGGCAGAAGGGGACTTGCAGTCAGACAGCGCAATATACTGCTTGTTTTTCTCATCAGCGGTCTGTGGCATGGCGGCGCGCCTCAGTTTTTGGCATGGGGACTGCTGCATGGTGCCGGACAGGTCGTGCAGGATTTTTACAAAAAGGCGAAGCAAGCGGTATTCGGGGAAGCAAAAATTGGCCTGGAAAAGCTGCGGCATATGCTTTCGGTTCTGCTGACCTTTTTTACGGTGATGTGTTTTTGGATCTTTTTCCGCAGCGAATCGGTATCGATGGCAGTGATCTGTCTGAAAAATATGTTTACCAGGTGGAACGGATTTCTGTACTGGAGACAGTTTTTGTTCACGATGGGATTGGAAAAAACGCAGTTTTTCATTGCAGTCGCTGGGATTGCAGTGCTGCTTGGAATCGATTTGATTTCTGAAAAAAAGAAACAGGAGCCGGCAGTCTGGATTTATAGGATGCCGCTTCCGGTGCGCTGGGCGATCTGTCTGTTTTTGATCGGCGCAGTGTTCGTGGTCGGGCAATATGGAAAGGGCTTTGACCCGTCCGGATTTATTTATGTGGAATTTTAAGGCGTGTGGGGGATTAATGGGAAAAATAAGCGTGATCGCTTATTTTTCACACTGCTATTTGTGCCGCAGGCGTCACAAAGCAGCTGGGATTGCAGAGCCGAACTGGATGTTCGCCTCGCGATTCCTTCGGCGCAAGCGCCTGCGGAATGGAGAATAAAATGAGAAAAAAGTGGATTCGAGGGGGCATTTTTCTGTGTCTGGTGCTCCTTTTACTGAGCAATTTAAATCGGATTCTGTGTGTCAAATCGCCGCATGGAGTCGATCAGACGCGGTATCTGTATGTGCAGCCGAAAAATAAAATCGACGTACTTTTTCTGGGCAGCAGCCACGTTCACTGCAACGTGAATACGCAGCTGCTCTGGGACGAATACGGCATGGCAGCGTACCTGATGACCGGCGCGGAGCAGCCGCTTTGGAACAGCTATTATAATCTGAAAGAAGCGTTGAAGACCCAGAAGCCGAAGCTGGTGGTGCTGGACATGTTCTGTCCGAGTCGTTTTTATGATGATTTCCAGCCGGGATGGGCAGATGAAAACCTTGACGGGATGCGGATATCCCTGAATAAGCTGGAAGCAGTGTATACAAGCGTGCAGGAGGAGCAAAGTCACTTTTTCCTTGGATTTACGGAATATCATTCCAGATATGATCAGCTGACGACAGAGGATTTTCAGAATTTCGTCTGGAATCGGAAAACGCAGGAGCGTTGGAAAGGCTACACGCCGCTAAAACGCCACGCAGAGCTGACGGAGCCGGATATGAGCCATGTGACGACATCGCAGGAAATGACCGAAAAATCAAAGGAATATTTTGAAAAAATCGTAGAGCTGACAAAAAAAGAAGGCATTACACTTGCGCTGATTTCCGGACCGTATCTGTTGGAGGAAAGGGATCAGGAGGTTTACAATTCCATTGGGCAGCTGGCAGAAAAAGATGGACTGCTGTTCTGGAACACTAATACGCCTGCCCGTTATCGGGAGATGGGGCTGGATTTTTCAACGGATTATGCAGACCACGCGCACTTAAACGAGGCGGGCAGCGCAAAGTACACGGCGTATCTTGGAAAGTGGCTTTCCAAAAACTACAGCTTTCCCGACCGCAGGGGACAAAAGGGCTATGAATCGTGGGAAAACCAGCTCATGAAATCCGGAGAATGAGGACTGCGTGCTGACCGGGCGAAAGCTTTACAAAAAACGGGACTTCTGGTATGCTGTCAAATATGGTTTCGGACTGGAATGTGCGCGCCGGATGCGCCGCAGATTGGTAAAATATACCGCTGCTGATCGACCAGGACGCGCTGCAGTGCAGGCAGGAAGCAAACAGACAGAAAGGAAATTGACATGGACATTTTAAATAAGCTCAGAGAGGAACTTCAGGTAGAGCGCTGGCAGGTAGAAGCAGCGGTCAAGCTGATCGACGAGGGCAATACGATTCCCTTTATTTCCAGATACCGTAAGGAAGCAACCGGTTCTTTAAATGATGAGGTACTGAGAAATCTGTACGAGCGTCTGAACTATCTGCGCAATCTGGAGGAGAAAAAGACCTCCGTTATGGCGAGCATCGAAGAGCAGGGCAAGCTGACGGACGATCTGAAAAATAAAATTCAGGCGGCAGAAACGCTGGTTGTCGTAGAGGATTTATACCGCCCTTACCGTCCGAAGAGAAAGACGAGAGCGAGTGTTGCAAAGGAAAAGGGGCTGGACGGACTTGCCGATCTGATCCGGGAACAGAAATTTTCCGGTTCTCTGGAAGAAGCGGCAGCTGCTTATGTGAATCCTGAAAAAGGCGCAGCGGATACAAAGGAAGCGCTGCAGGGCGCACAGGATATCCTTGCGGAAGGAATTTCCGATGAAGCGGATTACCGAATGTACATCCGGAAAATCACGATGGACGAGGGCAAGCTCACCAGCACCGCGCGGGATGAAAAGGCGCAGAGTGTTTATGAGATGTACTATCAGTACGAGGAGCCGCTCAAAAAGGCAGCGGGACACCGTGTGCTGGCATTGAACCGCGGCGAGGTAGAGAAATTCCTGACCGTTAAGGTGGAAGCACCCCGTGACCGTATTTTACAGTACCTTGCAAAAAAAGTAATTACCGAAGAAAATCCGGTGACGGAGGCGGTACTGCGCGCCGTGATTGAGGACAGCTATGACCGTCTGACAGGGCCTTCCATAGAGCGTGAAATCCGCAGTGAGATCACAGAAAAGGCAGAGGACGGAGCAATTCGTGTTTTTGGAAAGAATTTAGAGCAGCTTCTGATGCAGCCTCCAATCGCCGGACATGTAGTGCTCGGCTGGGATCCGGCGTTTCGTACCGGCTGTAAGCTTGCTGTTGTGGATGCGACCGGAAAGGTACTGGATACGAAGGTCATTTATCCGACTGCACCTCAGAACAAAGTAGAAGAAGCCAAAAAGGAATTAAAGAAGCTGATCGACAAGTACGATATTTCTCTGATCTCTGTGGGAAACGGCACTGCGAGCCGCGAGTCCGAGCAGGTGATCGTCGATTTGATCAAAGAGCTGAAAAAGCCGGTTCAGTATGTGATCGTCAACGAAGCGGGCGCATCTGTTTATTCTGCCAGCAAGCTGGCAACGGAAGAGTTCCCGCAGTTTGACGTGGGACAAAGAAGTGCGGCTTCGATCGCACGCCGTCTGCAGGATCCGCTTTCCGAGCTGGTAAAGATCGATCCCAAATCCATCGGTGTCGGACAGTATCAGCATGATATGAACCAGAAAAAGCTTGGGGAAGCCCTGGGCGGTGTGGTAGAGGACTGTGTAAACCGGGTAGGCGTGGACTTAAATACCGCATCTGCTCCGCTTTTGGAGTACATTTCCGGTATTTCCAAGACGGTTGCAAAAAATATCGTAGAATACCGGGAAGCAAACGGACGCTTTACAAACCGGAAGCAGCTGTTAAAGGTTCCGAAGCTGGGGCCCAAAGCATTTGAGCAGTGCGCAGGCTTTTTGCGGATTGCGGACGGAGAAAATCCGCTGGATGCGACGAGCGTACATCCCGAGTCCTATCCTGCGACGATGGAATTGTTAAAGAAACTGGAGCTTTCCATGGAAGATGTGCGCATGCTGCAGGCGGAAGCCAAAAAGGGACGCGCTGCGCAGAACACATCTGGCGCTGACAGCAAAAATACTTCAGGCGACGCTGCACGCCAGAATGTGTCCGCCAAAAACAAAGCAAACCGCAAGGACCGCAGACAAAACGGCTTCAACATCCGCAATACGGATACGGCGATGGGACGCGCACTGGCAGCAGCCATGCAGGGAATGACTTTGGATGCAGACATGAACGCTGCAAATGCGTCGACAGGAGCCGCTGCAGGCAGCAGCACATCCGGCAGCCAGAAGACAGCAGCCGTTTCTGCACTGGAACGCCGCATTCCGGACAAGAAAAAGCTGGCGGAAGAGCTTGGTATTGGCGAGATCACGCTGACAGATATTGTAAGGGAGCTGGAAAAGCCCGCCCGCGATCCGCGTGAGGATATGCCCCGCCCGATCCTGCGCAGCGACGTGCTGGATATGAAGGACCTAAAGCCCGGCATGGTGTTAAAGGGAACCGTCCGTAACGTCATCGACTTTGGTGTATTCGTGGATATCGGCGTCCATCAGGACGGACTGGTGCACATTTCCCAGATCACGGACCGTTTTATCAAGCATCCGCTGGAAGCCGTCAGCGTTGGGGATATCGTGGATGTAAAGGTACTGGACGTTGATCCGGTCAAAAAACGGATCGGCCTGACGATGCGGCTGGATCAGAAATAAGAAAAAAATAAATTTTCTCTTGATTTTTTATCAAAAACGTCATATACTCAACACGTTAATAAAGGTAAAGTTCTTCAGGGTCGGGTGCAAGTCCCAACCGGTGGTATAGCCCACGAGCCTTTCGCTGTATAAGTCAGCGGGGCATGATTCGGTGATCCTTCTGCAATGGGAGCAGACGGAAACTCCGAAGCCGACAGTACAGTCTGGATGGAAGAAGACGATTGCTTTTTCTGATGCGTTTTTGCCGACGCAGAAGAAACCCAAAGCAAACAGCGCACAGACCCGGAAGATTTCTCTTCCGGGTTTTTTTATGTTCCCAAGGAAGGGGATATCCTGTGAAGGAAAAGCCCTTTGGCAGGATCCCTGACAGGCATATCGCTGTGCAAAGAACTTTCCTGCAAATCGAAAGGAGACTTAAAAATGAGTTCTTTATGGCAAACCGTATCTGAAAACGTAGTATTTGTATTGGAGTTTCTTGCACTGATCGTGGTGATGTTTCTGATCGCCTATGTCATTGAAAAAGCAGTCAAGAAAAAAAATAACGACACAGAGCGTGTCCTTGCAACCAGAAAAATCGTCGTGATCGGCGTATTTTCCGCAATTGCAGCGATCCTGATGGTACTGGAGTTTCCGGTTCCCTTCGCACCGTCCTTCTACGGACTGGACTTTTCCGAGCTTCCGGCGCTGATCGGTGCATTTGCATACGGACCGGTGGCGGGTGTCATGATCGAGTTTTGTAAAATTCTGATCAAGCTTGTATTAAAGCCCTCTTCCACAGCGTTCGTCGGAGAGCTGGCAAACTTCTCGATCAGCTGCATGCTGGTGCTGCCTGCGTCCGTGATCTACCTGTTCAAAAAATCGAGAAAACAGGCGATTCTCGGCACCGTTGTGGGTACACTGATCATGACGGCGTTTGGCTCCTGCTTCAATGCCATTTATCTGCTTCCGAAATTTTCTGAGCTGTACGGAATCCCGCTGGATGCGATCATCGGAATGGGAACGGCGATTAACCCGGCGATCCACAGCATCAGCGGACTGGTGCTGATGTGTGTTGTACCGTTAAACCTCTTAAAAGGCGGCCTGGTATCGCTGATCACTATTTTAGTTTACAAAAAGCTCAGCCCGATCTTAAAGGCAGCGCATAAATAATAAAATGCACGCTCTGCGAGCATTCTATCGTTATGAATAAAAAAATCGATTACATGGCTGCAAAGCAGCTGTCGTAATCCACACAAATTCCCACCACGCACCGCAGAGGCGAAATCCTCTGCGGTTTTGTTTTTCAAAAAAGTGGACCCTGCCCTCCGGGTTCTGATTTCTTTGGAAAAATTTAAGAAAGATTTTATGAAAGACGGGGGATTTTTCAAAGGTATTCAGGTACAATGAACTACAATGTGTAAAACCTGTGGGTTGACAGAAAAACACAACCGTATTATTGTATTATACAAATAATACAGAAAGGGCAAATCAATGGCTGCACTTGTGGAAGTTAAGGATATCTGCAAGATCTATAACCCCGGTGAGAACGAAGTCCGGGCGCTGGATCATGTGTCGGTATCCATTCAGGAAAAGGAATTTGTGGCGATTATCGGTCATTCTGGCTCGGGCAAATCAACGTTGATGAACATGCTCGGCTGCCTCGATGTGCCGACCAGCGGCTCCTATTTTTTACATGGAAAAGATGTGTCGCGCATGAGTGACGATGAACTGTCGGACGTCAGAAACCGGGAGATTGGTTTTATTTTTCAGGGCTTTAACCTGATCGCGAATCTGACGGCGCTGGAAAATGTAGAGCTGCCGCTCATTTACCGTGGCGTCGGCAAAAAAGAACGCCGGGAGCTGGCGGAAGCGGCGCTTGAAAAGGTCGGATTGGGACAGCGTATGTCGCATAAGCCATCGGAGATGTCCGGCGGACAGCAGCAGAGGGTTGCGATTGCGCGGGCAATTGCACAGGCGCCGCCGGTGATCCTGGCGGATGAACCCACCGGTAATCTGGATTCGGGTTCTACCAAAGAAATCATGAGCATTTTAAAACAGCTCCACCGCGAGGGACGAACCGTGATTTTGATCACCCATGATAACGATATCGCGGCGCAGGCAAGGCGGGTCATCCGCATCAAAGACGGAAAAATCGAGGCGGATTTCGAGCAGCAGGTAGAAGATTGGTAACTGCTCAGTAGGTCTGCGCATTTACTGCGCTGACCGT